>Ga0187782_10000913_pt1 | contig 20928 bp, 17 predicted proteins | sample 0715_SJ02_MP15_2_FD_132454 | JGI IMG/M metagenome (GOLD analysis project Ga0187782, IMG submission 132454) | Tropical peat soil microbial communities from peatlands in Department of Meta, Colombia - 0715_SJ02_MP15_20_MG | ecosystem: Environmental > Terrestrial > Soil > Wetlands > Peat | place... | reverse complement strand
GGCTCAGTGGCGGCAATCAACAGAAGACGATTCTTGCGCGCTGGCTCTTGCGTGATCTTGAGATTCTCGTGCTCATCGAGCCGACCAGAGGGATCGACGTTGGCGCGAAGGCCGAAATCTATCGCGATCTTGAATCGCTCGCGCGCCTAGGCAAAGCGGTCATCATCGTCTCCAGCGACGCGCTCGAAGCGCTTGGTCTTGCCGACCGGATCTTCGTTTTTGTCGGAGGCGCCGTCAGCGCCCAGTACAACCGCGGCGAAATCGACGAACAGAGCCTGAATCTGGCGATTCAGGGTAAGACTTGATGAATGCGGTTTCGTTTCCGACCTTGCGCGCAACGCGTGGCCTCGGCGTCCTTACAGCCGGCCTCCTCATGTTTGTGGGATTCTCGCTGACTGCGGACCGTTTCGCAACGCTGCAGAACGTCCTTAACCTCGCTAAGCAGATGTCGATCGTGGGCGTGCTCGGCGTCGGCATGACGATCGTCGTGCTCGTCGGAGGAATCGACCTTTCCGTCGGCTCAATCGTGCTGCTGAGCGGGGCCGTTGCCGGTCCCTTGCTGCTCGCCGGATTCAGCGCCCTCATAGCGATTCCTGCGGCCGTGCTCACCGGGATGATCGTGGGACTTGCGAACGGATGGCTGATTGAGCGCCTGCGCATCAGCCCCGTCATCGTCACCTTGGGAACGATGATCGCAGTGCGCGGCTTAGGCCTCGTATTTCTCGAGCGATACCGCTCGTGGATCGACATCGACGACCCGGTGTTCGACGCGCTCGGGTCGCGGTCGATTCTCGGCGTGCCGGCGACGGCGCTCGTCCTCATCGTTATCGTCGGCCTTGCCTCCGCGCTTTTGCGAACAACGTCGTTGGGCAGGCGCTTTTACGCAGTTGGCGACAATGCGGCGGCCGCGCGACTATGCGGGATCGACGTTCCACGCGTCAGGATCCTCGCCTATGCCGCGAGCGGAACGTTGGCCGGCGTCGCAGGCGTGCTGTCGATGGTTCGCTCCGCGGTCGTCAGCCCGTCGATCGGGATCGGGCTGGAATTCTCGGCCGTGACGGTCGTCGTGCTCGGGGGCGCCAAGCTGAGCGGCGGCGCCGGCAGTGTCGAGGAAACCGTCGTCGGCACGGCGATCCTCGTGATGGTCCTGAACTTCCTTACCATCCATGGCGTGCCCGGCACTTGGCAGACCACGGTGACCGGCGCCCTCATTCTTCTGGCGGTGATATTGAAGCGCGTTCTCGGACCAGCGGCATGATCAGTCGCCTGTTCAGAGGCGCCCTCGGCCTCCTCGCGAACAATGCGCTGGTAGTCAGCATCGTGCTGCTCGCAGCGGCTTTCGTAAGTTTTGAAGACACGTTTTTCACTTTGCGAAACATCGCCGCGCTCTTCGATCAAAGCGCCGTCTTTGCCGTCCTTGCTGTCGGCGCCACATTCGGAATCATTTCGCGCAACATCGATATTGCTCCGGCCTCCGTTATCGCGCTGGGGACTGTCGTGGTCGCGCTCGTCGTTCAGGCTGGCCACGGATTCGCTCTGGGCCTGCTCTTTGGAGGCGCGGCGACGATCGCGATTTACCTCGCGCACGGCGCTCTCGTCGGCTGGCTCGATCTTGATCCGTTGATCGTCACGCTGGCGGCTTGGATCTGGGCGCGCGGGCTTGCGGTCAGCCTCACCAATGCGACGACGATTTCGTTCAATGTCCCCTTCGTCACGTTCATGGACGCGCCGCTGGCCTTCGGACTTACGCCCTCGACGGTTTGCGCGGCGCTTGCGTTCGTCGGAGGCGCGCTCGTCTTACGCCAGACCCGCATCGGCATGAACGCGTTTGCTCTCGGTTGCGACGCAAAGCTCCTGAGCCAGGCCGGCGTCAACCCGGCAATGGCGAAGCTGATGGTTTTCGCTACGATGGGCGTGACGACGGCGATCGGCATGGCCCTGATGATCGCGCGCACCGGGGCCGCGGCGCCGACAGCCGGCTTTGGCCTCGAGCTCGATGCGATCGTCGCTGTTATCATCGGCGGGACATCGTTCCAGGGCGGCAGCGGGCGCATGCTGAACACTGTTTACGGGGTCGCCTTCATCGCCGTGCTGGACAACGGCCTGACCGGCCTGCAAATGGGCGACCCCGAATTCCTGCTGCTCAAGGGCGCGGCGATCTTAGTGGCCCTGCTCGTCGACGTGGGCGGTCGACACGTGCTGGGACAACGGCCGCGCAGCTGAATCAGGGCGCAGTTCGACTTTGGCTTTGGGGGGCCGCGACTGCCTGCGCCGGCGTCGCGTCGATCTGAAAGCCGTCAGGGGTCACAGCAAATGCCGCCTGCCCCGCCTGTCGCCGAGATTCGGAAATAGCTCGCCACTCTTCACTTTAGGATCGCTCACGCCTTCCGGCGCAATCTCTTGCCCTTCGATGCAATATCGCGCGCGCCCGCCGGTGGCATTGATGGCCCAGGTCACCGTCGCCGGATACCGAATCCCTCCCAGGGGTCATCTGCCTATCGGGCTGCCTTCTGCCGGCATGGCTCAGCGCTCAAAGTATTGGAGGCCGCGCGCCGCGGCGCGCTGCACTGCCAGGTCGAGCGCGCCGACCAGCATAATGAGTAATCCGGTCGCCACGTCCCCAAAATATTGCGAGAAGCCAAGGAGCACGAGCCCGTTCGTGATGATTCCGACAATTATGGCGCCAAGCAATGTTCCATAGATGGTCCCGCGTCCGCCGGTCAGCGCCACGCCCCCAATGATGACCGCGCCGATGACTCGGAATTCAAGTCCGGTGCCTGTGACGGGCGCCGCGACGTGCAAGTAACCCCAAATCAGCGCAGCGATCAGGCCGCACAAGCCGCTGGTCAGCATAAAGCAGATGACTTTGATCCGGTTTACGTTGATGCCGCTGTTGCGGGCAGCGTCGCGATTGGCGCCTGTCGCATAGACGTGATAGCTGAACTTGGCGAAGGCGAGAATTAGGCCGCCGATCAGCATAACGGCAGCCATCCAGGCGACGAGCCATGGAAAGATCCCGCCAATGTAGCCGCCCGTGACGTCGTAGAAAAACCCAACCCCCTCGGTCGTCGCGGGGTTTTGCCCGGAAAGAATGAGCGCAAGGCTCCGGAACGCGGTCAGCGCGCCCAGCGTGACGATGAAGGACGGAATGTTGAGGCGCGTGGTGATCACTCCGTTCATGGCCCCGATCGCAAGTCCGACCGCGACGCACACGAGCATTCCGATCCACGGGTCAAAGCCGTTCCGCGCAACCAAAAACCCCATGAGCACGGTAAGGAAGCCAAACACCGAGCCAACCGAGAGATCGAGTTCGCCAGCGACAAAAAGGTAGGTCATTCCGACTGCGACAATCCCCACGAAAGAGAGATTGCGCAGAATGTTCAGGAGATTGTCGGCTGTGAGGAAACGATCCGTCGACACCGAAAAGAAGATGAACAGGGCGATGGCGACAAGGGTCGTGATCAGACTGCGAGCCTGCAGACTGCGTCGCACGAGACCCTGCCAACGGGGTTGTTGCGCTGCGCCGATCGTTTCGCGCCGCAAGGCCTCGGCAACTGATTCGTCGGCGTCGTCAAAGCCGCCAGACAGGTCCGGCGGGTTGCTCACACGCCAATTCCGCTGGGGCTCAGGGTGTCGGCGCCAACAATGAGCCTGACGATTTCGTCGGGCGTCGTCTCGCCTTTGCGACGCACGCCTGCGACGCGGCCGTGCCGGAGGACCATGATCCGGTCAAAGACCGAAAAAACGTGGCGCATGTTATGGCTTATGACGACCATTCCGACGCCGTTCGCCTTGAGCCGCAGGATCAGGTCCAGCACCTTGCGCGACTCTTTAACCCCAAGCGCCGCGGTCGGCTCATCCATGATGATGATGCGTCCCTGCTGCGAGGTGGCGCGTCCGATCGCCAGCGACTGACGCTGCCCGCCGGACAGCTGGCCCGCTTCGGCGCTGATTGACGGCACATTGACGCGCAAGTCGTCGACCACCCGCCTAGCGTCTTCCCGCATCCTGCCTCGGTTCACGAAGTAGCGCCAACGCGTGGGCTCGCGTCCCAAAAACAAATTGCAGGCAACGTCGCGGGTGTCGACGAGCGCCAGGTTTTGAAAAACGGTGGCGATGCCCAGAGTCCGCGCGACATGCGGGCTTGTCATCTGCACAGGCACGCCATTGACGCTGATTTCGCCGCGGTCGGGCTGAAACACCCCGCTGAGGATATTTGTCAGCGTGGACTTGCCGGCGCCGTTGTCGCCCACAATTGCGAGGACTTGCGCTTCGTAGATGTCAACGTCCACATCCTGCAGAGCGCGGACATGGCCAAAGCTCTTGCAAAGACCCACGCCGCGCAGATACGGAACGTTGTCAGGCGCTTGCATTTGACGGATTCTCGATTGCTTGGAGCGGGCCGCCCGCTCCGAGCAATCCCACAAATCGCATCTTATGTTCGACTTCGAATCCTATTTCATGTCTCCGTATTGCTTTGCGAGTGCAACCCACTTGTCGGTGCGGGCCTTGACCGCGGCGAGGTTGTCTTTGGTGACAAAATCGGCGCCGGTCCGGATGGTCTTGGTCGGGTAGCCGCGCTCGAGCCATAGCCAGGCCGCGGCGCACGAGTAAAAGCCCATCGACGGGAAGCCCTGGTCTATGCCCCAGAAGATCCACCCTTGCTCGATGAGTTCGAGGACGTCCGGACGGGCGTCGAAGGTGCCAATAACGATCTTGCCTTTTTCGATATTGTGGCCCTGGGCGGCTTTGACGATGGGCCCCGGACCGCCAACGGCGATTGCGCCGATAAGATCGTCTCCATACTGGTCAAACTTGGCGCTCCACTTTTGGATGGAAGAGTTGGGGTCGAAGAATTCATCGTCGGCGAACTTGTCGACAGTGAAGCTGGTGCCGTTCGCCTTGTTGTAATCCAGGATCCCTTGTTCGGTGCCGTTCTGGCGCTTGTCGATCGAAGTCGACCCCGGATTGCCGTTTCCTACGCCAAAGACGCCCTTTGTCTTGCCAAGAGTCTTGTGGGCGGTGATGGCGGCTTGGCTGCCCTGGGCGACGCCAGTGGCCAATTCGTCCTGGTTGATGACCGACACGCCAAGTTTGGTTGCTTCCGCATCAATGCCTTGGTCAAAGATCACCATTGTGATCCCTGCGGCCTGCGCTTTCTGGAACGCGGGCACCAGCCCGACGCTCTCCAGTTCCGTAATGATGATGTCGGGCTTGGCGGCAATTGCGTTGTTGACTTGCTCGACGTGATTTTCGACCGAGTACACAGGATTGCCGGTGTGCTGAAAATCCCACCCGGCCAAGGAGCAGAAATCCCGGCAGCCGACGCGAGCCGGAGCGTTCCAATCCCCCGCATCCTGGGGAATTAGGATCACTTTGCGCTTCGGGCCGGTCGCCGCGAAGGCCGCGCCGCCGGACATCGCAGCGGCGCCAAGCGCAACTGCGCCAGCACCGCCTTGCAGAACGCCGCGACGGTTGAGAAGCACCCGAATGACATCATGAATTTCGTTCTCGCCCATCTTGCTCTCCTCCTGTTAGCACCTGTTGTTTTCTTTCATTGGGTTGGGCTCAGCCGCGTCGAGCCGACGAAGCGCGCGCCAGCCTCCGAGCTGCGCCGCGCCGAAGCAGGCCGTCCAACGCGACCGCAACGACGATCACCACGCCGGCCGCGACGCCATCCCAATAATCTCTGGCGCCAATCATGACCAAGCCGCTCGTCAACTCGGCGAGGATCACGGCCCCAAGAAGACTGCCGAGAATCGTGCCGCGCCCGCCAAACAGTCCGACTCCGCCGATGATTGCGGCGGCGATCACCTGCAATTCGAAGCCGACGCCGGCGTTGCTGGGCGCGTACTCGATGTAGCCAAACTGGATTGCGCCGGCCAGACCCGCCAGTCCCCCGACGAGCACGAAACAAGCCATCTTGACATGTCCGGTGGCAATTCCGTTCTTCCGCGCCGCTTCCGCGTTCCCGCCCGTCGCAAACACGTCGCTCGCAAACTTGGTGGTCGCGAGAATGAACGCGGCGATTAACGTCAAGATCAACATGATGACGAACATATTGGGCAGGCGCGTGCCCGGAAAATTCCCGGCGAAGTACTGGTAGAAAAACTGGTCGGTGTTCTTGGCGTAGGTCTGCACTCCGCCCGCCAGCGCGTTCCCCGCGCCGCGCAGCGCGGCCAGCATGCCCAAGGTCGCGATGAAGGATGGCACGCCGAGGCGCGTGACCAAGGCGCCATTGAAAAGACCGATCAACAGCCCGGCGAGGGTCGCCATTGCCATGGACAACCATGTATCCCAATGCCGCTCGCTGGCCAGTTGGCCGAAAAGCACCATGCCAAATCCGAAGTTTGCGCCGACAGACAGGTCGAGCTCGCCCGCAATGAGAAGAAAGGTGACCCCGATTGACAGGATCCCGATCGGCGTGATGCGCCGAGCGATGCCGATCAAAATATTCACTGAGGCGAACCTGGGATTGCCTACAGTGAAAAAGAGAAAAAGAATCACAACGACCGCAAACGTCACGATCTCGCGCGATGTGACCACCCGCTCGCGGATCTTTTGCCAGCGCGTCGGATGCGCGACGTCCTCCTCGTCCTGCTCGCGCCGCAGGACATCGGACAACAACTCATCCGCTGCGCTAAAGTCGTCTCGCGGAGGTTGCCTCGCGTCGCTCATCAGCCCGCCAACCCGACGCGCCGTCTCCGCTGGGACGCTTGCCGCCAGCAAAATCGGAACGCCGCCGCAATCTCATCGCAACAATCGCGGGCTTCAAGAAACGAAGTCGCTGTTGGCATCGATCGCCGCAATCCCCCCAATGGACAACCGGAATGCCCACCGTATCGCACGCCGACCAATCCGAAATGCTCCCGCCGGCGCGCTGTCTTTGGGTGAACTCATACTCTGCTTTGCAAGCGCTTGCAATATTGGTATCGTTGTTCGAGTTGGGAGGAAGATCGATGAAGATTACGATCGGCTCCGCCCCTGACTCGTGGGGCGTCTGGTTTCCGAGCGATCCGCGGCAGATGCCCTGGCAGCGCTTCCTGGATGAGGTCAGGGAGGCCGGCTACGAGTGGATCGAGCTCGGACCCTACGGCTATTTGCCGACCGATCTCTCAGTGCTCAGCCGCGAACTCGACAGGCGGGGCCTCAAGGTTTCGGGCTCGTTTGTTATTGCCGACTTGGCCAGTCCGGCGATGAGTTGGACCCAACTCGAGCACGAGTTGCGCGGCTTGGGGCCAACCTTGCGAGGGCTGGGCGCCCGCCACCTGGCGCTGATCGAGGACATGTACACCGACACGCTCACTGGCGCGCCGCTCGCTCCCGAGCGGCTGGACGCCGCCGGCTTCCAGCGCCTTGTCGACACGACCCGCCGCATCGCCGAGATGGTCAAAACGGAGTATGGGCTCGCCCTCGTCTTCCATTCCCATGCCGAGACCCACGTCCAGTATGAGGATCAGATCGAAGCGTTCCTCGACGCGACTGAACCCGAGCTCGTCTCGCTTCTTCTCGACACTGGCCATCACGCCTATTCCGGCGGCGATCCTGTCGCCTTCATGAAAAAGCACCATTCCCGAATTCCCTACCTTCACCTGAAAAGCGTGGACGGCCAGGTCAGGGCCAGGGTCACCGCGGAGAAAATTCCGTTCGGCAAAGCCGTCGCGATGGGGATGTTCGTTGAGCCGGCCTGCGGAATTGTCGATTTCGCCGCCTTCCGCGACGTGCTGCGGGACATCAACTATGTCGGCCACGGCATCGTCGAGCAGGACATGTTCCCTGCGCCCTTCGACAAGCCGCTCCCCATTGCCAAGCGCACTCGAGCCTACCTGCGCGAGATCGGGATCGGGTAGGTCGAATCCTTTCGTGGCGCCGGCGGCGCGCCGGTCTCGCCGGTGAGGCGGCGATATGTCCGCAGATGCTCTCCTTCGCGACAGAGGACAAAGATGCCGATGCGCTCAGAATGGAAACTCGGGTTGATCGACTCAGCTTGGTTTGGGTCCGAATACGAAGGCCAGCCCGGGCGTCTGCAAGCCCAGCGGATCGGCTTCGACAGCCTCGATCTATTTGTGGGATTTGACCCCGGACGCATGACGACCGCCGAACGCGACGCGTATGTCCGCGGCGCGCAGAGCGTCGAGCTGCCAATCATTTCACTGGTGTGCACGTGTCTTGGCCTCAACGACTTCAATCCCGCGGTCCGCGGCTATCATATCGAGCGCGCCAAGAACGTGGTCGAGCTTGCTGAGGCTTTTCCGACGGTGAAGAACCTTTGCTTCGTCCCCGGCGAATACATGTTCCAGCAGAAGCTGCTGCCACCGAGCCTTGAATGGGGGCTTGTGGTCGAAGCCACGCGGCAAGTGGGTAGGCACGCGGCGGCCCGCGGGCTCGAACTTGCCATCGAACTCCTGCCGTTCGAATTCGCTTTCGTGAAGTCCCTCGACACGATGGAGCGGTTTCTCGATGAGATCGGGCTCGAAAACGTCAAGGCGACGGTCGACGTTTCCCATGTGTGGCTCATGCGCATATCGCCTGAGGAAATCCGCCGGTTGCGGGGACGGATTGCGCACGTCCACCTTTCCGATTGCGACGGCGTAAAACACGGCGACCTGCCGCCAGGGCGGGGGAACACGCCGATTGGTGACTACCTGGCGGCGATACGCGACGCGGGTTTCGTGGGCGCCGCATCGGTGGAGTTGGAGTTTCCGCCTGATCCAGGCGGGATGCTCGCGTGGGTGGAGGAGGCCTATGCAGCCTCCTTGAAGCTTCTGATTGACGCCGATGTTCACTCAGGCATGCCGCGGAGCACACGTGCGTAAGGTCGGGGGCCGGCTCGCGCCCGCCTCGCAAACTCAAGTTTCTCCGCGCCAATGGGGACGCCAATGCAAACGAAGGCCCTTGGCTCATTCAAGCTTTCCAACGACCTCCTCGCCAGCCCTAAGCGACTGAAGGCGCGTCTTGCCGAAGAAGGCTATTTGTTTTTCCATCGCGTGCTCGACATTGAAGAGGTCCACAGCGTCAAACGCGATCTTGTCGACGCGCTCCAAAGGCAAGGCGTCGTCAAAGCCGGTTCATCGGAGCCGGTCTGGACCGGCGCCGGGATGGATCGGATCGACGATGTCGCGCTCTATTCTCTGTCGTCCTATGAACAGCTCAGCGAGGGCGCGGCCAAGGGACTAGCCGAGAAGGTCTTCGGCGAGCCGGCGTTCATGTTCAAGAACCCCAACATACGATATTCGCTGCCGGATCATCCAATGTTCGTCACGCCGGCGCACCAAGATTTCTTTTTCATACGCGGCACGACAACGTTCTGCACCATATGGATCCCGTTGATGGATCTTGATGAGACAATGGGCGGACTGGTCGTCGCCGCCGGCTCGCATGGGCGCGGCTTGCGCGAGCACGCCGAGCGGGAAGAGGTCTATTCTTACGTATTCAAGGGGCGTCGCCAGAAGGGCGTGCCCTTGGAGGGGATCGACGAGCCCTGGCTCACCTCGGATTACCATCCGGGCGATGCTCTCCTCTTCCACAACCTCACCCTGCATTGGGCGCTGCCGAATCGATCGGATCGGATCAGGCTCTCAATCGACACACGAGCCCAGCCGGCGAAGTCGCCAAGGACCTTCCAGCTGGAGCGGACGATTTTGGAGCTGCGGCAATACCGCAAAGAAGTGCAACGCATTGCGACGGAGGTGGGCGCCAGCGAGCTCGTCTTCGAAGCGGCGCTCGTCGAAATGATGAAACGCGGTGCGCCCGCCGAGCGCAAATCCGTAGAGGCCATCATCGCCGAACTTGGGCAATGAGCGAAACCTCTAAGAATGGGCGGGTTTCGGCGCCGCAGACCGAAGAAAATTGATGCTGCTTTCTGCGGCCTCGTTGAACGCTAAGCGGCGATAGACTTTGACAGAGCACCATTCGCGAAAGGCGATCCTCTGTAGGGTCCCCAAGACCGACGGAAAATCCACCCGGCCGGTGCCGAACCGCCCCCCGTGAGATTCGCAGAGATGGACATGCCGCAGCTCTGCGCCGCAGGCGCGGATTGGGTCGGTGAGCGAGCCCTCCTCGATGTTCATGTGCAGTGTGTCGACCATCGGACGAAGCGCCGGTGATCCAATGCGTGCGATCAACGCCCGGACTTCGCCGACGGAATTGTGAAAGCCAACCTGGAGGTGATTGACGGGCTCAACGACGACGTCGACCTGGGCCTTCTCCGCAGCCTCGACGACGTACTTCAAACCGTTCTCAATGCGCGCCAGGGCCACATCGACATTCGCCTCGTCGCTCAGCCGCCCCTGCAAAAGCCCCACAACCATGATGGCGTTGAAGCGTTTGACCGTCGGCAGATAGCCGATCAGCCGGTCGACCGTCGCCCTTCGGATGTTTGGGTACGGAGAGGACAGACATAGCCCGTCCGAATAAGCCTCACCGGTTAAAAACGATGGGACAACGAGGCCATGGGAGGCGAGCAAATGCTCCAGGCGATCGAGACCAATGCCAAAAGGATGCGCAAGCTGCAACTCGACGCCCCCATAGCCGAGGTCCGCCAAAAGGCGCAGCCGGGCCGAAAGCGCCTCCTCGCCAAGATTGGTAAGACGCTCGATGACAATGAAAGAATAGCGAGGAGAATTTGGCATTGGATTAGTCGGACCTTCTGACCGAGAAACTAATATGCTTCCCTCGACAGCTTTCCCCCGTCCACAAACTCGCGCGGAGAAATAGCGAGGACCTCACGCAGAAGGTTCCTTCAGGTCCTCGATATTCTTCGTTTGGCGAAGGCGTCCGCTCCAACGGCGATCAACACGACGACGCCGAGGATGCACATTTGCCAGTACGGCGAGACGTTGAGCATGATGCTGGCGTTCGTCAGCATGGTCATGAAAAATAGCCCGAGCAGCGCTCCCACGATCGACCCTTCGCCGCCGTTCAAACTGCACCCCCCGATCACGGCGCCGGAGATAACCCGCAAGTTGAGGCCATTGACGGTCTGCGGGACGGCGGCGTTCAATCGCGCCGCATAGACGATCCCCGAAAGAGCGCCAGCGAGCGCGACAAGCACAAACGAAACGATCGTCACGCGGTTGACCTTGACGCCATGCAGGCGCGCGCCCTCGCGATTCCCCCCGACGGCGTACACATGGTAGCCGAAGCGCGTTTTGGCGAGCACCAAAATGGCGAGCGTAACGAGGACGACCGCGTACCAGATCGGCATCGTCACGCCGAACGGCGCCGCGTACCCGACATTGATGAAATCCTGCGAAAAGCTATGGCTGGAGATCCCCTCAGTAATGCCGAAGGCGAGGCCTTGGGTGACCCACCATGTGCCGAGCGTCGTCATTAAGGGATTCATCTTAAGCCGCGTCACGGCGAAGCCATTGATCAGGCCCACGCTCAACGCCGAGGTCGCCCCGGCCGCCATAGCAAGCCACATGTTGAGACCGGAGACGAGCAGAGCGCCGGTGATGACGCCCGTCATGTTGACGACCCCGTCGACGGACAGATCGAACATTCCGCCGACAAGCAGAATTACCATCGCCGCCAGCACGATGGTGTCCATCGCCATGCTGACAAGCATCACCTTGACATTGGCGAAGCCATTCCCCGCGTAGAGAAAATAGGGCGAAAGCCGCGTCATGATCAAAATAAAGATGACGTTGATTATTAGCATGATGACAGCTCGGTTGCCGAGCATCCGTTTCAGCCAGCTTGTGCGGCCGAGGCGCGAAGGCGGCGGAGCAGAGCTCATCGTATTGTTCGCGAGGTCGACATTGACCTTCATAATTCCAGTCCATTTCGTGGCTCTCGCCGAGTTCTAAAGCATGTCCGCGCCCGTTATCATTTTGACGATCTCGTCGGCGTTTGTTTGACTCTTGCGTCTCGTGCCGACGATTTCGCCGCCGCGCAGGACCGTTATGGAATCCGCGATGCGAAACACGTGGAGCAAGTTGTGGCTGACGATCAGCACCGCTTTGCCTTGATCGCGCAGCTTTTCGATCAAGCTGATCATCTGGTGCGACTCGCGGACGCCAAGCGCCGCGGTCGGCTCGTCGAGCACGAGGATTGAGCGGCCCTCATGCACGGCGCGGCCGATCGCCACTGCCTGCCGCTGGCCACCAGACAAATTTGAGACCATAGCGTCGACCGAGGGAATATCGACGTTGAGGAGGCTGATCACTTCGCGTGCCTCCTTGACCATTCTCCGGCGGTCTACCAGGCCCCACTTCGTAGGCTCGCGGCCGATGAACAAGTTGTGCGCCACGTCGCGCGTTCCGACGAGCGCGAGATCCTGGTAGACGGTCGCGATGCCGAGCGCGAAGGAATCGTCCGGGCCAGCGATCTTTACGGCCTGGCCCTTGTAGAAGATTTCGCCCGCGTCGGCCTGATGCGCGCCTGAGACGATTTTGACAAGGGTGGACTTTCCGGCGCCGTTGTCGCCCACCAGAGCCTGAATCTCGCCGGGATAGACGCTGAAGTCGACCTGATGCAGCGCGCGCAGCGCGCCAAAGAACTTGCTTACGCCCTTCAGCCGCAGCAACGGCTGCCTTTCGCCGGCCGATCCGTCTAGTCGGCTCAAAATGTCCGAGCCCATTGAACGCCCCTTATCACTCGGCAAGAATCGCAAATTCTATGCGGCCTTGTTCTCCAATTTGTGAGCGCGATCGACACGAACTCGTTTGCGAACAATTCCATCAGGCGTTCCTCCACATTTTCGGTCTTGTTGCCTAAATCCAGGGCCGAAATCAACGCGGTCCCGGATGGCGGATTCCGCGCTCGCCAACGCAGCCGGAGACGGCCGTCACTCGATCGTCCGGCAGATCGGGAAGCGGCCTGTTGATTTTCCCCTTGTCCGTGCTCGTGAGTAACTGCGCCAGATAATCGAAATAGCCTCAACGCCGCCCGTCAAATCGCTCGCATGCGGCTTTGGACGTTATCAACCCATATAAGGGCGGAAGCCGGAGGAACGCTGTGTCGAGAAACTTGCGAGTCGCCGTCATTGGATGCGGTTATTTTGCAAATTTCCATCTTGCCGCGTGGGACGCGCTCGACGGCGTCGAAATAGCTGGATTGTGCGATCTCGACCCGGCCAAGGCGCAGAGCGCGGCGGCTCGTTTCGGGGTTAAGCAGTGGTGGACCGACGCCGGGCAAATGCTGCGCGAAGCTCGGCCTGATTTTGTCGACATCATTACGACAATGCCGTCGCACCGCAACCTCGTCACCCTCTGCGCGAACGAGCGCCTGCCCGTCATCGTGCAAAAGCCCTTCGGGCCCACCTACGCGGATTGCCTAGCCATGGTGACGACATGTAGAGCCGCAGGCGTTTCATTGATGGTCCACGAGAACTTCCGATTTCAGCAGCCATTGCGGCGTGTCCGCGCACTCCTCGAAAGCGGCGCGATCGGCCAGCCGCTTTGGGGGCGCATCTCGTTTCGCACGGGCCAGGACGTCAAAGCGCCACAGCCCTATCTCTATGCCGAGGAACGCTTCATCATCCTCGACCTCGGTCCCCATCTGATCGATGTCGCAAGATTTTATCTTGGCGAGGTCGATGTCGTGTTTGCGCGCCACCGCAAGGTCGACCCCCGCATTCGTGGAGAAGACATGGCGTCCATCATGCTCGGCCACGCAAACGGCGCGACGTGCATGATCGACTTCACTTACGAGAGCCGTAAGCTCCCGGACTTCGCGTCGCAGACTCTTGTCACCATCGAGGGCGAGTCCGGGGCGATCGAGCTCAGGCCGGGGTTCGAGCTGGGCGTGACGTCGGAAGGAAAGCTGACGGTGGAGGACGCGAGGGCCGCCGTGAAAGGCGGGCTCTTGCCGCATCCCGCCCAAGACAGCGTCTATCGCACGCAAGCGCACTGGCTCGACTGTTTCCGCCGCGGCGTTGAACCAGAGACAAGCGGCCAAGACAGTTTGAAGACCTACGCGATAATCGAAGCCGCTTACGTGTCCGCCGCAAGCGGGCGCGCCGTTAAGCCAACATCGGAAGCGTAGCGGCCTCGGCGGGCGCCGCTGCCCGCTTCCTCCTGCAACCGCGCCCGCGCGGCCGAGCAACGCGTGCGCACCCCAGAACTTGCAGACCCGCTCACCCATCGCTTCGCGAGGATGAGCGGGTCACTATTGAGCCCCGGGCAATCGCGCTACTTGTTCAAGCTTTCCTTATTGACGACCAATGCGGCTCCATAGCAGGTGTCCGGCACGGTCGACATCTTGTTGTGCAGCCAAAACAGGAAGTGCAGCGAGATCCACTCTTCTGCGTAGAGATCCTGTGTCACATTGGCATAGACCTCGCCGCTCTTCAGCGTAGGAAGCTGATCAGCCGCGGCGTTCGTGCCGATGACCTGCACCTTTCCAGACAATCCCTGATCCTTTAGCACCTGCGCAATGAAAAGACTGCCCGAGTCGTCGGTGTTATAGACGAGGTCCAGGTCTGGATGGGCTTGCAACAGGTTGGTCGCGGCGTCTGTTTGACTTTTCGCCGATCCGTCCTCGTTCACGACTGCGACGACCTGGATTCCGGGAGCATTGGCCTTCAGGTAGTCGGTAAACCCCGTAATGCGCTGCTGGATGTTGAGCGCCGCAGTAATTGCCGTGATGCCAACCTTGCCCTTTCCCTTCAACGCTTGGATCGCGAGTTCGGCGGACTTCCGGCCTAGCGCGCCATTGTCCGTCCCGACGAATGCGTCGCGGGCCGAGGAATCCTCGCCTTGGCCGTTGCCATACAACGTCGGGATGCCGGCGGCGCGCGCCTTCGCCAGCACGGTGTCGGTCGATTTGTAGTCGATGGCGGCGCCCATCAGAATCCCGGCCGTCGAGGGATTGGCGATTGCCTGTTCAACGACGGCGATCTGCGCCGGGACGTCCTGCGTCACGGGCCCGACAATGGTGGTCGGCTTCACGCCGAGATCCTTGACGGCCGCGGCCCAAGCTTTCAACTCGTCGGTGTAGAAAGGATCTCCGATATTGGCCGCAACCCAGACATAGGCTTGGTCCGAGACATCCTTGGGAGGCATTGCTGAAACAAACGGCTGTTCCATCGCCGCAACATTGTCCTTCGTGATCACGGCCGGTCGAGTTATGCAGGTGTCCGAAATCGACGAGAGATGGTTGTATTTCCAGTATAAAAAGTGTAGCGACGTCCATTCCTCCGCAAAAGTGTCCTGGACGATTGTCGCATAGACAGTTCCATCCTTGATGGCGGCAAGTTGCTCGGCCGTTCGGTCGGTGCCGACGGCCAACACCTTGCCCTGCAAACCCTGATCCTTAATCACCTGAGCGACGAAGCCGCTGCCGGCATCCGTGGTCCAAAGCAGATTCACGTCAGGGTGGGCCTGCAGGAACGCCGCCGCCGCGGTCGTCTCGCTCTGCGGCGTGCCGTCCTCCGAGGCGACGCCGATAACCTGCACTCCGGGAAATTTCGCAGCCAGTTCGGCTTTAAAGCCTTGCACCCGCTCCTGATGATTTTGCGCGGTGATGAACGACACGATGCCCACTTTGCCCGCGCCGTTGAGCGCCTTGCCCACCAGGTCCGCGGCCGTGGAGCCTAACGCGCTGTTTGCCGTTCCCACGAATGCATCGCGCGCGGAACGATCCTTGATTTCGCCGTTGCCGGAGATGACCGGGATACCCGCCGCCCGCGCCTTGTTCAACACCGGCTCAATGGCGTCGTCATTAACCGAATAGATGAGGATTCCCGCAGTCGTCGGCTTGGCGATCGCCGCTTCGATCAGCGCGATCTGTTGCTGCACATCCGGATTTTCTGGTCCGACGAACTGCGCCTTCACGCCGAGCGATTTTGCGGCGGCCTCCCACCCAGCCTTGCCCTCGGCGTAGAACGGATGACCGACGTTGGCCGCGACCCAGAAATATTCCTGATCGGAGACAGGGACCGCGGCGGCCAAAGCGGTCCGCACCATGCAGGCAGCCCCAAGCGCGGCGAGCGTAACCAACGCTAGCGCCCACGCCAAGCTCTTCGGCATTTCATTGTCCTCCCCAACTCGACCTTGGGCAGTCGTTGTTTGCAACACCTTACCGCATCTTCCAGTCTTTGGACAGTCGCGGCGAATGCTGGCAGTGGTAAGGACAATGTCCGCTCACCGGAGGCCCGGGAAGACGGACGTCAGTCACGGTCCCGCGAAGCTAAGCGAGCATTGCCGTTCACTCATGGGTCGCGAGCAAACTGCGCCGCTCCGCTGCCGCGCTCGCTCGTGACTGGCCCAAGGTTGATGAGAGGCAATTTCGTGTGGTCATCGCGCCCCTAGCGCGAAGCCGTCACGGCGGAGCCGCCTCTGTTCCATCCCCGGCCTCGGTCGCCAAACCCTTCACAGCCATTCTGCGTGACCGCGACCGTGTCCTCCAGCTTGATGAAGCCGCGGCGCGGGTGAAGGATTGTCGTCTCGATCGAAAGGACCATGCCCTGCTCCAGCGGCCGATCGGCGTCATAGGCAGGATACGGGATGGGGCCGTGATCCGTGAGACGCGGCGCTTCGTGGCTGATCAGTCCCATGCCGTGGGCGACGAACTCAAGCGAGTTGCCGTGCGACGAATTACGCACTAACGCGCCCGCGGAGGCGAACACGTCGCCGCCGCGCGCGCCATGCCGGATCGGCTTTCGCGCCGCTTGCTGGATCGCATCGATGTCGCCGAGCAAGTCTTCCAGCTCGGCGTCCGGCTCTCCGAAAATTGCCATGCGGCAAAGGTCGCCGATGTAGCCCTTATAGTTGCCTCCGGAGTCGAGCGAGAGAATGTCGCCCTCTTGCACTTTCTGGCCGGACGGCGCCCTGTTGAGGCTCGTTCCGGCCGTAATCAGGCAGTATTCAAACGTGAGGCCGCGATTGACTTCCTCGCGGCGGAGCGCCTCGACGAGCTCGCTTTTGGAGGCGCCGGGCCCATGGCCAGCGATGACAGCGAGCATGGAATCGACGACAAGATCCGAAGCGATGCGCAGATAGTCCAACTCCTGCCGCGTCTTGATCGCCCGCAGCCGCTCGAGCGGCAGATGCGCCTCGGCGAGCTCCGCCTCGGGCAGTCCAGCGCGCAGCACGCTCTCGGCGTCGGCGGGCAGGAACGCGCGCTCGACCCCGATTCTTTTCACTCTCGGCGTGAGGGCCAAAAGCTGCTTGACCGCGGTCTGCATCCCGTCCGTGCTCATCCGCGCGGACGGGCTGAATGTCGAAACCCAGAAGCGGTTCTTCTCCCGTTCATACTGCTCCATGGGATGGCCAACATAGATCGCGCGCTCTAAACGGCCCTTCACGTAGACAAGGACGGGGAGGTATCGACTGACGCCGATCGCGTCGAAATGTTCGAAGAAGAAGAATCTGTAGCCGCCAAGAAGATACTGTATGTTGTGCTTCGAAGTAACCACCAACGCATCCAGGCCCGCTTCCTCCATCAATTCGTCCAGCCGGCTTGCGTCGAACGGGATGGTCGGCGGAGCGGAGATCGCCGCAGTTTCGCGAGTGGACACAAAAACTGGTTGGTCGATCGTTTCCATGGACACCTCCCCAATTGTTGTCGGCCAATATAGGCCGGCCGATGAGATTGCGCGAGGAATCGCGTTTGGAGCGAAAGCCCTCGGAAGGGTGGTCTTTCCCAATTTTGGGGCGCCGCAGCTTCATCACCGCGACGAGAGCGGCCGAACCGGCCCCATTCCATGGCGGCGAACACGGTAGGCTGGGTGGGCCAGCGACAAACCGCCTTGGCCGGTCGCTTGAACGACAGCACCTTATTGCCCGCTGAGCCCTTGCAATGCCGGGTCCACGCGTCCATCAGCTCGCGCCGGCGCGTGAGAGCGTCGGAGCGTCGATACGCCTCGCGTGCGTCCTTGCTTTGGCGGCTCGATCCGCGCCTTTGCGCCGCGCCTCGCCGTGCTAGGCTCGCCCGCGGGAGCCGGCGATGTCGCGCATCTTCCTCAGCCACTCGTCTCAAGACAATTTTGCGGCGCGCGCGCTCGCCGATTGGCTTGCCGAGGAAGGCTGGACGGACGTCTTTCTCGACATCGACCCGGAGCGCGGCATCGCCGCCGGTCAGCGCTGCGAGCGGGCGCTACACCAGGCGGCCGACCGCTGCGAGGCGGTCGTGTTCCTCTTAACCCGCGCCTGGCTCGCAAGCGGCTGGTGCCGCAAGGAATACGAGCTCGCGCGGTCCCTGCACAAGAAGCTCTTCGCCGTCATCGCCTAGCGTGGCCTATCCAACCCACTTACTTGGTCTCGACGCGGTCGGCTTTGCGGTTGGCCTCGGCGAGGCGAAGTTCTGGCCGTGCCGTTACGCTAACGCTGGCGTATTCGGCCCCCAAACAATGTTCTTGAGTCCACGGGTCAACCAGAATTAAGTTACATCATAACCCTGTAAGCATAGCTGCAGAGGCAGCCTCGGCTTAGTCGGGGAACGGAGGGAGAGCGATGAAGATCGCGGGGACGAAAGGACGCGGATTGATTTTGGGCGCGGCGCTCTTCGGCTTTGCGGCCGCGGCGACGGACCCGGCAGCGGCAGAGGAGGCGGGCTGCCCGGTAAAAGGCGGCACACTCACCTTCGCCCGGAGCGCCGATGTCTCGGGCTGGTACTACCAAAGCAATAACCCGACGATCTGGGCCTGGCCACTGATCAGCCTTTCCCTCGTCCGCAACAAGATCGATGCGTCGGGTCTCGAGGGCGCCGCAGCGGAGTCGTGGGAGGCCTCGCCGGACTCGAAGAAGTTCACCTTCCATCTCCGCAAGGGACTGAAGTTTTCGGACGGATCGCCAGTCACCTCGGCGGATGTCGTCGATTCATTCAACGCTTCCCTCGCCGATCCTCAGAACGTGCAGCAGGGCATCTGGCCGAAGGACACCAAGTTCAGCGCGCCCGATGACGCCACCTTCGTCATCGAGATCGTGGAGACGCAGCCGGCATTCGTCGACAATGTTCTGAGCCAGGTCGGCATCTATCCGAAGGGCAGCAAGCCGGCGGACATGGCCGTGAAGCCGATCAGCGCAGGCCCCTTCATACTCGCCGACTGGCAGAAGGGGCAGAAGGCAGTCCTCAAGCGCAACCCTTACTACTGGAACCAGCCGTACCCCTGCCTCGACGAGGTCGACCTCGTCGTGATCGGGGATTCCGCGACCCAGGCGTTGCAGCTTCAGGCGGGCCAAATCGACGTCGCCGAGGAGCTTCCGCCGAACCAGCTCGAATCGCTTCGAAAATCACCCGGCGTGACTGTGCCGGTTTTCCCCACGCTCGCCGAAGAGTTGATCCGACTGCAGCGGAAGAAGCAGCCGGCGTTTGACGACAAGACAGTCCGACAGGCGATGAACTACGCGATCGACAAGGAAGCGATCGCCAGTCTCGTGTTCTTCGGCACGGCTTCGCCGGAAGACTCCGAGATGCCGCGCACCAAGTTCTATAAGCCGCAGACGCCCTACACATACAATCTCGACAAGGCCAAAGAGCTGATGTCGAAGAGCGCCTATCCCAACGGTTTCAAGACCAAGCTCTTGATCGGTGCGGGTGATGCGGTCGAAAGCGGCATCGCGACCATCGTCAAGGATCAGCTGTCGCAGATCGGCATCGACGTCGAGATCCAGCAGGTGGAAGCCGGCACGAAGTTCGAGCTCCGCGGCAAGAAGGACTTTGAGATGTTCCTGGCGACAACCAGCGCCGACCAGATCGATCCGCAAATCTTCTGGTGGTTCTGCTGCGCCCAGGGCTTCGGCCTCGGTTCGGCCTTCACCGATTACTTGAACCGGGAGAATCAGGACCTATTCGCCAAGGTCTCGATCGAAGGCGACGAGGCAAAGCGCGCCGACCTTTTTGCGCAGATGCAGAAGATCGTCTGGGATGACGCCGCCCAGCTCTATCTCGTCTTCCTCGAGGCGCCGATGGGCGTTCGCTCCAACGTGAAGAACTTCGTGGTTCCGCCGCCGCGGCATCACTATCTGGAGAAGGTCTACAAGGAGCAGTAGAAGCTGTCGCGTTCGATAGTTCGCCATGAAACGTTGATTGCGATGCCGACCGCTTTGCTTAATGCAAAGCGCCGGCGTCTCTGACTATGCTCCGGTTCATCGTCCGCCGCGTGCTCATGATGATCCCGATCCTCCTCGGGATCAGCTTGGTGATGTTTGTCCTCTTGCGGGTGGTTCCGGGCGATCCGGCGATGATGGCGCTCGACGTCTACGCGACGCCCGAGAGGGTCGCGGAGCTCCGCGTCCAGTGGGGGCTCGACCGGCCGCTCGTAGAGCAATACGCGATCTTCCTGACGCAGCTCAGCCACGGCGATCTCGGCTACTCCTATTTCTATAAGCAACCTGCAATTTCCCTTGTCCTTGAGCGGCTGGGACCGGAGCTGGCGCTCATCGCTTTTACCGTTGTGCTGACGCTCCTCTTCGGCGTTCCGCTTGCGGCCGTCGCCGCCGTCAACCGCGATGGCGCCGCCGACAACTCCGTCCGCGTTTTGATGGTCCTCGGCCTCGGCCTTCCGGCCTATTGGATCGGGATCGTCCTCCTCCTCACCTTTGGCATCTGGATCCCGATCCTGCCTGTCGGCGGATACGGCGACACGTTCATCGGCCACCTCCGTTCGCTCGTCTTGCCGTCACTGACGATCGCGCTCGGGCTCGCGCCGCTCATTGTGCGCGCGCTTCGCGCCAGCATGATCGAGACACTGGAGGCGGACCATGTGGACATGGCGCGCTCGAAGGGGCTGCCGCGCGCCTATGTCTTTCGCCGCCATGTGCTTCGCCCCGCGCTGATCCCGGCCGTGACGGTGCTTGGCATCAATGTCGGGCTGCTCATCGGCAGCACTGTGATCGTCGAATACGTGTTCGGCATTCCCGGACTCGGCCTTTTGATGATCAATGCGATCGCCAGCCGCGACTATCCGACCGTGGTTGCCGTCACACTGATCTTCGCCCTCTTCGTGATGCTTGTGAACCTCCTCACCGACGTGGTGGTCGC
>Ga0187782_10000912_pt1 | contig 20932 bp, 19 predicted proteins | sample 0715_SJ02_MP15_2_FD_132454 | JGI IMG/M metagenome (GOLD analysis project Ga0187782, IMG submission 132454) | Tropical peat soil microbial communities from peatlands in Department of Meta, Colombia - 0715_SJ02_MP15_20_MG | ecosystem: Environmental > Terrestrial > Soil > Wetlands > Peat | place... | reverse complement strand
AGCTGGTTCCTTCGAAAGATCGAGCGGTTTGAATTTCGGCGGATTGCCCAAAAGGGTGACCCTTCCGCTGATCGTGCCGGCGCCGGGTGTCGAAAATAGCTGAAGTGGAAGAAGCGCCAAGACAGAGGCGATTAGGCTCGCTTTTGAAAGGTTCAAAGTTGCGCGTGGATCCGGCCGGACAGACTTGGGTCGGGAACAAGCGATGAAACCGCTGGTAGAGGAAAAAACCGACAGACTTCTACCCGCGCCTCGCGTATCCTGGGGCATCTAGAGTTGATTTGGTCGTGATCAAAAAACTCAAAGTTTTGGTTTCTCTTCATACGCAACAGAACGACTTTCAAATGGCACAGGCCCTCTCGGCAGAGGAGGCCGCGCACAAATTGGGCATCAATGTGGAAATCGGTTTCGCGGATAACGATGCCGTGAATCAAAGCACACAGATTCTCAAGGCAATTCAGAATCCTGTGGATTCTAGGCCGGACGCGATTGTGTTGGAACCGGTGAGCCGCACCGCACTGCCTCAGGTTGCCCAGGCCGCCCGTGCCGCTGGGGTCGGCTGGGTGGTCTTGAACCGAAATCCAGATTACATGGCGGACCTCCGGCGAGCGGCAACCGCACCCATCTTTGCCGTTAGTTCCGATCACGCTGAGATCGGCCGCTTACAGGGAAAACAATTTGCCGCTTTGCTTCCGCAAGGGGGTACGGTCCTGTACCTAGAAGGACCCTCGCAAAGCTCTTCGGCCCAGAAACGCACGGCAGCGATGCTGGAGACGAAACCGTCGAATATACAGGTCACGATGCTGAAGGGAAAGTGGACGGAGGAAAGTGCAGAACGGGCGGTATGTTCTTGGCTGACCCTCGCCACGTCACAAAACAGAGTAATTGACCTTGTTGGTGCACAAGACGACTCCATGGCTATGGGTGCGCGCAAGGCTTTCCAGAAGATCACCAGTGAGCAAGAGCGCGCTCGATGCCTCAGTCTGCCGTTTACCGGTTGCGATGGTCAGCCGACGACCGGGCAAAAGTGGATAGCCGAAGGATGGCTCGCCGCGACCATTTATGTTCCTCCGCTTGCCGGAAAAGCAATCGAGATTCTCGCAAAAGCCATTCAGGGGGGAACACAACCACCAGAACATACGGTGACGGAGTCGTTTTCTATTCCGCGTCTCGACGCGCTGGCTACGCGAAAACCATAACTTGCGGCTGGCCTCCGGCGATTAAAGCGGTTCCGACTGGCGAGACTGATTATCAAGTGACACAAACATTAGCGCAATCGCACGATCGGATTGGATGACCAACTTCCTGAAGGAACTTGGATCGCAGCGTTTACTTCTCTACGTGAGAAGAGCCACATCACCGTGATCTCGAAATTACAAAACGAACCCTAGCAACACCTGAGTCTGGTAAGAGATCACAAAATGTGATGACTCCAAACGTACGGAGCTGGGTGACACACGGGGATCGGTTACCGAGCCCCGCAGTCCACTACGATTCCAGAATCGATGGAGTGTCCCAAATGCCGATGGGTCATGAACCAGCAAATTCCAAACGGACTGCGATGCGCAAATTGTGGAGAGCAATGGTCGCCGCCGGGACTCCAGCCCCGCATCCATCTTCCCAACCGTAAGGATTTGTTTAACCGCGCGCGGCTTCGTCGGCGCTAAGGTATGTTCAAGGTTAGATTCGCGGGCCTTACAACCGAGCAAGAACGGCCACTTCAACGAATAGCCGACCATCCAGCCAACTAGGCGCCAGCAATCAGCTTCGCATCGTGGATCACATTACCCAGCTGAGTTCTGTTCCTGCCTCAGACTGGCTAGGTCTTTTATCACTATTTGGCGGCCGTGGACTTCCAGCAATCCTTCCGCCTGAAGGCGACCGAGGTTTCGCGAAACCAATTCGCGCACAGTTCCTAGCTCGCTCGCGAGATCCTGCTGGGTCATCTTCAACTCGAAAGTAATTCCGGCCTTGCTGGTCACTCCGCTTTGCTGCGCCAGACGCAAGATAACAGCGATGAGTCTTTGCCGGACCGTCGTAAACGACAGTTCTTCTATTATTCCTACGAGGCGGCGCAGGCGCGCACCAACGACCGCAATCACCTTTAGTCCCACTTCGGGATGATGGCGGCAAAAACCCTGAAAATCCTTGCGCGAAACGAGCAACACTTCCGTATCTTCGAGCGCCGATGCCGACGCAGGATAGTTGCCACCATCAAAAACAGGGAGTTCGGCGAATGAACTTCCCGGCCCCTCAACAGCCAGAATTTGTTCCCTTCCAGATGCGGACAGCTTGAAGATGCGTATCTTCCCGCTCGCTACCAGATAAAGCCCGGTGCATGAGTCTCCCTCCGCGAAGAGCAGCTCACCTCGTTGAAATTTCTTTCTTGTTACATGGAGGGCCAGGCCGCGAATCTCCTCGGACGTCAAGGCTTCAAACAAAGGCGTTTGCTTGAGGACGGGTTCAGTGTTATCGCTCATTGGCCGATTGCCGACACTTGGACGGCAATCTGCGAATTTACACTCTTACACCTGTTCTTCTCAAGTGAGATTGGGGGGACGGCGAAGACGCCTAGTTGATTCTGCTCGTGGACGCGGGCTTCACTTGGGCCGCGCCGCGTTCGCGCCTCATTTGGGCGGCAAGTTCCTTGATTTCTGTTAGGTCTCGCTGCATTTCACTCCACCCGTACCACAGAGCGTAGTCTGGGCTCGCGTGGAAAGTGCCCTGGAAAGTGCGCATGCGGTGTTCGAGAAACATCACGAATAGCTTCTGCTCGATAACCGTAGGAGCATCATGGAAGGTCAGGAGATTCGGAAAAGCATAAGCGTAATTCGTGGGCTTGGGTAGCACCCCATCCTTATACAGAGCCGCAACTTCGAGAATCGCCTGGGCCATGAGATGGTCCGCGTTCTTGATCATGGCGTCCCCGTGCTGTAGCTGTTCCTGTGCAAAGTTGGAAGAGTGGCATTGATTGCAGGTCTTGAGCATCTTGTCGCGTTCCGTTTGCCAGGAAGCTTGGTCCAAGCGGGCTAAGTCAGCTACTTCCACGATGTCGAGGAGTTTAGTAGGTTGGCCGCCTGGATCAAGCACGCCAAGAGCCTGCAGAATAGTCACACGGTCCGCAGTCCATTCCTTATCCTCTGGCATTGGCAAGCGCACGGCCAGAAATCCCCAGGCGGTGCGCACTTCGTGATTGCCTCCTTGCATGTGGCAGGTCTGACAGGTAGGTGCCGCGGAGGCGTCACTCTGAACCTTCATCTGTTTCAATTCTTCGCGTACCCCGTGCTTCGACGAGGAATACATCTCCCATTGCGGGTGGTCGAAACCCATATGGCAGGTCTTACATGCCTGCGGAGACCTGGCTTCTTCCAGCGAAAAGGTATGACGTGTGTGGCAGGAATCACAGGAAGCATTGCCGAAGCGGACGCCTGACCTTGCGAGCGTAGCAATCTGCTCCAGAGACTTGACGCCGATCTTATGGCAACCGCCGCAACCCTTCATGCCTTCGGTCATGGACATCGGCTGGTAGTGAATCGTCGGCATGGCCTCCATGGCCGCCCACGCAATAGCGTGTTTGCCCTTCTTAAACTGTGTGACGCGGTCCTCATGACACTGGCCGCAGGTCTCCGGTGTGGGGATCTTCGCCTTCGCAGCGTCGCTCGCGGAAGTGTGGTCGCTGCTGTGGCAAGCCTCGCAGCCAATCCCCACGGTGGAATGTTTGCTGAGCTTCCAGTCGTTAACAACATTGGGAGTGATTTTCGCGTGACACTCCACACATTTGTTGCCCGCAGCTGGCGCTTCGGCCACAGAAGTGCGCGTCGAGAACCAAACGGATGCAGACAATAGTCCTGTGATAAGCAGAATCTTCGAGGAAGCTTTCATTAGGTCTCTCCTGACTGCGAGCCTTGGCGGGCCAGGCACACCCCAACGCCGCCCCATTCTATCGGCAGCTTATTAGGACCCGCCTATGACTTTAGTCACATCCTGTCACCGTGCCCGAACTGGCTTCATGCTTCAAGTACACAGTGAGCAAAGCAAACAACGTCGGAAATATTGGCGGATGGAGTTGACACAGTTTTTCCTCCGCGGCGGGGAGCCAACTCAGGAGGTGGCGCTCGATGAAGTCACACTCCAGAGCGCGGAGTGAATCGGCGTTTTCGGCACCGGGGTTGTTGTCCCGGAGAAAACGGACGGCGGCGAGGAACTCGAGTTGCGTTACGAGGTGGTCGGCTGGAAAAGCCGTGCCGGACGGGCGAAGTTCGAGCACGTCGTAGAAATTGACGCAGTCGAGCACGATTTCCTGTGGCACAGCCCGTTTGGAGTGTGCCGATTCTAGCAGGGGAACGGGCGGCTCGGGCACGCCCACTTCAAACAACGCGATGTAGGCAGCTTCATAGGCGGAGAAGTCCGAAAACTGGTCCTGCCGCGTCAGGTTCAGGCCGGCGCCGAGATGCTGACCGAGTTGCTTCCAAAGCGCACGAGAGTCGCGCCCGGAGAGCCACGCAAAGAGTTCCCGAGACGGCTGGCCGAAGCAGCGAGCAAAAAGACGGAACAGGTCGATGCTGGCAAAAGGATCGGCAGCAGTTCCTCTGATCGGAAGTGAATTCGGAAGAATCACTGTGCTCACAGGTCTACTCCAGCTTCAGCCAAGTGGTGAAGTATTTGCGGCCGTCGCGGTCCTGCTGGCTGCCATTCCAAATAGCAAAAGCAAGCGGCATCCCCGAGGGAATGTTGTCGAGTACCATCGCCAGATTCCATGTGCCGTCGTGATAGGTCGCCTGGCAAGGAAATGATTCCCCAGTCCGCTTCGTTGTGCCGCGGCCTTCGGCTTCCATGCGGGCTGCACCGCGCGCCGAATTCCAGAAATAAATCGTGACCGGCTGGCCCGTATCTCCCATCTGAAGAGAAGGCCATACGCCCCCAGTCGGTGGCCGTTGCGGATGCATCACCGCTGCAGAATCAAAAAACCGGTCTGTGGCTTCCGTGAGTTCCTTGTGGGGCCTGCCCTCCGTCGGTGTGCCGGGCATCTTGGCGATTTGAGCGGTGTCTTGCGTCGCATCGCGCCAGATCATCTGGACAATCAGTTTGCCCTCCGCCCTTGCCAGACGGACATCCACATACAGGATTTCCAAGGCTGCGGGCGCTTCGGTGTCGTAGAGGGGCGGTGTCCGATTCAACGCAATGCGATGGGATGGAATCTTTGTCCATTCTCCCGCCAGAGGATTGAGCAGGGTTTGCGCAGGGGTGGTCGCATCGGCAGAAGACAAGGAGAGACCAGATCGGTCGTCGGGCGTGGCAGCCTTGGCGAGCTTCTGCTGGGCGGAAGTGGAAGCAACGAAGCTCATGGCGAAAAGTGCCGCGAGAAACGTTGTGAAGGGAGGGGTGCAGGTCTTTCTCATGAGTGTCCCCCGATCTTGGATTGGATTTGAACCAGCCGCGGCCGAATCTGGTAGCGGGTTTCAGCATCCCGACCGATGAGCAATTGCAGTAGTTCGCTGGGAGTCCCGTTCTGTGTGCTGTTCAGCTCCGCCTCCAGCCGCACGATGATGGATTTGACTTCTGGTCCAAAAAGATAAATCAGATATTCGAGCGGCAGACGCGGATCTTCCAGAATGCTCTTGCCGTAATTGGTGCGCTTGGGCGGGTTGAAGGGAGGAACATAAAACACATTGGGCAGAGTTCCTTTCTCCGGGAACAGAGGAAGGGCAACCTTGTAGTCGTGCACGAGTTTGTGAACGGCTGAGTTTGGATCGTCGAGAAGGCCGACGAAGCGTAGTCGGCCTGGGCATTGGGCGGCGCAAGCGTTGACTTCACCCTTTTCGAGGCGTGGATAGCAGAAAATGCATTTCTCGGATTTTCCGGTGATCTCGTTGAAATAGATTTTCTTGTAGGGGCAGGCGGCGATGCAATAGCGATAACCCTCGCAGCGCTCCTGATCGAGCACGACGATGCCATCTTCCTCGCGTTTATAGATTGCCTGACGCGGGCAAGCCGCCAGGCACGCGGGATTCGTGCAGTGGTTGCAAATCCGTGGAAGGTAAAAATAGAAATTGTCGTCACCGTTCAGTGAGCCGACATCTTCATCCCAATTGGGCCCGGAGATGGGATCGGGTGAGGCCATGACCGGCTTCTTTTTCCCCTCATACAGGCGCTGTTCATAATCGAATTCCCACGGGGCGCCATAGTCGTCGAGGGTAGGCTGCTTGCTCGGCTGAAGCTGCCCATCTTTCCAGCCGCCACCGATGTGGTCCCACTGACGGGGATACCCGATTCCGGGGCGAGTTTCGACATTGTTCCAGTACATGTGTTGCGTGCCATCGCGGTCGGTCCAGAGCTTTTTGCAGGCAATCGTGCAGGTCTGGCAACCGAGGCACTTGTTCAGGTCCATGACCATTGCGTATTGGTGGCGTGACATGACTGTTCCCCTAGGCCTTGACGGGTGCGCCGTGAACCAACGGCCCGTTGTACTTCTCGACTTCCACCTTGATGTCGCGATTGTTGCCTGTGGGCCCCCAATAATTGAGGCGGAAGTTCACGTGGCCGTATTTGCCGATCAGTTGTGTCGGCTTGATCTTGATGTAGGTGAGCGATTGCCAGCCGCCTTGCTGGAAGCCTAGGAACTTCTCCCAGCCGTGATACATAGTGACGCGGCCGTGCTTTTCGCCGGGCATGATCTGCACGCGGCAGATGCAATGGCCGACATCGTTGAAGATGCGGACCCAATCGTTGTCACGGAGGTTTCGCTTCTTGGCTTCGTCCGGATGCATGTAGACGATGGGCCCGCCGCGCTGCAGGCGCAACATGGCCCGGTGATCGCGCCATGTGGAGTGGATGGACCAGCGGCCGTGCGGAGTGTTCCAGTACAGCGGATACTTTTCGGGAAGCGGTTCCTTGTACGCGGGCAACTCTTCCTGCATTTCGAGGAACCATGGATGGTCGATGTAGAACTGCTGCCGGCCCGTGAGAGTTCGCCAAGGCACTTTCTTCTCGACCTGATGTTTAAAAGGCGTGTAAGCGATACCCTCCTCAACGTCGCTGTTCCAAGACTCGGGATCCGTGGCCACGAACCGTTTTGGGTGCTCCTGAAGGTTTTCATAGGTCATGCCTTGGGTTTCTTTGGAGTGCGCCAGGATAAAATTCACGGCGTGCTCATCGGTAACGACAGAACCTTTGCCGGTCCAGGATTCCGTGAGGGAGGCGAAGTCACGATCCCATTGAAACGCCTCGTCGTGGAAGGGCTTTAATCCTTTCTTCTTTGCCACCTCCGCGATCTTCCCGACCAGGGCGCGAAATACGTCCCAATCGGTCTTGCTTTCGTACAGCGGCTCCACTGCTTTGCCAAACGTGTGCATGTAGCTGTGGCAATCGGTGGAGTTGAGGTCCACTTTCTCGTAGTAGCTGGAAGCGGGGAGAACCACGTCGGAGTAAAGAGCGGTGGTGTCCATGCGATAGTTGATGTCCACAATCAAATCGAGATCGCGCCACAAGGATGTCTCGATGATCTCGTTGCCTTTGGCCTGGTTCAGGTAATTCGCGCGCCATACGACAAATGCGCGCGGCTTGCGACCCGTTTTAGGTGTTTCTCCTTCGTGAAGCGCCGGCCACAGAGGCATCCACCCCTTCTTCACTGATTCTTCGATGTACCATTCGACCGATTTGCCGTTGTACAGGTGCGGGTCTTTGCTCGCCGAATGTACGTAGCTCCATAGCGTCGTGTTCTGGAAGCGCTGCTTCTTGCGGCCTTCCGGGAAGGCCAACTCGAAAAACCCGTGCTCGGGCCAGACACGTTCCTGGCCGACGTAGTGATTGAAGCCGCCGCCATTTTTGCCGACGTTGCCGGTCAGCGCGACCAGCAGGATCATCGCCCGGTTCGTCAAGTCGTTATGGAACCAGTGATTCGTCCCGGCTCCGTGGATGATCATTGCTGGCTTGCGTGTGCCGAGTTCGTGAGCGAAGGTCTGGATCTCGTGTGCGGGCAGCCCAGTCAGTTGCGCTACCTTCTCCAGCGGATACGCCGCAAGGCTCTCCCGCAGGAGTGAGAAGACCGTAGTCACGCTAGCGGTTTGGCCGTTCGCAAGGTGAACTGAGAAGGAACCGTCGAGGGCGGGATCTGCGTCATTCCAGCGGATCGTTTTCTCGGCGGCACCCATCGATCCGGGAGTTAGGGCAGGCTTCCCTGTGCGCGCATCCCAAACATAGAAGATGTCGTCTTTGCCATCCTTCTGGAGGTCGGACTCCCGCACAAATCGCTTGGAATCTTTCAGCACCAGCAAAGGCAAGTCTGTCTGTTCCTTAATGTAGGGAGCATCAATTAGGCCGTTCTCGATTAGCAGACGAGCCACGCCCATGGCCAGCGCCGCATCTGTCCCAGGGTTGATACGCCAATACAAGTCCGCATGAATGCAACTGGAGTTGTAATCGGGCGAGATGGACACTATTTTTGCGCCGTTGTAACGAGCTTCGTAGGCAAAGTGCGCGTCGGGGATGCGGGTTTGCGAGATGTTCGAGCCCCAGAGAACGATATATTTTGAGTTGAACCAGTCGGCGCATTCGCACGATTCGGTCTGCACACCCCAGGTCAACGGTTCGCCCGGAGGCAGATCGCAATACCAGTCGTAAAAGGAGCACATCACGCCACCTAGATAGTGGGCGAGGCGCGAGCCAGCGCAGAAGCTGACTGGACTCATGGCGGGAATGACGCTGAAGAAGGCGTTCGTGTCGGGACCGTGCTGATAAATATTGTCGAGGAGTTTTTCCGCAATCAGGCTGAGTGCTTCATCCCAAGTAGCACGCCGCCATTTCCCCTCGCCGCGGGCGCCGGTACGAATCAGCGGATAGCGCAGACGTTGGGGGCTGTAGACGTACTCCGTGAAACACCCGCCCTTTTGGCAGCCGCGAGGATTGTAGTCGGGAAGGTCCTTGCTGATCCGTGGATAGTCCGCCGCCTGCTCTTCGCGAACAATCACGCCGTTACGGACGTAGACCTTCCAGGAGCAGGAGCCGGTGCAATTTGCGGAGTGCGTCGAGCGAACCACTTTGTCCCAAGTCCAAATTTTGCGATAGAAGTCCTCCCAACCGCGGTAGGGGTAGGTACGAAGTGGATCGAAATCGCCGGCTAAGGTCGTCAGGACTGGTTTCTCCGACTTGCGACAGCCCGGCAGGGCAAGGGCTACGGCACCGGCCGCTGCGGTGTAAAGGAAGCCTCGGCGGGAGAATGAGCCTTTGTTGTTCTTCGGTTGTTTGCGGTTGTTTTTGTTCGCGCTCATCGGAGGGCCTCCGCCGGGTGCGGAACCGGCAATGGTGGTTCGTTCACGTTTGCTGAGAGCGGGGCTTGCGGGCCGCCCATAGTACGAAGAAATGCCAGCAGGTCACCGAGTTGAGAATCGCTGAAACCAACCGCGCCCGGTGTCTGCGGCTGAAAGCTGGCCATGGCCGTGTTGCGCCGGCCGTTGCGAATGGTGGTGATGATGAATTCGTCGGAAGCCGCTTTTTGGAAGACCGGATTGGCAATCTCCGGCGCGATGCCACCGTGTCCAGCAAGTCCATGGCAGCCCGAACAGTAGGTCGAATAGAGGGCCGCGCCGCGCGTGGTATCGCCGCGGGCCGGAAAAGGCACTGCTCTCGCCGTTGTCACTGCGACGCGTCTCACGTCAGGGGGCTGGAGGTAGTCCAGAACGGCGCTGATTTCTTCAGGAAGCAATCCACCGGCTTTCGCACCCCAGGCCGGCATCTGTGTGCCGGGCCGTCCGTTCACAATCTGTGCTTCCAGATAGGCGCGATCAGCGGTGGCTTGTAAGGAAGCGCCGCGAATGCCCGGCACAAAGCGCCTGAAGGTTTTGTCCCAGCGCCCGTAACTGCCTTCGCCGTGGCACGCCAGGCAATACTGCTGATAGACCTGCTGGCCAGTCAGAGGTTGCGGATGGAGCTTGCTGGCCTTCTCTTCCACTTTGTCCGGGGCGAGATAGCTTTCTGGAACGTCGCGCTGTCGCTGCGAGAGCATGAACACGGTGAGAGCCAGGACCTGGGGGCCGGAGAGCGCAGGATTCTTCATCTGGCTGCCATCGACGATGCCACCGGGATCGCGGAAATGGGCCTGGTGCCAGTCCCAGGTGGCGTAAGGAGGTTTGAGGTGAGTCAGGATCAGCTGATGTTTAGTCTTGGCGCCCTCGTTGTCGAGCGCCGGGCCCAAAGTCCCGCCACGGCCACCCAAACGATGACATCCGCCACAGCTTTTTTCTTCATAGAGCTTGCGCCCCTCTAGAACCAGAGAGACCTGGCGTTCCGGGAGCTTCGCGACGTCGTGGCAAGCGAGACAGGAAGATTGCGTGAGATTACGGTCAAGAAGCGGGTAGTCCCAAGCGGAATCCACCCCCATTGCATCATGAAAGGTAGTCGCCGGACCCTGGCCCTGGTGACAGACGGTGCAGCCAAATCGATCGACGGGGTGGTGTTGGAGGATGTCGCCCGGATGAACGGCGTGAGGCAACGAAACATCGGTCATCCGCGGATCGTCAATTCCGTTATGACAGGCAACGCAGCGGTCCACAGTTTTGAGCTGAGGAACGCTGATCTGTTTCAATTCGACGCGAAAATCGCGCGCGATGGCGCGGCCCTGGTCGTCCTTGGCTTTCGCATTCAGAATTGTCCGGTATTGTTTCTGCAGGCGGTACCACTCGGCGTAGAAATTTTCGCGAACCGCGGCGGCAATCAGGTAGCAAATCGTGAGTAAGCTTGCTGCCAGCAGGACCCAACGATATTTGCGCGAGGGATCAATAATGGCTACACCTTTAGTGGACCGGCCATTGCGACGGCCACCAGTAAAAGATCCAGTTTGGCCCGCGATGCACAGTGGCGAAGTACGTCAGAACGGTAAAGCCGACGAGAAAACAGGTGAACAGGGCCACCGCCGCATGGCGCACGGAATTGTTGCGTTTCAATACGAGGAGAGACCACGCCATGTAGAGCAAGACCAGGATCGAACCGGGGTTAACCAGAATGATCCAGATCTGGCGCATATGAGGGAACCAGTTGCGCAGCCAGCCGTAGTTCACGGTGAAGGCAAGCATCCCGACCACGACAGCCAGCGCATAAAGGAACGAACTCCAGGCCACAAGCTTCTCTCCGGGTGAGCCGAACCAGACGCCTTCGCCCACGTGGGATCGGTCGAGAAAAGGAATGAGCGCCAAGCCGATCCAAGCGATGGCAGGTATCAACAGCCCTCCCATGAAAGCGGAGTAAGAGACCAATTCCTGCAAACCCAGGAAATACCACGGCGCTTTCGCGGGATTTTCCGGAACCGTGGGATTGGCAAGTTCCTTCAGCGGCGCATCGAAGTAAAACGCCAGAATCAGGCTGAACGCCACGGTGAGCATGAACACGGCAAGTTCCGCCCAGAAGAGGTGAGGCCAACTCATGACGGTGTTTTCCGGACCACGGTCTACGGTTGAGCGTTTTCCCTTGACGACCGCCATCAGACCATACGTTTTCGTGGCCAGCGGTTCAAAGACCTTCTTCATCTTGCCGCCCCATTCGGCAAGTCCACCCATAGGATCGAGTGGACGTGCAAGGCCACCGTCTTTGCGGATGCGCCAGAAATGGATTCCGAGCAAGGTCGTGAGGGCCAGCGGAAGAACGAAGACATGCAGGACATAGAACCGGATCAACGCATCTTCACCGACGAAGTTCGCACCCAGAAGCATTCGACGCTGGAACCCTCCCGGGTCGACCCACTGGCTGATGCCAATTGCGTCGGTCAGTTCGCGGGGGGAGTTGGCGATGTTCGAGCCGATGGTGATAGCCCAATAGGCGAGCTGATCGTAGGGCAAAAGATAACCGGTGAAGCTCAACGCCAGCGTCATCACCAGCAGGCCGAGGCCGATCAGCCAGTTGAATTCGCGCGGCCGTTTGTAGCTTCCGGTGTAGAACACACGCGCCATGTGCAGGAATACCGCCGCCACCATGATGTGCGCGCTCCAACGATGGATGTTGCGGATGAAGCGTCCGGTGAAAACGACGTAATGAAGGTCTTTGATGGAATCGTACGCCAACGCCGTGGATGGCTTGTAGTAGACCATCAGGAGCACGCCCGTAACGCAGAGAATCACAAAACTGGCAGTGGAAATGAGACCCAGCCCAAGCGAGAGACTAGGCGAAAGGCTTCGTACGTGAATCCGCACGCTGTGAATGTGCAGAAAGAGGTTGTGAAACGTCGCTTGCGACTCTTCGCGTTCGGATTCGGGCGGATGTCCGAGGCGGAACCAGGCATCTTTCACTGTCTGCGGCAAACGCCGGAGGTTCTGGAGAAATTCCCTCGTCGCGCTTGGCTCAACCGGTTGTGTGACGGTGCCCATGTTTCCCTCCTACACCTTGAAGCGCGTGCCTTCTGCGACTTCGTTGTCGGCGTACACCACCAGTTGTCCATCCGCTGCGCGACCTACTTCCAGCCAGGGCAGCGCGCGAGGTGCTGGGCCGCGGCTTACTTCTCCGTCAGCTCCGTATCGTGAGCCGTGACACGGGCAGTCAAATCCGCTCGCGGTGCGGGAGACGGTGCAACCCAGATGGGTGCAGATTCCGGAGATCGCATAAATTCCTCCGGCGTCGCGAAAGACGAAGAAATTCGCCTCCTCCACGCGGGTTTCGGTGCCGACAGCAAACTCGTCCGGATGGCCGATCTTGAAGCGCCGCACTGGGCCGGGCAGAACGGCCGGACCGGGCAAGCGCAGCGCGCCTGCCAGCGCCACACCCATGGCGGTGAAGAAACTCCCGATGGCCGCGATGCTGAGGAAACTTCTGCGTGGCAGAGGATAGGGTTCCAGCCGCGAGGGTTTCTGTTCGTTCAGCTCGGACATGATTTCCACTCCTTGGCGAAGGAAAAACGCTCCATGGTGATTGCCGTGGTCGGGCATCTTTGGGCGCAGAGGCCACAGCGGATACAGCGCTCATCGTCCTTCAAAATGGCGGAGGATTCCGCAGCCTGGTCGCCCAGCAACTCGTTCAAGACTTTTTCCAGTTCAGGGGTGCGCTCCAGTCGGTCGATGGAAACGAGTTTCAGGCAGACTGTAGGGCAGACATCGACACATCCGCCGCATAGAATGCAGCGCTCGCCGTCGAAAATCGTGTTCACGCCGCAATCCAGGCACCGGCCAGCTTCCTCGCGTGCCTGGGTTTCGGTGTAGCCCTTTTCGACCAACATCTTGGGATCGAGCAGGCGTTCCTCCGCACTGCGGGTAGGGATGGGCAGACGGAGCCGGCGCTCGTAAAGTTTTTCGCGACGGTACTGCACAATCGGTGCGTGGAACTGCACTTCATCCTGGGTGATCTCTTTTCCGGTGAGGTGGCGGAAGACAGAGCGTGCCGCCTGCTTTCCGCTGGCGATGGCGTGAATCAGCAGCTTTGGGCCGTAAGCGATGTCCCCTGCGACGAAAACACCGGGGGCAGAGGTACCTCCGGTTAAAGGATCGGTGACGATCACCTGAGGGGAGCGCATTTCGATGCCGTCGCGCGCCGCGTCGAGGAAGCTCAGATCCGCAGACTGGCCGACGGAGAGGAGAACGGAATTGCTTTCGAGAACCAGACTTTGCGATTCGTCGAACTTTGGCGCGAACCGCCGCTTTTCGTCGTAGACAGAAATGCAGCGGACAAAGCGTACGCCGGTTACAAATCTCCGGTCGTTCTCTTCACGCGTGAGAATTTCGCGCGGTCCCCAGCTATTGTGGCGAAGGACTCCTTCTTCGAGGCCCTCGATGATTTCAACAGTGTCGGCAGGCATTTCCTCGAGCGATTCCAGGCAGACGAGATTCACTTCGCGAACCCCGCTCAGTCTCTTGGCGGTGCGGGAAACGTCGTACTCCTCCTGACGGAGAACGGTGCGCGCTACGTCGTAAGCGACATTGCCGCCGCCGATGACGACAACCCGCGAGCCGAGTTCCACTGGCTTGCCCAACGCCACGTCGCGCAAGAAATCCACACCCCCGAGCACGCCGATGGCATCAACTCCTGGAATCGGCAAGGGCCGCGAGCGTTTTGCGCCCACTGCGATGATCACAGCCGCAAAATCCTTGCGGAGAGATTGGAACGAGATGCCCTTGCCAATTTCGATGTTGCAGCGGATTTCGACGCCCATGGCCTCGATGACAGCGACTTCGGCGCGAATCAAATCGGAGGGCAACCGGTAATCCGGCACGCCCGTATACAACATCCCGGCGGGTACTGGCTCCATCTCGAAGATCGTCGGGCAAAATCCCATTAACGCCAGATCATGGGCTGCAGCAAGCCCGGCCGGACCCGATCCGATAATGGCGACTCGTTCTCCCTGCGGCTTTGGAAACTCATAGTGCGCCATGAATTCCAGCAAGTGCCGCAATTCTTCTTGATCATCGCAAGTGCGCGAATCATTCTGCTGGGTGACATAACCGAAGTGTTCTGTCCCGGGCTTTTCACGGGATTCGGGGCCAGAGCGGTCACAGACAAGCTTTTTCAGAGCGCGGATCGCTATGGGCTGGTCAATGCTTCCGCGCCTACACGCGGCCTCGCAGGGGGCTCCGCAGATTCGTCCGCAAATGGATGCCAGCGGATTCGGGCCACGGGCGGTTAGGTAAGCCAGTTCGTAGTCGCCCTCGGCAATGGCACGCACGTAGCCACGCGCGTCAGTATGCACCGGGCACGCAAACTGGCATTTGATCTGCTCCCGCCAATACGCCTCGTCCGCAACCCGGACCCGGTAAGCCGGACTCATAACCTGCTACTCCGTCTTAACTTCGATTCCACAGAAGTGATTCCAAACACCCCTTGTAGGCCTGTCACAAGCAATCCCCTCCAGCGTAGTTACGGAGGGTTCGCCTGTCTGTGACCTTAGTCTCAGGGCTTAAACGGTTCCCGGATCTCCCAGTTCGTGACAAAAGTCATAGTCCGAGGCTGTCCTGTGCTCTACCGTGAAAGCAGGTCACGGAACTATTCAAGGCCAGCAGCAAAGGAGGAACAATGAGTGTGCAGGGAACTCAAAGAGTGCGGGAAATTGTGATCTCGAATCCGGCGGCCGCGAGAACCCTGGAGAAATTCGGGATCGACTACTGCTGCGGTGGCGAAAAGTCCCTTGCTGATGCCTGTTCTTTTGCCAAGGTAAGCATGGAGCAGGTTGTCACGGAACTTGAACGACCCCAGACGCAGGTCGAAGAACGGGACTGGCAGAAGGCCCCGCTTGCAGAGCTGGCAGGTTTCATAGTCTCAAAGCATCACGCGTTCACCCGCGAAGAGATCGCTCGGCTCGTGCCGTTGATCGCCAAGGTTGTGGGTGTGCACGCCCAGAATCATCCGGAGTTGCGTCAAATCCAAGGGCTTTTCCGTGGCCTAGCCGACGAATTGACCATGCACATGATGAAGGAAGAGCGAATGCTGTTTCCCTATATCGCCCTGCTCGAAGAAGCACTGAGTAAAGGGCGACGTCCTGCTCCTCCAATGTTTGGAACTGTGCAAAACCCCGTGCGGATGATGATGCTGGAGCACGACTCTGCAGGAGACGCGTTACACACAATTCGCGAACTTACAGGCGGCTATGCGGTGCCCGCGGATGCGTGTGTCAGTTACCGGACTCTCTACGGCGCGTTGCTGGAATTTGAGGCCGACCTCCATCAACACATTCACCTGGAAAATAACATCCTCTTTCCGCGAGCGGTTGAATTGGAGTCGCAGGCTTTCTGAAATGAAACTTCAAGGATCATTGAGATGGAGGCAGTAAGCGGTTCAATCAAGGAGTTTCGAGCAGACCCGGAAGTAGCTAGGGCCTTACTTGCCATGCGCAATCGCGAAGCGGCAATGTCCAAACTACTGATGGCATTTATCTCGGCCGGGCTCATCTTCATGTTATTCCCGGGCACCCTGCTGGGAGTGTGGAACCTGCTGCAGATTAGCGGGAAGGAACACGCGGGATCCATTTCAGCATCTTGGTTGCAAGCTCACGGTCACGCCCAAGTCTTTGGCTGGATCGGTAGCTTTCTCTTAGGCATTGGGTTCTACTCGATTCCGAAATTAAAAGACAGTGCGACTAAGGTGATTCGTGCCGGTTGGATTTGCTGGCTAGCCTGGACCGTGGGCGTAATGGTGCGCTGGGCAGCGACAGTCTATCTGTGGCGGTGGCGAGTACTAATTCCAGCTGGCGGCCTTCTGGAACTGATCGCCTTCCTCATTTTCTTTGCGATTGTGTCGCGCCACAGGCCGAAGGATAGCGGGAAGAGCGGCCTGGAGCCCTGGGTTTGGGTTGTAATGGGTGCAACAATTGGATTTCTGGCGTCGGTGGTGGTCAATCTAGCTGAGAGCATTCGCATTTCGATCCGCGGCATTGACCCCGCCTTTCCGCAGAATTTTGACCAGAGGTATCTCGCCTTGCTTGGTTGGGGTTTCCTGGTTCCGTTCGTATGGGGCTTCAGCGCCAAATGGATGCGCGTGTTCCTGGGACTCAAGGCGTTGCGATCGCGATTTTTGTTGGGCGCTGTGGCGGTCAATCTTATAGGAGTCGCCTTTGCAATGGCAGGATATTTTGCCGCGGCGACACCGATTCTGCTTGTGGCAGTGGTGTTCTCCGCGCTGGCCATCCGGATTTTTGAGCGAAGCGAGCAAGAAGCAAAGATCAAGGGGATTCACAAAAGCTTCCCGGTCTTCGTGCGCCTGGCTTATGGCTGGTTGCTGGTGGCGGCTGCACTGGGTGTTGCTGCTAGCCACTGGGACACTTCCGGTGGCATTTGGGGTGCGTCACGACATGCGCTGACGGTGGGATTTGTGGCCGTAATGGTTCTAGCGGTAGGCCAGCGGATTTTGCCTGCGTTTGCCGGGATGCGCCTGCTCTGGAGCCCGAGACTTATGTTTGTGAGTCTGTTTCTCCTAACGGTGGGATGTACGCTCCGAGTGTCGTGCGAGGTGTTGGCGTATCAAGGACATGCAGAATGGGCATGGCGAGTGCTGCCGGTATCCGCGCTAGTGGAATTGACGGCACTATCTGTCTTTGCGACGAACCTTTTCTGCACGTTCGTTCTTCAACCCAGTCACGCGGTGAACGAACCCATGGTGGTTAACCTTCCGCAAATTGCCCGCGCCTGACAGTTAGGCAGACGCAATCCACTTGGACGAAACACGCGCTTGAACGAAGCCGCTGGCGCGGCAGACGCTTCGCGTGCTAGACTCCGCGAGTCGTGCTTGAACATGACGATTTTGATTCAAGTTTTTCGCTTTCGCCCCACTCTCCTTAACTGAGGTAGATTGTGTCGATTACAAGGCGAAAGGCCATTCAATCCCCATAGCACGCATCTGCCGCAACCGCCAGCGCCTTCCTTCAAGCCTGCTGTCTTATCGAAAATGCCTCGGATCAACGCCTCGACACACGGACGCTTGTGTGGCCGAGGCATTTCCGATCAAGCCTAGCGACTTTTCAGCCACACGGATTTCCGCTCTTCTGGCGAGAGCGGGGCAACTCGATAACGGGAGATCAGTGTGAATTCCGGGAGGTCGGCAACTTTTGATGAGCCGATCTCGATTGGCTGCGGAAACGCGCGGGAGGAACGCTGAACTCGCGTTTGAACGCACGGTTAAAAGCCGCTTCGGACTCATAGCCAACTTCGGGCGCGATCTGTGCCACGGAATAATTGGTTGAGACTAGCATTTGCGCTCCCAACTGAAGTCGCCAACGCGTGAGGTAGGCCATCGGGGCCTGGTTCAGGTAGTGGCGAAAACGCTCAGCGAGCACCGAACGGGATACTCCCGCTTCTTTTGCCAGCAAGGCAATGGTCCAGGGATGCGCAGGGTCTCGGTGCATCAGTGCCAGCGCCTTTCCAACCTCCAAATCGCGGGCGCTGGCCAGCCAACCTGTTTGGTCAGCGGGAAGCTGCGCGATGTAGGTCCGCAGCGTCTCGACGAACAATACCTCTGACAGTTTGGCTAAGACCGCTTCTCCGCCGGCGCGTGAAGCGTCGGCTTCATTCACCGAAAAACGAATTGAGTTTTCCAACCACCTGCCGGAAGCGTCGTTGCGAATGCTGACTTTGAAGACCCGCGGTAGACCGCCGAGAAAAATTTGGCTCAGCTGCGGATCACAGGCCATGTAGCCGCACACGAATTTCGTAACGTCCCCGCCACCACCCGAGCGCGCCACCCTCAAACCCTGGGAAAGAATCCTGGCTAGTTCCTGCGAGAGGTCTATCGTCTTGGTCGGTCTGCCGTTCTCAATAATGTGCGGGTCGCCATGCGGAAAGATCACGACGTCGCCGGCGTCGAGAGCTAAACGCTCGCCGTCTTCCACGTGGGCGGAAGCGTGCCCGTCCGTGAGCAGGTGATAAATAATCACGTGCTCTGCACCCGCTGCCACCAACGGCGCGACCTTGCACGATGGCGGTGAGCGGAAGCTCCACGGCGCGGAAAACTCTCCGTTGTAGAACACCGCTCCCTGAAGCTTCACTACCTTCAATACCTCGGACAGCACGTCCATATCAGACTCCCGCGGAACCTCGGCAAAGCTCTCCGGACTCTTGAGCAAATCATCATAAGCCAATTCTGGCGCAAGCAAGAAAGACGGACGCGCGGACAAGTACGCGCAGAAGACCTGCCGCATAGTGGCCGAGTCGAGGCAGCTGAAGCAGTGCTGGTCGACCAAAAATTCGCACGCATCAAGAGGAGAAAATATGCCAATTGTTCGAGAGAAACCATTCAAAGAAGCCTTCGCCCCGGAGCCGCCGTTCTGTCCCTTGCCCGCAAGGGTAACAACTGTGGCCGAACCCGATCGCACCAAGTACCTGCGCGTCGCGTTGCGCGGGGTCGGCTTGATTTTCATCTTCGGAATCTACGCGCTCACCATTATTTGGCCGTCTGGTTGGGTCTGGCACACAGGCCACACCTCTCACTATCTCGAGATGATTTTGGGTGTTTATGCCACGCTCGGAGTCTTTCTGCTCGTTGCGAGCCGCAATCCACTCGAAAACCTAAGCCTGATCTGGTTCACGGTGTGGTCCAGCGTAGTGCACGCCGGCATTATGGCCGCGCAGTCCTTGGTAAACGTTGAACACAGGGGGCATCTGTTGGGTGACGTCCCAGCTCTGTTGGTTGTGGCGGCAGTCCTCGCGGTGCTGACACCGCGAGGTAAGGCAGCTACCACACTTGCCGCCGGCCGAAAGTAAACACTCAGAGGACATTGGGGGAAACATGAACACGAAAGCTACTACATCGGAAATCGATGGTTTGAAGACACGGCTGAAAGAAACCTGGATGGCTGGTGACTACGATCGCTTCTCGCGCTACATGGAGCAGGGCGCACGTACCTTCTACGAACAGCTCGATATTCCCGCTGGATGCCATTTGCTCGATGTAGCATGCGGCTCGGGTCAAGTTGCGCTATGGGCGGCGCGCGACGGAGTGCAGGCTACCGGCGTAGACATCGCTCCGAATCTGGTGCAACGCGCCGAGGCACGCGCCAAAGCGGAAGGCCTCAACGCTCGTTTCATGGAAGCCGACGCCGAAGCACTCCCGTTCGAAGATGCCAGCTTCGATGTCGTCGTCAGCCTAATCGGCGCTATGTTCTCTCCGCGGCCGGAACTTGTCGCCCGCGAGCTTCTGCGCGTGTGCAGTCCCGGAGGAACTATCGCCATGGGGAATTGGACGCGCGAAGGATTCGTCGGACAGATGTTCAAAACCTTCGCCAAGTTCATCGCTCCCTCGAATATGCCCGCTCCCGTGCTGTGGGGCGACGAAACTGTTGTGCGCAACAGATTGGGGCACGGGGTCTCAGATCTGAAGATGACGCGACAACAATACAACTTCACCTATCCCTTCCCACCTGCGGAAGTGGTGGAGTTCTTTCGTCACTACTACGGCCCAACCAATCGCGCGTTTGCATCGTTAGGTGAAACGGATGCGCGACAACTCCGACTGGACCTCGAAGGATTGTGGTCCGCGCATAATCGCGCAGGCGACGAGCTAACGGTCGTTAAAGCAGAGTACCTGGCAATTATCGCAACTCGCGCCTGACAAATTCAGTCATAACTGCAGGATCGAATTGGAGATAGCAGGAGAGTAGAGCGTGAACAACCAAGGCGCGCAGCCAGGATAGATCCAGCACTCGATCTATTCGACGAAGCACATGATCCTCGGGAATGAGATCCGACAGCTCGCCAACAAGGAATAAGTCTTCCTGCCAACGGTTTTGGATACCGATCATTAATTTACCTCATGATTACCGATAACCAGAGATTTAACATGGTTTCAGCAAATCACGAAGCAAAAATTAGAGTTTTTCAACAGTCCCACAGTGCATTTTTATTGCAACGTGTGGACCACGGTGCCTACCAGCAAAGTGAAAGAAGTGGCGGCGATGCTGAAGGCCATTCACGCACAGGAAGATCGTGCCGCGGCGCGGCAAAAGGCCGAGCAAGTGGCGGTGAAGTTGAAAGAGATGAAATGCTCGCTCGGGAATGCGTAGTAGTACAGCGTCTCGTCGATCCCCGCCAGCACCAATGCCGCGGCGTCGGCCAGTTTCAACCCCTTGGAGCGGTTGCTGCGCGAGGTGCGACGAAGGACACGAGCGGTCGGTGCGTTCCCGGATGGCAAGTCGGCGTTGATGCTGGCTGCGGCGCGTTTGCGCCATGTCGCCAGCACGAAGTGGGGCACGCGCCGGTATCTGGACATGAATCGCCTGGCCGAACCGAGCGAAGCCGCATGAACGCTCGCACACAAACTTTCGGCTCCCCCTCGGGGGAGCCGAACATCACCACCAGACCTAAGCCTCAACAAAAGTGCGAAGAACTCTGGACACTACCGAGTTTAGTAGGAGATCACAAAATGTGATGACTCCAAAACGTACGGACACAGGGCGATGGGTTGCCGAGCCATTCGCGGTGACTTGACAACCGATATTGCCCGCAGGACCGGGATTTTAGGTCTGCGGCGCAGCGCTTCCGGTGCT
>Ga0187782_10000911_pt1 | contig 20932 bp, 20 predicted proteins | sample 0715_SJ02_MP15_2_FD_132454 | JGI IMG/M metagenome (GOLD analysis project Ga0187782, IMG submission 132454) | Tropical peat soil microbial communities from peatlands in Department of Meta, Colombia - 0715_SJ02_MP15_20_MG | ecosystem: Environmental > Terrestrial > Soil > Wetlands > Peat | place... | reverse complement strand
GACAAGGATAACCTGATGCAATCCAAACCGACGGGCACCTCACTGCAGCGTTCTCAGTGCGACACGATGGCTGCGAGTCTGAAGAAGATTGCGCCCGCCTGCCCGTAACCAAGTTCGCATTTAGCTGGTAGATTGTTTCCGGCGCCTGGGCTCGCCAAGACAGCAGCAAGGACGTAACAGAGAAAATCTAGGGGGCGTCTGCCCTTGCAATGGTGGGCCGTGAGGGGCATTCGTCCAGTCTCATCGGAGAACGAGCGCCGGTGGGTGCTAGCCGAGGAGCTGGGGCATATGATGCTGGGTCACAATGCTGGGAGCAGAGTCTGCGGGCCAGTATTTCGTGGAAAGACCCGGCTCCGACCCCTTACGGCGCCGACATTTTCATGTTTCCGAAGGGATTCTACAAGAGGCTGCCGCGTCCGATCGTTGGGGGGCCGCTGGGACAACATGCTGATGTGGCGGGCTTGCTTTGGAAACCTCCCGGCCGTAGATTTGACCTACTGTGCCCACTGATCGTCCACTTGTATCACGGTCATGAATGCCTGCCTGATAGCCGGATCCGAGAGGGCCGCCACGAGGCTCGTCGGCTAGGTCTTCCGGCGCGGGATGTAAGTGCTCGAGAAGTAGCAGCGGGGCGTGGTCAGGCTCATCTACGCGTCACCACGATGCACCACCTCTGCAAATGCGCGAGGGTCGGGTCGTCTCGGGTCAGCCGGGATCGGGCCGGAGCCCTCGGAACCCTTTGCAGAATCGGCCCCAGCCGTCACCGGTCGCCAGGAGTCTGTGCCGGCAAGGGGACTCCTAAGCCTCTGGTTGCGGGTTCGATTCCCTCCGGGGCCGCTCCAACTCCTCAGCACGCGCCGGCGAATCATCGGGAGACGACGCACGTGCTCACCGTCAAGCAGCGTTGCTCTTAAGCCACCCGGTGGACACCGAGCCAGGCTGAGCGTCCAAATCGCTATCGGCGCATCGGAGAACTCAAGTCCCAGAAGGCCCACCGCGACTGAATGGTCTCGACCTCTTCGATGCGTCTTACCATGCGGCGCCGCTGCGCCCCGGACATCAATGTGGCGGTCGCCTCGAGAAGCCCGTTGACCACTCCGATTGCTCCAATTACAGTGAACCCAGCAATTCGGTGGCTCCTGTGGGGAATGACGATGACCGTTTGGGCCCGTCGGGCCGCTGGCGACACAGGGTTATCCGTGATCACGATGATTGGGACGTGTCGCTCGGCGGCCAACTGCACCACCTGGATCGCTACCCGATAGTATCGGGCTAAGGAAAATGCGACGAGTACGTCACCGGGCGAAAAGTCCACGAGGCGCTCAGGCAAGTTGACTTCGGTGGGGAGTAATTCCACTTCCCCTCGAATCAATTGGAGGCCCCACCCAAGAATAACACCGGGACTCTGTGAGGTCCGGTACGCTGCGATGCGCACCTTCTTGGCTATCAGCAGTTGCTTTGCCGCCGAGGCGATGGCTTTTCCGTCGAACGTCGCGGCAAGCTGGCTCAAAACTTGCTGATCATGTTCGAGAGACGCTCGAAACGCTGCCACGGGGTTGTTTGTTTCAATCGGTTTCTCAACGCCCCAACGAGGGCCAAGGTGCTGCCTGACGTGCTGGCGGACTTCGCTGTTGAGCTCCGCGTATCCGGTGAAGCCCAACTCACTCGCTAACCGCATGACCGTCGCCGAGCTTACTTGCGACGCGCCAGCCAACTCTTCCACGGTCATAAAGGCGACATCTTCCACATGGCTTACGATGTAATCGGCTACTGCCCGCTGAGATTCCGTTAAGTTATCGAAACGGTGTTTGACCTTCTCGAGAATCGGCATATGGGGCATGTGGGAAACCCTCCAGCCTCGCCCAGGTCTCAGGTTCTTGTGCGCATCCAGGTATACGGGATAATTTGCGCATTTGTCAAATAACGCCTAGCGTGATGGAACAAATATTTCATACGCACCCAGTCTTGCAGGTGAACAATACACTCACGACGAACGGAGAAATGGATACAATGTTACACTTGTCACTCTACGGTTAGCGGGAGGCTGGGATATGAATAGGGTGACCAGGCGTGAATTTCTCGGTGCGGCAGGCGGGGCGACGGCAGCGGCGGCGCTGGGGGTCTTGGCCCCCGCGGCCCGTGCTCAGCCGGCAGGCCAAGGGTCGTTGAAGGGTGTCACGATTCGCGTGCTGGCGTCGGCTAATCCTGACTGCGTCGCGTTTCGCGACATCGTGTGTAAGACGTTCGCGGAGCAGACCGGTGCAACGCTCCAGGTCGACTTGTTCCCGTACGCCGATAACTATAACAAGGCCGTGCTGAGTTTCGCCGGCAAGCAGCACGACATCTATTGGGTCGACCAGCCCTGGCTACGGAAGTTTCAGAAGTCCGACTATCTCGAGCCGCTCGACACGTTCGTGCATCAATACAATATTGACTTGAAGATGTTCTTCCCCAATCTTGTACAGATCGCGACGATCGACAAGCACCTATACGCGCTGCCGGCCGTCGCGAAGCCAGTCAACTATGGCTACCGGAAAGATGTGCTCGAGGCCGGGGGGCTGAAGGTGCCGACCACCTGGGCCGATCTGCTTCAAGTGGCGCGCAAGTTGAACGATCCGAACAACAACCGCTACGGTTTTTTGCTGCGCTCAGACAGAGGGAACCCGATCTGCTGGTCGTGGATGCCCATTCTTCGCGCGTTTGGCGGAGAAATCTTCGACGATAAGATGAAGCCCATCTTCAATAGCCCAGCCGGTCTCGCCTCCGTCGAATTCCTGAAGGAGTTGTCCAATTCGTCCATGCCCGGGCCGATGACCATCGATGACGTGTCGAACGCGCTCGCCAATGGCGTCGGAATGCAGACTACAGTGCCCGTGACCATCTGGCCCGCTCTCGACAACCCCAAGAACTCGAAGGTTGTCGACAAGATAGACTATGCTGACATGCCGGTGGGTCCCTCGGGGAAGCGGTCGACCATGATCGGGTTTGCGCCCTACGTCGTTGCGAAGGCGTCTCCTCCGGCCGTGAAAGACGCAGCGTTTCGTCTTTTCAAGTACTTCGTTTCCGATGAAGTTCAGCGGAAACTGATGTATGGGGCCGCGTGGTATCCGGCGATCCCGAAACTGTACCAGTTGCCGGGCCTTCACCGGAGCATGGCCGCTGCGGGACGAGCGTTGGGGTACGGCGCGCCGCCGCCGCTGATCCCGGAAGCGGAGGAATGGTTTGACATCACCGGAACAGCGCTTCAAGATGTGCTGTTCAACGGCAAGCCTGTCAAGGCCTCGATCGATCAGGCCGCGACACAAACGTACGACCTGCTCAAGAGCCGCGGGTATTACGGCTGATTCGCGTATGTGAACTTGTTCCGAATGACGAGAAACGCACCGGGCAGAAACGCCATAATCGCGGAGGAGGAGAGCAATGAGCGATGAGGGCAAGCCGCTGAAGCAGCCGACGTTTCCGGAGTGCATCAAGAAGTTGCTCCCAGAGGCGGCGTCGTCACTTCAGGGCGAGCAGAAGGGCTGGGTGTTGCGGGGGGAGCACTGCCAGGTCGTCTTCTGGGAAACCCACAAGAAGGGTGGATATAAGTTCCCTCGCCACTCTCATACGTTCGACGAGTACGCGATTGTGCTCGAGGGCTCAGGGACGCGGATCGTAGGTGACAAGGTGATCCCGATTCGCGAAGGCGACGAGAACTATATCCCTGCTGGCGTGGAACACGAGACCCACGTGACCAGCGATGTGTGGCGCGCGGTGGACTTCTTCGCGAACCCGGACTGGGTGAAGGTGAAGAAGTAGGACGCCTGCACCCCAGCGCGGTAAGCTCGAGATGTCGTCTCGGAGTATAAAGGGTTCGGACGGCGGTAGGTGCTCGGTCGCGGCGCCGTGTCGGTGAGGTCGGGATGCGCCGCACGGCGCCGCGACTACGGCACCACCGCAGGCAAACGTCGTGCGGGAAGGTGGCAAGAGCAGGAGGGATGCGATGATCATTGACGACCTGATGCACATCGACCATTGGCGGTGGCAGGATGAGACCGGCGAGTACGCGCCCGGCCGGGAAGAAGAGATCATCCAGATGCTCGATGACGCGTCAGTGGACAAGGCGGTTGTTCTGACGACCTGGATGCCGTCTCGCAAGTCGAACGATATCACATTCAATGCCGTCCGGAAGTACCCCGACCGCTTTATCCCGTTCGGTCACGTCCGACCGATTGACCGGGACTGGGAGAGCGAGCTCGAGCGCATCGGGGGAACCCTGAAATGGAAGGGGCTGAAGATTCACCAGGGCGAGTTCCCTCTGGCCATCGACGAGCCGCTGTGGCCGATTCTGCGGAAGGCGCAGGAGGTTGGGATCCGGGTGATCCTGTTCCACTGTGAGATCTTCCGGGTGGCCGAACAGATCTCGCGGGAGCTTCCGAAGATGACGTTCATCTTCCCGCACCTCGGAGCCTACAAGACCCGGGCGCTCCTTCCTAGCTACTGTGCGCTGGCCAAAGAGCGGCCAAACGTCTATTTGGATACGTCCGCGATTCAGCAAGAGGAGATGATTGGAGACGCCATCAAGCTGGCTGGGGTGGACAAGCTGACCTGGGGATCTGACGGTTGCGTGCATCGTCCGCTCGTCGAGATCACGAAGATACGGGTGCAGAAGCTGTCCAGCAAAGATGAGGCCAAGATACTCGGGGGCAACATCTCCGGGGTGCTTGAGCTCTAGTAAGGGGACCGAACGGGAGGCCTGGTTGCTCGCGATCGTCGTGTTTGTCGCGTGGGGTGTTTGGGGCGGTGCCCGCTTGGGTGCCGCCCCAAGATACCCGCATGGCATGCTCGGCTGATGACACCTGCCGCAGTGGATCAAGGATCTGGCGGGCGTTTCGATGGTACGACCCCCGGCCCCACGGCGTATCGCTGGAGGGTCGCCAGTTACGTATGGTACCTGTTGCCATTTTCTATTGCGGTACTGCTCATCGTCGTGGCGCCGCTGGGCTACGCATTGTACCTCAGTCTCTCTCGGTACAATTTGGCGGAGCCCTACTTGGGCATCAGGTTTGTGGGGCTCACTAACTACCTAAGGGCTATCACCGATCCCTACGTTCTCTCATCGATCCGAATCAGTTTTGTGTACGTCTTCTTCAGCCTGGTCGGAGAGATCTTCATCGGCCTTGTGCTGGCGCTGGCAGCCAGCCGGGAACTGCCGGGAACGAAGGGCTTTCGGGTGTTGCTACTCGCGCCCTTGCTCCTGACGCCGGCCGCAGTGGGCATGGTATGGAAATTCTTCTACAGCTACACGGGTCTGGTGAACTTCGCGCTCGGCCGTCTGGGACTGCATCCGGTGCAGTGGTTTAGCGTCCAGAACGCGCTGACATCCATCATCATCGTTAGCATCTGGCAGAACTACCCGTTTAGCTTCCTCGTGATTCTGGCCGGACTACAGACGATTCCCGCGACCGTCGTGGAGGCGGCGCAGATCGACGGCGCGGCGCCGTTCAAGGTGTTTGCGCAGATCACGCTGCCGTTGATCCGGTCTTTCATCATCATCATTTTGGTGATCCGCACGATCAACATCTTGCGGTACGTGGATCTGATCTTCACCCTCACTGCTGGTGGGCCGGGCAGAGCCACGGAGACGTTTTCCTTCTTGATCTACACCAATGCGTTCACCTTCTTCGACATGGGGTACGGCAGCGCGCTTTCCTTTGTATTGGTCGTGGTGTCGATCGGGATCATGTGGTTTTATCTGCGGCTCATGGTGCCCGAGTGACGACGCAGGCGTCACGTGACCCCGCGCCCCGCCCCGCACCGGCGCTTGCGGGTGCGCGTGCAGCGAGATGGCTGACGAACGGGCTCGTCTACGGCATACTCGTCGTATTCAGCCTTGCTGCCGTTGGCCCGATCGCGTGGACCATTGTATCGTCGTTTCAGAACCGAATCGACATCATCAGCACTCCGCCAGTGCTCGTGTTCAAACCGACGCTGGAGAACTACCGGGAACTATTCACTACGTTTCCCGACTTCGGTCATGACGTGATAAATACGGTGATCACGAGCGCGATCAGCACCTCTGTCGTGATGGTGCTCGCCGTGCTGGCAGCCTACGGGGTGACGCGGTTCCGATTCTGGTGGCGGAATAGCTTCCTCATCGGCATTCTTGTGCAGCGAATGATTCCGGAGGTCTCGCTCGCGATTCCTTTTTTCATAATGGCGCGGACGCTGGGGTTATATGATAGCTTAGTAGTCGTCATCCTGGCGATGGTGGCAGTTAATTCCCCGTTCGCCGTATGGCTGTTGATGGGATTCGTAGAAAAGGTGCCGGCGCAACTTGAGGAAAGTGCGTTGGTGGATGGCTGCAATCGGTTCCAGGCGTTTGCGCGGGTCACGGTGCCGCTCATGCTTCCAGGACTGGCAGTTGCATTCATCTTTTGCTTCATTTTCTCCTGGAACCTGTTCTTGCTTCCGCTGGTCCTAACGTCTGATAAGGCCGCGACGCTAGCGCCATTGGTGACCAAGCTGAGTACGGAGTTTGGGGTCGAGTGGGGACCCGTTACTGCTCTTGCGACAATCTTGTTCGTTCCTCTTCTGCTGCTCGGGGCTTCCATTCAGCGATACCTTGTTACTGGCTTAGCACTCGGTGCAGTCAAGGAGTAAGTAGAACCGGTGGCGGGTCAGTTTGAAATTGTCATCTGAAGTGGGGTACCTCGAATGCACGCTCGTACGTCGGCACAGTCTAGCGCCCAGAATCCTGCGAACTGCACACCGAGCCACGACTGTGGGAAGCATCCGAAGGGGCACGTGCACAGCGCGACGTGCGGACACGAGCGGGTTCCTCACGGGGATCACACGGACTACCTGGTCGACGGGCACCTGCATCATCCGCACGGGGCGCACTGTGACGATCACGGCCGGGTGACCATTCGCTCTTAAGCCACACCAGAAACCCTCCGCGAAGACGGTGTTGCCCAAGCCGCCGCTCGTGAAGGGCGGCTTGCGGCGTTTCTCGGGATTGCATCTCGCTTCCGGTAGTGGGCCCGGGAATGGTTGCCTTTAGAGTTCCCTCCCATTTCCGCATCCAATCTCCCAGGAATCGGCTATTGCCAAGGTCCGGAGTTCGCATCCTCGAGGCTCCACCGACGGCAACCCATAGGACGTAGGTATCCTGTGACGCGGACGCGGCTGAGAGCGGGCCGACGAGTACAAGGGGACGGGTGGTGAGCACATGGCGATGGAGCTCGTGTCCTTCGTTCCCTTCACGAAGTCGCCCACGCGCTCTACCGGTCGGTCGCGCTCTTCTTCGTCGCCCTCGCGGAGACGCCTCACAAGATTCGGGTCATAGAGGGGCAATGGGGAAGGCGCGGTTGGAGCGCACCGCGAGGCGGCTTGCGCTGCGCGAGTATGCGCTCTCAGCAGGCACACTGTCCACTGGGACAGGGCGTCTCCCGGTCATATGCGCGGTGACGAGCGGGGGGCGCTCCGGTATGCTTCTCCCTGACGAGGATTTCCAGGGAGGTGCACCATGTCTGTCCGCGGTGCAGGCCAATCCATCACGGCGACGGTTTCCGCCTGGGAAGGGGTCACGGTGCACGCGCATCGGTTCGGCGGGACTGCGTATCACGTGGGAAGCCGGGAAATCGGCCACGTTCACGGCGATGGGTTGGTCGACATCCCGTTCCCGACACGGATCATGAACGATCTGGTCGCCGCCGGGCAGGCCGTCCCTCACCACATTCTACCCGAGAGCGGGTGGGTCAGTTTCTATGTGAAGAAGCCGGACGACATCGAGAAGGCGGTCGCGCTGCTCCGGCGATCCTATGACCTTGCGGCCAGCCGCCGAGCAACGGACGCGTCACGTCGCCCGGATGCCACTGGTCAACGGGGGTTCGTCCGGCCTGCGCCGCCGGAACGGGCGTCGAGCGAGTAGGCGCCTGCGCCCGCGGCCAGGAGCGCGAGGCTCATCCAGAAGGCCAGCCATTCCTGACTGACGAACGTCGCCGGAGTGTGGATCCTCACGAGGAACAGCGCTCCCAGCATATCCACGGCGAGCAGAAAGCTCACCACCCGCGTGAGCAAACCCAGCAACAGCAGGACGCCGCCACCGAACTCGACGATCGCGTGAATCGGTCCGAACAAGTGGGGAAGCGGGAGGTGCAGTCGTTCCCACAAAGCGACGACACCGGCAATGGACGAGATCTTTGCCCAGCCGGCGCGAAGGAACAGCACCGCCAGCCCGATCCGGACGCAGAGCAGGGCGGCATCTTGAGCGGGTGACCGCGGTTTGTCGATCAAGGGATTCCCCCCTCGACAGTATCGAGTGGGCGGACATTTCTGCAATGATCCCCGAGTTCTTCCATCGCTCCTGTAACGGATCGGCAACAATGCGGGTCCGGCGGCTGCCGCGGGCGGCCTGGCGGGGCACAACCACGACTTGAGGCTCGTGTCGGATGGATCCGTCCCATCCCCCTCGCCAGGATCCGGCGACGAACCGCTCGCCCGCGGCCGGGGTGGAGGAATCGGCGCTTCGCCGGCTAATTTGTAGGTTGTATGATGACCGATCAATCTCGCCCTCCGGACGCGGTCCCGATTGCGCGTCTTGCGCAGTCGGCGCTGCACCTGCGGATTCAAGATCAGTTACGCCGCTATATCGTGGAGAATCGGCTCCGGCCAGGGGACCGGCTTCCCACCGAGGGTATGCTGGCGGCCCAACTGGGAGCCTCCCGAACGGCGGTGCGTGAAGCTCTTCGCTCGCTCGAGGGGGTCGGCGTGATCAGCACGCGGCAGGGGTCGGGCCGCTACGTCGGGACGTTCGATCTCCGTACCCTCCTCAACGGCCTCGCGTATGCGCTCGTCTTCGATGCCGCGAGCATCCGGGAGCTTCTGCAGGTCCGGCGGGCGCTCGAAGGGTCGTTTCTCGCGGAGGCCTACAAGACGCTCGATCGGGACACGCTGAACGAGCTGGAGTCCCTGGTGGGCGTGATGCGCGCCAACGCAACGCGCGGGGAACTGTTCATCGCCGAGGACCGGACGTTCCACCTGACCCTGTTCCGGGGACTGCACAATCGAGTACTCGACACGTTGTTGGAGGCGTTCTGGGGTCTGTTCGAGACGGCCCTGGCGGAGCCGCTCCGCCGCTCCGCAGACCTGCTCCGCACCGTGCGGCACCATGTAGCCATCGTGCGCGCGCTCCGGGGCGGTGACCTCCGGCGGGCGCACACCGCGCTGGAACGGCACTTCGACGACGTCCAGGGCCGCCTCGCCGGCCGCGCCCTGGCCCATCCTTTGGAGCGTTTGAGCTGATCCGAGCCGATCCGCACCGACGTTAGGGGGTGGTCGAAATGCAGGGTCCGTGGACGCGGGGCATCCGTCCGGCCGTGTTGTGTCTCGCGTTGTGCGTGTTGTTGAGTGCGCCGGCATTCACTCAGGCCCAGGCGCCGACGACCGTCTCGTACTGGCTATGGCTGGACGATCCCACCGATCCGATGTTCCCCGCCGTCATCAAGGAGTTCAACGACTCGCACCCCGAGATCCGCGTCGTGCCCCAGGTGATCCCGCTGGCCCAGTTCCACGACAAATTGGTGACGGCGCTCTCCGCCGGTAGCGGCCCCGACGCGTCCCGGTTCAAGGACTGGTGGCTGGGGGAGTTCGTGCAAGCGGGCGCGCTTGAGCCCCTGTCGCCGTACATCGCCCGCTGGAGCGGCCGAAGCGACGTGATCGCCAATCTGTGGAACACCGGCCGCATCTCGCCCACCGGTCTGATCTACATGATGCCGCACCAGTTCATCACGTTCTACCTGTATTACCGCAAGGACTGGTTCCAGCAGGCCGGGCTGCAGCCGCCGCGGACGTTCGACGAGTTCGTGGATGCGGCGAAGCGCCTCACGGATCCCTCGCACAACCGCTACGGGTTCGGGCTGCGTGGCGGAGATGGCGGCCAGGACCAGTGGCTGGCGTTCATGGTCGCTGGCGGGGCCCGGATGGTGGACGCACTCGGTCACGTCGTGATCAACTCGCCCAAGGCCGTCGAGGTCAATCAGTGGTATATCGACCTGTATCGGACACTCAGGGTCGCCCCTCCGAGCGCTCCGAGCGACGCCTACGCGCAGGTCCTCGGCGCGTTCGAGGGTGGGATCACCGGCATGTTTGCACACCACGTCGGGTCGTCGGTGCTGGTCACCGGCAAGCTCGGCGCCAATGCGGTCGGGGTGGTCCCGATCCCGGTAGCGGATCCCAAGGCCCCGGCTACGATGGCGACGATGGCGGGCAATGTGGTGTTGCGCGCATCGAAGAGCAAAGCGGCGGCGTGGACGTTCGTTTCCTGGCTGACCGAGCGCCAGGCGATGGACGAGTGGAGCCGGTCGCGGCAGGGACAGCTGCCGGTTCTCACGTCGCTCGCCACCAACCCCTTCTATCAGAACAACGTGTTCTTCAAGACCTCGCTCGACGAGGCCAAGTACGCGATCACCTGGCCGGGTCTCCCAGGGGTGGGCTATGTCTCCGCACAGCTGTGGCAGCAGATGATGCAGCAGGCGTTGCTCGGACAGATCTCCAGCAAGCAGATGCTTGATCGCATTGCGACGGCCCTCGAGTCCAAGTAATTGATGAACGACGCGCGGGGCGCCCTATTCCGCTTCACGGCGTCCCGCACGCGGTCCGATCGGGCGTCAGCGTACCTGCTGCTGGCGCCCGCGTGTGTATTGTTGCTGGGGCTGATCGCCTATCCGTTGCTGCGGGCGATCTGGCTGAGCGCACACGACGTTCGCCTGCTCCAGCTCGGTATGGCGAGGTACGTGGGCGGCGCCCAGTACCTCGCCTCGTGGGCCGACCCGGCGTTCTGGATCGCGGTGCGCCAGACGGTGATCTGGACCGTGGGGGTCGTGGGCGCGCAACTTGTCTTTGGAATGTGCGGGGCGCTCCTGCTGAACAAGCCCTTTGCGGGCCGAGCGTTCTGGCGCGGGGTGGCGCTGATCCCCTGGGCCAGTTCAAGCGTGCTCGTGGCGCTCATGTGGCTGTGGCTGCTCGACAGCAATTACGGAGTATTGAACGACATCTTGCGGCGTCTTGGGCTGCTCCACACGGCGTTTGCCTGGCTCGCCGAGCCGACGACGGCGCTCCCGGCCGTGATGTTGGCGGCGGTATGGCAGGGGACGCCGTTTTTCGCGGTCATGTTGCTGGCCGGCCTCCAGGCGATCCCCGAGGATCTCTACGAGGCCGCGCGGATCGACGGCGGCGGTCAGTGGGCGGCGTTTCGGCACGTGACGCTGCCGCTGCTCCGCCCGACGATCCTGATCACGACGATGCTCCGTACAATGTGGGTGGCCAACTACATGGACCTGACGTTCGTCATGACGGGAGGCGGCCCCGGCGTGGCGACGCTGACCGTACCATTGTACGCGTACTTCGCCGCCTACAAGCAGCTGGCGATCGGCGCCGGGGCGGCCGTCGCGATGCAGCTCGCCGTGGTGTTGGCGGGCGCGGTGCTGATTTACATGCGGCTTTTGGGCTCGGTGGAGGCGGCGGAATGAAGCGGACCCTTCGCAACCTGCCACATCGGGTCCTGCTCACGGTGTGGCTGGGCGTGGTGATCATCCCGTACCTGTGGATGCTCGTGACCTCGCTGAAGAGCCAGCGGGAGCTCTACGTGTTCCCGGTGCGATACTGGCCCGCCCACCCGACGCTTGCGGGGTTCGCGCAGCTCTTTCAGAGCACCCCGTTCCCGCGCTACATGTTGAACAGCTTCGTCGTGGCGACCGGTACCTGTGTCATTGCGCTCACCGCCGCGACGGCGGCCAGTTACGCCCTCTCCCGGCTGCCGGTGCGCGGGAAGCGGGCGCTGTTGTTCGTCTTCCTGACGACCCAGCTGTTCCCGGCGATCCTGCTCGTCATCCCGCTGTTCGTGATCATGCGCTCGCTGCATCTGCTCAACACCTACGGCTCGCTGATTCTCGCCGACGCGGCGTTTGCCGTGCCCTTCTCCACGTGGCTGATGACGGGGTTCTTCAACGCACTCCCCCACGAACTCGACGAAGCGGCCACGATCGACGGGTGTGGCCGGTGGCAGGCGTTTCGCTACGTCCTGCTGCCGCTGGTGGCCCCCGGGTTCGCGGCCGCGGGCACGTACATCTTCCTGTACTCCTGGAACGAGTTCATCTACGCGCTGACGTTCACCGCGGACGTGAGCGCGCGGACGATCCCGGTCGGCCTCCAGACGTTCATGGGCGAGTTCATCATCCGCTGGGACCTGCTGATGGCCGGCGGTGTGATCACCGCGGTGCCGGTGATCGTGCTGTTCATGTTCGTGCAGCGGGAACTCATCGCCGGGCTTACCGCCGGCGCGGTCAAGGGATAGGAGGACGGTTATGCCCACGACGCGACCTTACGCGGCCGTCCCGCTCGAGCGGGCGGCCGCGCAGATCCGGCGCGATGTCATCGCGCAGACGGCCGTCGCCGCCAGCGGCCATCCGGGCGGCGCGCTCGGCGCCGCGGAGATCCTGGCGACGCTGTATTTCCGGGAGTTGCGGCACGATCCGGCTGCGCCCGACTGGCCGGATCGCGACCGCTTCATCCTGAGCAACGGGCATCTGTGCGCGGGCCTGTACTCCGCGTTGGCCCGCACCGGTTACTTCCCGCCGGCAGAACTCCTGACATTCCGGAAGCTCGGGTCACGCCTGCAGGGGCACCCCTCGCGCCTCGATCTTCCCGGCGTCGAGGCATCCGGCGGACCGCTGGGGCAGGGGCTGTCCGTGGCGAACGGGATTGCGCTCGGCTTGCGCGTGCGCGGCGTGCCTGCCCGCGTGTACTGTCTGGTCGGGGACGGGGAGCTTCAGGAAGGCCAGATCTGGGAAGCGGCCATGACCGCAGCCCATTACCGGCTCGACCACGTCTGCATGATCGTGAACGACAACGGGCTGCAGATCGATGGCGCCACGTCGCTGGTCAAGCGGGTGGATCCGATCGCCCGACGCTTCCAGGCGTTTGGCTGGCGCGTCCAGGAGATCGACGGCCACGACCTCGGCGCGATCGCGGGGGCCTTCCAACGATTTCGAAAGACGAGGGGCCGCCCGACGGCGATCGTCGCGAAGACGGTGATGGGAAGAGGTGTGTTTCTGATGGAAGGGGATGCCAAATGGCACGGGACCGCGCCGTCGCACGAGCAGGCGGAGCGGGCGCTTCAGGAACTGCCGCTCGGGTTTGCGGCGGACCTGTGGACCGGGGTGCCCGCATGAACGTGGAGCCGACTGCCCGCGCACGGAAGGCGATACGGGATGCCTTCGGGGAGGCGCTCGTTGAAGTTGCCGAGGCCGACGAACGGATCGTGGCGCTGACGGCCGATCTCGCCGAGTCGGTGCGGGTCCATCATTTTGCGGCGCGGTTCCCCGACCGGTTCTTCCAGATGGGCGTCGCGGAACAGGACATGATCGGTACGGCCGCCGGGCTGGCGCTCGTGGGATTCGTGCCGTTCGCAACGACCTTTGCCGTCTTTGCGACGAGCCGCGCCAACGAGCAGGTGCGCCTCGCCGTCGCCTACAACCGGGCCAACGTGAAAATCGCCGTCAGCCACGGCGGCCTGAGCGCCGGGGAGGACGGCGCGACGCATCAGGCCCTCGAGGATATCAGTGCGATGCGTGTCCTTCCGGGGATGACGGTCGTCGCACCGGCGGATGCTTGCGAAGCCATGAAGGCTACGCGAGCGGCCGCCGCGCACCTTGGCCCGGTGTATCTCCGGCTCGGCCGCACCGCCACGCCGATCGTGACGAGTCCGGACACGCCATTCGAACTGGGCAAGGGCTACGTGATGCGGTGGGGGGACGATCTCACCGTAGCGGCGACGGGGACGATGGTTCCCGTCGCCCTCGACGCCGCGGACCTGTTGAGCCGGTCGGGCATCACAGCACGCGTCGTCAACCTGCACACGATCAAGCCGCTCGATCTTGCGCTCGTGGCAAGCGCGGCCCGGGAGACCGGCGGCATCGTCACGGTCGAGGAGCATTCGATACTCGGCGGGCTCGGGAGTGCGGTGTGCGAAGCCGTCGCCGGTCTCAGGCCGGTGCCGGTCGAGCGCGTGGGCGTGCAGGATACCTTCGGGGAGTCGGGGACCCCTGACGCACTGTGGCAGAAGTACGGCCTGACTCCCGCCGCGATCGCCGAAGCGGCGCGCCGCGTGCTCGCGCGAAAGGAGGCACGAGCCTGACCGAGGCGGCCGCGCCGGGGACCCGTGGCCGGCCGCCTCGAACCGCACGTCCCGGCGATGCGTCGACGTCCCCGTCCGCAACGGCGACTCGGTCGGACGGTCCGGGAGGGAACGCGGACCCCGTGTCAGTACCCTAGTATGTGACACAGTCTACGACTCGCCACGCCATTATCAACGGGGTGAAGAGCATGACTGAACATCGCACGCCTGGGGCCGCGATGAGTCGCCGCACGTTCCTCCGTCGAGGAGCGGGCGCAGCCGCAGGCGCGGCGCTCGCCGTCACAGCGGTCTGCGGGCCTGAAGGGTGGCGCAGCGCCGCGGCGGAGGCCCGTGTGCGGGCGGCCGTGCAGTTCGGATGGGTCAAGACCGTGGAATTTGCAGGCAGCTTCATCGCGGACGACCGCGGCTACTATGCGGCCGAGGGGCTGGACATCGACATGCTCTCAGGTGGACCGGGGATCGATGTCGTGACGGCGATCGTATCCGGGAAGGCGTTGTTCGGGTGCGGTACCGGCGCACAGATTCTGGCGAAAGCCAGGCAGGAGGGTGCGCCGATCAAAGTCGTGGGCGTGCTCTACCAGAAGAGCCCGCTCGCGGTGCTCTCGCTCAGGAAGAACCCGATCCGGACGCCACAGGAGCTTCTGGGCAAGCGGGTCGGGGTCGCGGCGGCGGACAGCATTCCGTGGACGACGTGGCTCGCGCTCAACCACCTCGATGCCTCGAAGATCACGCGCGTGCCCGTGCAGTTCGATCCCGCGCCGCTTGTCACCGGCCAGGTCGATGCCTTCCTGTCGTTCGCGACCGAGCAACCGGTCGAGCTGCAGGTCCAGGGCGTCCCGGTCGAGTTCTTCCTCCTCGCCGACTACGGCTATTCATCCTATTCGGGGTCTTACTACGTGCTTGAGGACACACTCAGGAACCATCGGGACGAGGTCGTGCGTTTCATGCGGGCGGAGGTCCGCGGGTGGGAGGCAAACGCCGCCAATCCATCGCTCGGTGCCAAGCTCACCGTGGAGAAGTACGGGAAGGCGCTGGGATTGAGCTATATGTCCCAGTATCTGGGGAACAAGGTCACGGTCGAGAGGCTGATGCAGACGCCGGTGACCAGGCAGCACGGGTTGCTCTGGATGGGAGACGCCGAGGTCGCGGCCAACGTCTCCCTGTTCAAGCAGACCGGAATCACGGTCGGTGCCGAACTGTTCACCAACGACGTCCTGCAAGAGATCTACCACGGGCGGTCCCGAGTGTGATCGCCCCGGCCGCGGGGGATCCCGCCCCGGCCGCAGACCAGACGTGACGGTAAGCGCTGCGGGCCCCGCGGTGTTGCCTGAGCGGCCCGGAACCGGACTGGTTCTCGAAGGCGTTCGCAAGACCTATCGCCTCGGCAGGCGGGAGATCCATGCGATCGGGTGTATGGACCTGCGGGTCCCCGCCGGTGCATTCGTCGCGTTGTTGGGCCCGTCGGGGTGCGGCAAGTCCACCGCGCTCCGCATCCTGGCCGATCTCGAGGCGCCGACGGAGGGGCGGGTACTCGTGGAAGGCGCACCGCCTTCGGAGGCGCGCGCGCAGCACCGGCTCGCCATCGCATTCCAGGATCCCGCGCTGCTGCCGTGGCGCACGGTGTACGGCAACGTGACGCTCCCGCTCGAAGTCACCGGCATCCGCGCGACGAGACAGGACGTGCTCGACCTGATCGCGCTGGTCGGCCTGCGGGGATTCGAAGGAGCGCGCCCCGCGCAATTGTCCGGCGGGATGAGGCAGCGGGCGGCGATTGCGCGCGCGTTGGTGACGAGGCCGCGCGTGCTGCTGCTCGACGAGCCGTTCGGCGCGCTCGACGAGATGACGCGACAGCGTATGAACTTGGAGCTCCTCCGGATCTGGCACGAGCAGGAGCCGACCACGCTTTTGGTCACGCACTCGATCGCGGAAGCGGTGTTTCTCGCTGATCGGGTGGTGGTCATGACTCCCCACCCCGGGACGGTGCGCGCCGAGGTCCCGATCGACCTGCCGCGTCCGCGCGGCCCGGCAATGCTGCGGACCGCGGCGTTTCACGCGCTGTGTGACCGGCTCAGCGAATTGCTGTTCGGCAGCGAGGCTGGTGACATCGCCGATCACTGAGCGCTCCGCTACGGAAGCGCGCGCGGGCTCCGGCCCGGCGGCTCCTCGGATGGGCGGTTCGCCCCGTTGGGCCGACGCGGTCGTGGGACCTGTCGTGCTGCTCGCGCTCTGGCAGCTCGCCGGTACAGTATTACCGTGGGCACGCTACACGCTGTCTAGCCCGTCCGCGATCGTCCTCCGCGCGTGGCACGACCTGCCGATCTATCCCGAGAACGTGGCGGCCACCCTGGGAGAAGCCGGCCGCGGATTCCTGTGGGGTAACCTCATCGCGATCGTGCTCGCGCTGGTGATCGTCCAGGCGCCCCGCATCGAGGAGCTCCTGATGCAGGTGGCGATCGTGATCTATGCGACGCCGCTGCTCGCCATTGCACCGATTATCGCGGTCGTGCTTCCCGGTGACGAACCCAAGGTCGTGCTAGCCGCCCTGGCCGTGTTCTTCCCGACCCTGATCGCCACCCTGCTCGGCCTCCGCTCGACCGGGGGTGCGCCGCTCGATCTCATCCACACGCTCGGCGGCGGGGCCTGGCACGCTCTCCAGAAAGTGCGTGTTCCGGTCAGCGTTCCTTGGATCCTCGCGGGCCTCCGCATCGCCGCCCCCGGGGCGGTCCTCGGCGCCGTGCTCGGCGAGTTCCTTGGAGGTGACCGCGGGCTCGGGATCGCGATGGTCAACGCGATGGCGACCCTCGACACGCCGCGGGTGTGGGGGCTCGCGATCGCCTCCAGCCTGCTCGCGGGCGCCGGCTTCGTGATCACGGGGGTCGCGGCTCGGATGCTGGTGACCTGGGCGCCCCTGCTGGACGTGACGCCCTCGATCGCCCGGCTGGGAGCGGCGGCCGGCGGGCTCCGATGGACGCTCCGCCGGGCCGGCCTCCTCGCGCTCGCCATCGGGGTGATCCTGGGCCTGTGGATGGGGTTCATCGCAGTCTTCCATCTCAACCCGTTCTTCGCAAAAGGCCCGGGCGCGGTGGTGCGCGACCTATCCGCCGGGCCGCAGGCGCCGGACGAACGGACCGCGCTGGCCCAGGCGCTGGCGGCCACGCTCACGGATGCCGCGGTCGGGTTTGTCGGCGGCACGATCGTGGCCGCGGCCGTGGCCCTTGTGTTTGTCGTGCACCCGCGTGTGGAACGCGCGTTTATGCCAGTCGCGATCGTATTGCGCTCCGTGCCGGTGATCGCGATGACGCCGTTGCTCGTGTTGCTGTTCGGCCGGGGGCTTCTCGGCACAACGGTGATCACGGGCATCATTACCTTCTTTCCGACTCTGGTGAACGTGATGCAGGGGCTGCGGTCCGCGTCGCCGCAGGCGGTCGAGCTGCTGGCCCTGTACAACGCCGCACCATGGACGATCGTGTGGAAAGTGCGCCTCCCGAGCGCGCTGCCGAGCCTGTTCGCGTCGGCGCGCATCTCCGCGCTCGGGTCGATCCTGGGTGCGATCGTCGCCGAGTGGCTGGCGACCGGGCGCGGCCTCGGGTATCTGATGATCACCGCCCGTGCGCAGTTCCAGTTTACGATGCTGTGGGCAGCCGGGATCCTCGTCACGATGGTGTCGGTGATCGTCTACGGGTTGATCTCCTGGATCGAGACCCCTGTGCTCCTGCGCTACGCGCCGGGCCAGGTGCGTCAATGATTCGACGGTGGCGCGGGGAAGCGAGGGGAGCACATGACGGCGTGGAACGGTGAGCCGGGGTACGACCGTAAGGCCCTGATCGATGCGGCGGCCGGCCGGCGCGAGCTGGACCTGGTGTTGCGCGGCGTCTCGATCGTGAACGTGTTCACCGGCGAGGTCATCCCCGGGGATCTCGGGATCTTTCGGGGGCGGATCGCGCACGTCTCCGGGCCCGACGATGCGCCGCTCTCCGGACGCGAGGTGCTGGACCGTACCGGCTGCTGGGCGATCCCGGGGCTGATCGACACCCATGTGCACATCGAGAGCAGCATGGTCACCGCGCGGCACTACGCGGACGCGGTGCTGCCGCACGGCACCACTACGGTGCTCATCGATCCTCATGAGCTTGCGAACGTCCTGGGGCTGCGCGGCGTCCGATACATGCTGGACGATTCCGCGGATACGGCGCTCCGTGTGCTCGTGATGGCGCCGTCGTGCGTGCCGTCCGCGCCTGCGGTGGAGACCGCCGGTGCCACCTTTGCTCGGGCAGAGATCGAGGAGATGCTGACCTGGCCCCGGGTCGTGGGGTTGGCCGAGGTGATGGATTATCCGGCGGTGATCCGGGGCGACGATCGGATGCTGGGGTTGATCGAGGCGACCGAAGCGGTGGGGGGCCTCGTGCAGGGCCACGCTCCCCGCGTGCGGGGGCGGATGTTGTCGGCCTACGTGGCGGCCGGGATCGATTCCGACCACGAGAACCGGGAGCCGGTGGACGCCCTCGGCAAGCTCCGGGCCGGCATGTATCTCGAGGTGCGGGAGAGTTCGCTGTCTCCGAACGCCGCGGCGATGGCCGCCGCATTGCGGGGCCGGGGATATCTGCCGACCGTGACACTGTGCACCGACGATGTCGTGCCCGAGGATCTTCTCCGGCGCGGGCACGTCGACCACGTCGCCCGCCGTCTCGTCGAGGAGGGGCTGGATCCCGTTGACGTCGTGCGCTTCGCCACGCTCAACGCCGCCAACCGTCTCCGCCGCCACGATCTCGGCGCTCTGAGCCCGGGCCGGGTCGCCGATGTCGTGCTGCTGTCCGATCTCAGCCGGTTTACCGTTCGGGAGGTCTACCGTGCGGGCCGGCTCGTAGCCCAAGACGGGCGCTGCGTGACTGCGGCCGGGGCGAGGCCGCGCAGCGGTCCGGACGACGGGATCGAGCGGGAGAACACGATCCATCTGCCGGCCACGTTGGCGGCCGATTCCTTCCGAATCCGGGTGCCGGGCATTGAGAACGGGGACGCGGTCCTGCGCGTGATCGACTTCAACGGCCGGAGCGCGCCCGTGCGGACCACCTATGGCGCGATGCGCGCCACGATCGCGGGCGGCGAGGTGGTGCTGCCGTCGGGAGACGGAGGACGCCTGGCAACCCTCGCGGTCGTCGAGCGCCACGGCCGGCATGGCGGGGCGGCCTGCGCGGTTCTTCGCGGATTTGGCCCCCGCGACGGCGCGCTCGCAAGCTCCGTCTCCCACGATTCGCACAACCTCACGGTGGTCGGGACCGATCCGCACGACATGCTCGCGGCGTGCCGCGTCCTCGCGGAATGCGGCGGAGGCATCGTGCTCGTGAGCCGCGGGGCGGTCATGGCGAAGATCACGCTGCCGATCGCCGGCTTGCTGTCGCCGCGCCCGGCCGAGGACGTCGCGCTCGAGGTTGCGGCGTTCCGGCGTGCGGCGGAAGACGCGGGATTGGTCGGGGAGCGGTCGTTTACGGGCATCGTCTCCCTCACGCTCGCTGTGAGCCCCGAAGGCAAGCTGTCGGACCTGGGGCTGGTCGACGTGGAGCGTCAGACGCTGCTACCGATGGTGATAGGATAGGAAGGTACGATGACGCTCGAGAGGTGGCGGAAAGGGCCCTGGCGGTGCGCCGCTACGGGCGCAACGCGGGGACGGCGGCCCCGTTCGGGTGGCCGCGGCGAGCTTCGGGGAACCATCAGGGTCGCGTCGGCGCACGGACCCACAGGAGGCGCGTGATGCAGCTTGGCTTTGTGAGCGCCATTCTTCCGGATCTCTCCCTCGAGGATGTCTTCCACGTCGCGGCCCAGGCCGGGTACGACTGCGTGGAGGTGATGTGCTGGCCCCGCGGGACGGCGAAACGGCGATACGCCGGGGTGACCCACATCGACGTCACGGCATTGAACGTGCGGATGGTTGCGGACCTGCGGGGATTGATGCGTTGGAGCCGCATCGGCATTTCCGCGCTCGGGTACTATCCCAACCCGCTGGCGCCAGAGGAGACCGAGCGCCGCCAGGCGTTGGACCATCTTCGCGCGGTCATCGATGCCGCCCAGCGGCTGGGGCTCTCCTGCGTCAACACGTTCGTCGGCCGCGATCCGACGCGTCCGATCGACGACCACTGGACACTGTTCCGGGAGGTCTGGCCGCCGCTGGTCCGCTACGCCGCGGAGCGCCAGGTTCGAATCGGGATCGAGAACTGCCCCATGCTGTTTACGGGGGACGAATGGCCGGGTGGCAAGAACCTGGCGATCAGCCCCGCGGTCTGGCGGAGGATGTTCGAGGAGATACCCGACCCGTGCTTCGGCCTCAATTACGACCCGTCGCACATGATCTGGCAGCGCATGGACGAGATCCGGCCGATCAGGGAGTTTCGGACGAGGCTGCACCACGTGCATGCAAAGGACGCCCGGCTCGACCGCGACCGGCTTGACGATGTCGGGATCCTCGCCGCCCCGCTCGCGTACCACACACCGAAGCTCCCGGGACTGGGCGACGTACGGTGGGGCGCCTTCTTTTCCGCGCTGACCGACGCGGGATACGCGGGCCCAGTCTGCGTCGAGGTGGAAGATCGCGCCTTCGAGGGGAGCCTCGATGACCGCAAGCGCGCGCTCCGGCAGTCGGCCGCCTATTTGAGACAGTTCATCCCGCGCGGCTGACGCGGCGGTTCGCCGCCGAGAACCCGGCTCGAGCGGAGGTGCCGAGATGTCCGGGAGTCCAGACCTTCCCATTCGTGTCGGCGTGATCGG
>Ga0187782_10000910_pt1 | contig 20938 bp, 16 predicted proteins | sample 0715_SJ02_MP15_2_FD_132454 | JGI IMG/M metagenome (GOLD analysis project Ga0187782, IMG submission 132454) | Tropical peat soil microbial communities from peatlands in Department of Meta, Colombia - 0715_SJ02_MP15_20_MG | ecosystem: Environmental > Terrestrial > Soil > Wetlands > Peat | place... | reverse complement strand
GGCACACCTTGAAAGCCCATGAGGACCGCCGAGCCACCGAGGCGTAAGAGCCACTCGCGACGGGTGATGTCCGGACTTGCCGGTGCAGAGGATGCGTCCGTTTCGGAGCGCAATCGTCCCTGGCCGGTTTGATCATCGGTCATTAGATTGACACCCTTTCGCGACGAGGAACACCGCTCAAAGATCCCCTTTCCTTAAATCCTCCACCAGGTGGTCTGCCGCCCGCGCGGAAATCGCCATGATGGTCAGGGTAGGCTCGTAAGGACCCTGCGTGACAAAGGCCGCGCCATCCGTGACGAGGACATTCTTCACATCGTGCAGGCGATTAAAGCGGTCAAGGACGCTTTTCTTGGGGTCGAGGCCCATGCGGGCAGTTCCACACTCGTGAATGTTCTTGCCGAACACGCTCAGTTTCTCGCGCGCAAACCGCACGCTTTCGAGTTTCATGGCATCGAGGATGTCGAAAAGGTCCTGGCGCATGGCTTTCGCCATGGCCTTCTCGTTTTCACCGTAGCTCGCGTGGATGCGCAGAACGGCGATACCCCAAGCGTCCTTCACCTGAGGGTCGAGCTCGACAAAGTTGTTGTAGTCAGGCAAGCATTCGCCTTGCGCAGTGATGCCGAAGTAGTAGGGAATGTCCTCGCGCACTTGCCGGCGCCAGTCCTTGCCAAAGCCGGGAAGTGAAAAGGCATGGCCATAAAGCTCCTGGCTGCCATCGCCATCGAAGCGATAGCCGCGCAGGAAATTCTTGTTATGGTTGTTACCAACATTCACGTATTTAGGGATCAGAAATCCGCACGGCGTCCCCGTGGGCTGGCGTTGGAAAGAGCGAAGAGAAGGAATAATCCCTCCCGCACCTTCCAAAGTAAAGTGGTCCATTAGATAGTGTCCCAGCAGGCCATGGGTGTTTCCCACCCCCTTGGGAAAGCGGCGAGTTTGGGAGTTGAGCAGAATGCGCGTGGATTCGAGCGCCGATGCCGCCACTACCACGACCTTGGCGTAGGCCTCCCGATGCGCACCCTCGGTCCGTTCGATATAATGAACCCCGTCCGCGCGGGCTTCGTCTTTGTTCATCACGAGATGGCTCACCACGGCATCACTGACCAGGGTGAGATGCCCGGTGCGCCAAGCGGCGGGGAGCGTAACGGAGGGGCTGTTAAAGTAAGAAGCCGTGTGGCAGCCCCGCTGGCATTCGTCGCAGTAATGGCAAGCCGGGCGACCGTTGTGGGGGACCGTCAAGTTGGCCACGCGGTCGGGCATCACCTTCCAGCCAAATTTCCTGCCTAAGACTTCCTTCGCCATCTCCCCGCCGCAGGAGAGTCGCATGGGCGGCAGGTATTTGCCGTCGGGGAATTGCTCGAGCCCTTCGAGCGAGCCGCTCACGCCAATGAAACTCTCGACCTTGTCGTAATAAGGAGCGAGTTCCTGGTAGTCGAATGGCCAGTCCACTTCGTAGCCATCGCGGCTGGCGGCCTTGAATTCGTAGTCGCTGTAACGATAGCTCTCGCGCGCCCAGCAGAAAGTCTTGCCGCCGATTTGACGGCCCCGAATCCACATAAAAGGTTTATCCGGGGGCGTGGTGTAGGGATTCTCGTGGTCGTTTACGAAAAACTGGTGGCTATATTCGTCGCAGGCATAGCACAGCTGCTGTACGGGCTGATTCGTCAGCAGCGAGTTCTGATCTCCAAAGCCTCGGTACTTCAATTGATAGGGCCAAACGTGCTCGGTGAAATCGCGCGTGGGGATGCGCGGCGGGCCCGCCTCGAGCATCAAGACACTGAGCCCCTGTTCCGTCAGTTCTTTGGCCACCCAACTGCCACTGGCTCCGGACCCGACTACGATGGCATCGTATATCTTTCTCACTTTGTTTGGCGCCCTGACCAACATCCATTCTACGCCAAGCCCTCTCATAGTGGCATTTTTTTGTCTTCAATACCGTGCAACTCCGGCAGCCCGCACCCCTGATCTTGGGGTGGCACAGGCACTCTTGCCCGTAGCCAAGGCTGGTCTCCCGTCCCAGAACTAAGTGAACTAAGCGGGGCCGGGATGCCGTTCGTTGAGGGAGCGCCGTATCGCGATAGCGATTCTGGAGCCCCGTCAGGGGCACCAGAATTTGGCCCACAGCGTGCCTTCTTAAGCGATGTCATTCCGAGCGGAGAAAGGAATCTCGCTTCGATCTCGGGGGGACCGTTTCAGAGCGGGATTCCACGCTCCGCTGGGAGCGACAGCCTACCTTCTAGCTCTCTTCCGCTAAGTGCAAGGAGCAGACGCACTTTTGGCAAACCGGGTTATTCAGGATGTCGAGCCGCTGCCGAAAGTCAACCGCCGTGTCGCCGTTGAGGATCTCAATCAAGGTCTTCTCATGGATGTTGCCTATTGAGCAATGGAAGAAGCAGGGGCGTACGGTGCCGTCGGCTTCGATGACGGCGGAAACCCAAGGAGCGTTGCAAATCGGGGCTACCGGCGGAAGCTCCCCGAGGTGCGCTCGGAAATGGCGCACGATGCGACGGAGTTTCTCTGCACTTTCCACCACAAAGCCACTGGCAAGATCGTCCGAGTGCTGCTCGATGAGGAACTCGACCTCTTGCTCAAGCTGGTCAATTTCCTCGGGCTCGAGCGCTACGGCGCTCTGGCGTTTCATGGGCCAGCCCCCGGGGCGGTTAAACGCTTCAGACCCAACATCGGCTGCAAGGAAGGAGATGGAATTCAAGCCCAACTGTCGTGCGGCTGCGATGGTGCGGCGCAGGTAGGTGCAATTCGCCTTTTGCACCGTCGATCGCCCTCGAATCACTATTTCGGGTCTAACCTTCCGTAAGGCCTGCACACCTCGCTCTAGCCTGTTGAATGCCTTGTGGACTCTTCGAATCTGATCGTGAATTTCCGGTGGGCCATCAACAGAGACCATCACGTCGTCAACCGTCTCCGCAATCGAGGGGGCTTGTGCTTCCAGCAACAAGCCGGCAGTAAGCAGGGTGAGCCGGATGCCTTCAGCGCGTAGCAGACGGGCGAGGGCGCCGAGATCTGTGTGCATCTGCGGCTCGCCCCCTGAGAAAACAACCCACCGAACTCGAAGCTCTCGAAAAGATTCGATGTGAGGTTGAAGGTCCTCGACCGTAATCTCCCGGCTTTGTGCAATCCGCCATATGTCGCACATTACACAACGGCAATTGCAGCGATTGTGGGGGAACAGAACCAGGACGGGCAGCGTGCGGATACGATGATCGCGGCCTGGTGCGGTGCTTAGGACAGAAGTCGAAATTGCGCGTGGATCGGCCACCGTTAAACTACTACCTTGCCTCAGCCATCGTGATTCTGAGCCCAACGAGCCATCTCCCTCTGATTCGTCTCACCACGTCGCCCCGCCCTTGATTGGGTAGCGCGGACCCCTGGTTTTGGGGCCCCCGTTACCGAGTTCCCGACTAAACCAGCCGGAAATGATGGATAAGAACCGCAGGCATCGAGCAGGCCGTCTCGAACATGTGGTCCTTTCCCGCCACCCAGAAGATTCGCCGTTCTGGTTCCCCCAGGCAGAAATCACCTGACTTCACATGCTTGAAACCATTGCACTCAAACGAACTGCGGACATCTTCCGGGGCGTGGGCGAAGGTCTTTATTTCGACGGTCTGATTGGCGCGTCGAAAGGCGCAACGCCATCCCCTCGCGCGCGCTTCGGGGTGCATATCCGTAACGAATACATCTGCGCGCGGTCGCCCCACCCGCGCCAGCTCGCTTGCCAGCACTCGCGTGTTGAGGACGTGACCGACGGTAAAAGAGCACACAATAACATCCGCCACTCGTGCGCGAAGCGGAAGCGCAAGGCCATCGGCCAGGACGAGGCGGTTTCGAAGGAGAGGCTTGCTGGAGGCACGGCCGATCATCTCGGGGCAGGAATCTACCCCTACCACTGATCGGGGGCCGCGGTCAAGGAGGGCGCGGAGCCAACGGCCCGTCCCGCAACCAATATCGAGGGCGTCCTTGCACCGTAAGTCAGGGAGCATGGGGCACAGGCCGCGCTCTTCGAGCGCCAGCAGCGGGTTGGGATCGTCGTCGTAGGTGGCGGCCCAAAGCTTGTACCCATCTTGGGCAGAAACCAGAACCGTGTCAGGACCGCTCTCGACTTTCGACTCTTGACCCTCGACTGCTGTTCTCACAGGCTCTCCTCCTTCGGCTTGCGGAGTTTGAAGTACCGCTGCATCCATCTCAATTCGATTGGGAACGAGTAAACCCTGAACCGGTATCGCCAGTCACTCAACAGCTTCAGCAACCAACGCCCCCAGCGGGGTAGCCTGATGTCCTGCATGGTCGGCCAGCGCGAGGTTATGACCAGTTCGAAGTTGTCGATCAGGCGTTTTGTGCGAGGTCTCAACCAGGGCGCGGCGGGATCCTTTTGAGTGGTAAATCTCTGCCAACGCTCCGTAGCCCATTCTTCAGGGGTTACAGGAAATTGAACTTGGTCCTCCACGCCCCCATACATTCGTTCCCGTTGCGGAACGGGCGTATAGGTGTTGACGATGATTTCCGCCTCCGGGTTCAGCCGCTTGGCTTTACGGATGAAGGCCAGACACTCTTGGGTGTCTTGTTCGGGAGCTTTGGGATTGCCCAGACAAAAAGAGAGTTCAGGCATGATGCCGAAGCGTCGAATACGCGCTGCGAATTCAAGGATCTGCTCCGCTTTAAGTTGCTTCTTCATTTCCTTCAGCACCCAATCGGAGCCCGATTCAGCGCCGACGTAAACCATCACCAACCCCGCGCGGCGGATCGCCTGGAGCGTTGCATCGGAATAGCGCAGCATAGCGTCGATCCGTGCCTCACACCACCAGCGCAGCTTGAGCGGAGCCATGCGTTCGGCCAATTCCCGCGCGTCATCCTCCCGGAGGAAGAAGTTGTTGTCGTAGAATTGCACCGCGTCCGCACGGTATTTATCCACCAAATGCCGAAGGATGGCTGCCGTTCGCTCGGGTGGCTCCACCTTCTCACGGCCTCCGGAGAACGTTGCTACGCCGCAGAAGTTGCAACTGTAGGGACACCCAATGCTTGCTTGGTGGACGGCGGTGCGTTTGCCGAGATATGTGGGTAGGAGGTACTTTTCCACATCCAGCCGGTGGTAGGGAAACCAGGGAAAAGAGCCGGGGCTCTTCAAGGGGCGTTCGGGGTTGTGGATGTGCTTGCCGTCCTGGTCCTTGTAAGAAAGCCCTGCAATGCCGTCCAGGCTACGCTCTCCGCGAAGTGCACTTAAAAGCTCGCAGAAGGTATCTTCACCCTGGCCGCGCACAGCAAAGTCGACATAGGGCGCATTCAACGCCGCCTCAGTGTAATTGGTCGGGAAGTACCCACCCCAGACCGTCGGTATCTGCGGGAAGCGCTGTCGCAGTTCCGGCAGGGTCTCCACCGCACTCTTTGTCTGGGGGCCGGGCATGACCGTGACCGCCAGCAACTCGACGGGTTTCTCCCGCATCAGCGCAATCAGCGTCTTATTGGGGTTAATGTCGAGGTTACCGTCGACTATCGCATACTCTTCGCGACCTTCCAACATCGCGGCGATAGAAAGCACCGAGAGCGGAAATCGTCTGTTGCGAGGCCTAGTTGTCCAGGGATTGTAAAGAACAATCATGCTATCTCACGCGCTGAAATTCCAACAGGATATGATCGGCCAAGGTGCGAACTAAGGGCAGGCGTCCTAGCACGCGATCGACGACTGCCAGTGTTTTCAATATTCTTGGAAAGCGTCGCGCCAGCGGTTCCAAGTAAGATGGCGGCACTGCGACACCAACTCCCTTAAGCCTTAACAGGCGGAATTCCGGAGCAAATAGCTGAGCCATGACGCGCGCCGAAGGGTAGTGGACCTCAACCATCACGCCCTCGGCAAGACGTCCAACCGTGCCACCGCGCTGAAAACGACGCAGCGCCTTACGTGGGTTCCCCCGCCCCAAGTACCAGAATATTTCCCAGGCCACTGAGCGCCCGGCCATGCACAGGAGGGCGGTGGCTCCAGGCTTTAGAAGCCTTGCCAGGTCGCGCGCAACAGTCGAAAGGTCACGCACGCAATTCAGTCCCCCGAAATTGGAGAAGGCGCCGTCAAACGGGCCTGTGCCGGCTAGGCCGGCGATTTGCTCCGTTGCCAGGACGCGAAATTCAACTCCCCTCCCGTTCCTCAGCGCAGGCAACCGCTGCAAAGCAATTTGGATCATGCGGGGAGCGACGTCGCAAGCCAGCACCTCGACTCCCCGCTCTGCCAGGTGAACTGCGTCCACTCCGGTGCCGCAGTTGAGTTCGAGAATGCGCTGGCCGGGATGGAAACAACGATCTAATTCCTTCCACACCGAGTCACGTTGTGCGCGGCCGATGAGCGAATTGGTGAAGACCGCGTCATAGGTGTCGGCCACGTGGTCGAAGGGCACAACGCAGGCGGGAGAGGCAAGGGCGACCGGCATCGAAATCAAGCCTCCACTTCCCCGCCTGAGGCGCGTAGCCCTTCGCGGGCTTGAGCTATTTTGCCTTGAAGTTCAGCCAACAGCGCGGGATCTATGGGCGCAGGGTGGCCATTCAAGAGACGGCTCAATTCAACTTCGTTGCGGAGCAATTCGTCTGCGCATTGGTAAAAACGGTGCGAGTGCCGGCCGCGAATCCGATAATCCCTGTCCGATCCCTCGGCCCAGGATTTCGAAGGCACCAGGCGCTGCTCAACGTCGTCGAAGTAGGGCGTCGCCTTGATAGGATAGGAGACGGTGGTGAAGAAGACGTCCGGGTTGGTCACCTTGACATGCTCAATGGTCGCCTCGATGTCTTCGACTTCCTCCCCTAGGTAGCCCCACATCAGAAACATCCCAGTTTTGATGCCACGCGACTTGGCGAGCGACACAGCCTTCCGGACCTGTTCCACCGTCACGTCGCGTTGCATCGCGTTGAGGATTCGTTGCGAACCGCTTTCTGAGCCGATCCAGACGCGGAAGCAGCCCAGCTCAGCCAGGGTGTCGATTACCGGCGCGTTTAGCCTGTCGGCTCGCGAGATGCACTCGAAGGGAATCTTCAGGCCACGCCGCTTCATCTCCGCAGCGTACTGAAACAACCACCCATGATGGATAGTGAAGACGTCGTCCGCCAGCCAAGCCATGTCGGGTTGATAGCGTTCGAGCAGCCACTCTAGCTCGCTCACCACAGAAGGAGGTTTTCTGCGTCGATGCGTCTTTCCAAAAACCTCATGGCTGCACCAGCGGCAGCGATAAGGGCAGCCGCGCGCTGTTATTAATGAGACCGAGCCCATGCCATGGTGTTCGCGCCAAACCTTGATGTAGCGGTCGACGTCCACGGCCTCCCGCTCAGGCCAGGGCTGGGCGTCAAGGTCAGCAATTTGCCGTCGTGGGAGAGTGCGGTGCACCGAGCCATCTTCGGCACGAAAGGCGATTCCCGGAATGCCCTCGAGTGCTTGCACTCGCCCACAAGACCCCGCCCGCACCGCACGGAGCGCGGGGACCAATTCCTCCACCGTGATTTCCCCCTCGCCGATCACCACCACGTCCGCTCCTGCCTCCAGGTACTCATCCGTGTAAGCCCCGGGTTCCGGACCGCCGACGATGGTCTGCCATCCCGCCTCTTTTCCAACCATCAATATCTCAAGAACGTTGGCACGCGTCATGAGGTTTGCATAGACACCGAGGAGGGCGGGAGGCGTTGTATGCAGCACCTCAAAGAGCTGCGAGCGGGAGGAAAATGTTGTGTCGAAAACCTCCACGGCCACGCCCTTCGCCCGCAGGTGTGAACAGATATAGAGGATCCCGAGAGGAACATAGGGCTTCATAATCTGAAGCTCCTTGGGGTCCTCTTGGAGGAAGTAGCCGTGGGTCAAAAGCAGGTCCATGGCTCTATGCCAGCGTCGGCTCGGGGTTGCTGCAACTCTTTTCCATTTGCTCGACAATCTTCCAGAGGCGCGCAACTTCCCCCGCGCTTACCATCGTCGCATTCGTCTTAGGCCCGCTGTTCCGGTTTCCGCCAAGCGCCTGAGCCGCCCACATGTCAACCTCGGCGTGCAAGGCATCGCGCAGGGCGCGGTAAAAATCGTTGCTGTAGGTTCCTTTGAACATCACCGCAAGGTCGTCGCTGTCCACCCAGTTTCTTTTCACTCCTAGTTCCTCGCGAACCCTTTCGTAGAATTTGGTGCCCGGCAGGGGGTAAGAAACTGAAACGCCGATGTCCTCCGGGCGTGTCTCGCGAACCAGTTCGACAGTGTTCAGAATGTCTTCCCAGGTCTCACCCGGGTAGCCAAACTGCAGGAAGAAGCAAGTGCGGATTCCTTCCCGGCGCAGGTTCTCGCGCGCCACCGGCACGCATTCCACGTGCGTGCCTTTTTCCATAGCGTTGAGGATCTTTTGCGACCCGGATTCAACTCCCATCCACACTTCGCTGCACCCGGCCCGCCGCAGCGCGGACGCCACTTCCTGGGTCATCAGATTCACTCGAGACTGAATCTTAAAGGGAACCATAGCGGCCCGCCGCTCGACGGCAGTGGCTAGCTCCTCCACCCAACGATGCTTGAGTCCGAACACATCGTCCGCAAACCAGAGATGTTCGGCGCCATAGCACTCTTTGAGCTCTCTCATCTCCTCCGCTACGCTCTCCGGCGAACGCACATGGAACGATTCACCGTAAATGGGCCGCGAGCACCAGTTACAGCGGTACGGACAGCCGCGGCTGGCCACAAGGTTCAGCGAGAAAACGCCGTGCCTGTCTTGCCAAGCACGCCGATATGCCTCAGGCTGGATAAGGTCGCGAGCCGGCAAAGGAAGAGTGTCGAGATCTCGCAACAGGGGCCGGCTTGGGGTCCGAAAAAGCTCGTCCGTGGCAGGGTCCAGAAAAGTAACGCCGGGGATTTGTTCGGGTCGAGGACCAGAGTCCCCCAATAAACCCTGGACGAGCTCCAATAGTGTCCATTCCGCTTCGCCGAGCAGGACATAGCCACAGCCGCGCCGCAGGTACTCCTCGGCATGGTCCGAGGCATCCGTTCCACTCGCGATCACCGTTGCACCGGCCGACACCGAGGCCTCGAGCACCCCGAAAGCTACCTCACGCATGCGCGTCAAGCACATCTTGGAGAGAAAGTTGAAGTGGTCCTCGTAGAGTGCAACCAAGCGCGGACGGTGGCGAGCCAGCGCCGCCGGGAATCCCGGCTCCGGGTCTTCCAGCATAGTATCAAACAAAGCCACCGAAAACCCGTGTTTCCGGAGCAGAGCTGCGGCATAGAGCGTACCCAACGGTGGATAGGGCTGCATCTTACGAATCTGCTTCGGATCGTAGAAGAGGTGGTAGGAGTGGGTCAGCAGAACGTCGACCAAGTGACCTCCAGCAACTTTCTTCACAAGCCTCTATCCTCTGCCCTTGTCATTCCGAGCGCAGCGAGGAATCTCACTCTGATTTTTCCATCGCCTGGCCCTGATGAGGCTTGAGTTCCGGTTCACCCTGCGCAGAGCAAGATTCCTCGCTGCGCTCGGAATGACAGTCCCCAAGGGATGTCGTCAACAAACTTCCTGCATGCTGTGGCTCAACGCCTGTCCTGTTAAGAGCGACCGCCGGGTTACCAGTCGTTCTGTGGCGCGAGCCAACCAGAGTTCACAAGGGAACAAAAAGAAACTCTTGCGCATACGCCATCGAAGCGGAGCGCCCAGGGCCCTTCGGACGCGGTTGCGCAACCAAGGGACGCCGGAAGTCGCCCGACGAATTTGGTTATTCAACAGGAAGAACCCGAGCATGCGATGAAGTCGCTCGAGATCATCTCCCCTCAGCCAAGGCAGGACGTTTCTCCCCAGTGGCAGGCTTTCCCACTGTTCGAGCGACTGTGGCTCGCGCACACCCATCTGGCGCAACTGAGGCCAGATGGGAATCCCAGGGTAGGGCGTGAAAATATTCGGAGAAAAGCTGACGTTGGCATGCTGCCGCGCGATATCACTCATAATGCGAAATGTCTCGATGCGATCTGCCTCGGTCTCGCCCGGGTATCCAAGAATGAGGTTAAAGGTAACGCGAATGCCTGCCTGCTCGGTCTTCCGCGCCGTCTCGAACATGTCATTCACCCGCTGGTGCTTCTTGTTCATCAGAGCTAGCACATCCTGCGATGCCGACTCGGTGCCGAAACCCATGTGGTGCAGTCCGCTTTCTGCCAGCAGGCAAACCTCCTCGTCGCTCATCCGGCAAAGCAGGTCAGTGGAGGCTTGAACCGTCCAACGGAACTTTACTTGGCTTTCCAAGAAACCGCGCGCAATCGCCAGGGTACGTTTTACGTCGACGGGAAAGTTCGAGTCGAGGAATGCCACATCCGTCAGCCGATAACGTGTGACGAGCTCGACCACCTCCCGCACAACCCGGTCTGCGCGATAGGCGTTGAAGCGCCGCTTGTAAAACACTTGGTCCGTGCAGTAGTTGCAGGCGTAAGGACAACCTACGCTTGTGGCGTAACCCAGTTCGCGCAGGCCTCGCGCGTGCGCGTAGGCATCGAAGTCAACTCGGTCGAAGGCCGGTGGCGGCAAGTTGTTGATGTTCTCGACGGGCCTTTCCGGATTGTGAATGGTCCTGCCATCAACCTTGAAGGAAGCGCCGCGCAAACCCTCCCAACTCTTCCCGTCCCTCAGCCGCTGCGCGAGCTCCACAAGCGTCAGCTCTCCCTGGCCGCGCACCACCACATCCACGAAGTCGGGCGTCAAGGTCTGGTCCGGCAGTAAGCTAGGGTGCCAGCCGCCGAAGATGATGGGCAAGTCCGGCCTGATTCGCCTCACCATCTGCGAGATTCTGATCGCCGAGCCGATCATGGGGCCGGTCAAAACTGAAATACCCAGACAGAGCGCCTCGTCGAGTTCGCTGGCGACAGCGCCAGCGAGGTCCGGATGAATGGCCCCGTCAAGCAACGCTACGCGGAAGCCCGCCTCGAGGAGGGGCGAGGCGAGCGACAGCAGGCAGAGCGGCGCGCCCAGCGGCGGCCCCGCGTAAGGCGGATAGATGAGAACTACCTTGTCCTTCATAGTTAGCTCGGCGACGTTGGCGGCCCCGAAGGGGCCGAAGTTCATTAGCCGTGGGTGAAACCCACGGAAAACGTTCGCGCCGCTCTCTTCAACCCCTGCGGGGTCGAATGTCTTTTCCGCCGCATGCCCGTAGGTTTCACCTACGGCTAATGATGTTGCTCCCCTTCGGGGAACCGGCAGGCGGGTGGGACACCCGCGCCACCCCTCGGTCAGCTCGGCGACGTTGCCGGCTCCAGCAGCTTGGCATCCACTTGGGACTTCTGCACAGAGCGGATATGCTTGAGTTTCCGGTTGATCCACAGCTCCCAGGGCAGGGCGTAAAAGTCATGGTCCAGCCGCCAACGCGCCGGGAGAGCTGTAAGTCGCTGGAGGTTCTTGGCGAGCCGGCCGTTCTTCATTTCGGCAATGGGCTTGCGGTCAAAGGCGATGCGGAGATAGTCGCGCATAATCTGGACGCGTTCGTGCTCCTTCCCTTTGAGCCAAGGAAGAACGGTATAGCGAGGAAAGTAATCCACCCACCCCTCAAGCGATGTAGGCACCTCGATGCCGAGTTCTTTGGCCCGATAGAAGACGGGTGAACCGGGGTAGGGCGTGAAGATATTCGTCCAGAACTCGGCGCCGGGGAAGCGGCGGCACACATCCATCATAAAAGTAATCGTCTCGCGGCGTTCCCTCACACCCTCGCCCGGGAAGCCGAAAATGATGTTGAAGGAAGGGATCACGTCCGCCTCGAGGCAGCGCGCGATGGACTGGTAAATGTCGCCAATGTCCTGAAATCCTTTGTTCATCAGCTTCATCACGGTGGGCGAGGCGGTCTCGATCCCCTGGCAGATCTGGTGCAGGCCCGAGCGGCGCAAGAGGCGGAGTTCTTTGACCGTCAAGCGGGCGGTGAGGTTGGTGGTGGCCTGAACGCTCCATTTGAAACTAGCTCCGGCACGAATCAGCCCCTCACCGATTTTGAGGGCCCGGTCCAGGTCCACCAAGAAATTGTCGTCGGACATCCATAGCAACTCCAACCGGTAGCGCCGCGTAAGATCGACTGTTTCCGCCACCACCTGCTCGACCGGCAACGCGTTCCACTTGCGCCCATAGACTCCAGCGTTGGTGCAGTAAGCACAGTTGAAGGGGCAGGCAAGGCTGGAAATGTACATGGCCCAGCGCCGCCCGCACACCCGTTCGTAGGCGTCGAAGTCCGCAAGGTGGTAGGCCTTGGGTGGCATGAACTCGAGCGCTTTCAGCGGTCGCTCAGGCGTGAACTGAAGCTTCCCGTCACGTTTGAAGCCCACGCCGGGGACGTCCTCGAGGGACGCCCCTTCCCGCAAGCGCTCGGCCACCTCCAGCATCGTTTCCTCGCCCTGGCCTCGCACAATGATATCTACATAATCCGCTTCGAGCGTTTGGGTGGGCAATAAAGAAGGGTGCCATCCGCCCAAGATGACCGGGAATTCCGGGTTCCATCTCTTGAGGTCTCGTGCTACTTCCACCGTCTCGCTGATCATCGGTCCGGTGACAAGCGAAATGCCCAGGCAGAGGGCGTCCCTCGCCTCTTCAAGAATTCGCAGCTTGTAGTCAGAGCTAATTGTGGAATCGATGATCCGCACATCATAGCCGGCGCGGAGCAGGGGAGTGGAGATGGCGAGCAGACCAAGCGGGGCTGTGGCTTCAATACTCGAAAAAGACGGAATAAAGAACACAACCTTGTTTGAGGTTCTCACGGCTCAAAACCTCCTTGGGTCTCCTCTGGGAATAGTGGTCCCTCCCGGATTCAATAGGTCGGGACCACTCTCAGAGGATCTCAGGGAACTGGATACACCCGCCCTCCGTCGCCTCACGACTTACTGAAACCAAATCGTAATATACGAAGGCCCCGTTAATTGTAGCAGCAGTGTATCCAAGTTGTAAAAAAAATGTCAGCCCCGCCACTCCCCCCATCGACCTCTGGGATTGTAATGACGCAATGCCATGCGCCGCCAGCTACCTAGTAGCACAGGCACTCTTGCCTGTTTCCTAGGCAGCGGGGGTATGACCGTTGAGCACAGGCAGGAGTGCCTGCGCTACACCGCCCGCACCACAGTTTCTCAATAAACTTGGCGCGTCAGGTCGAACCCTATAAACATACCGCTGGGCGTGTCGGCGGAGGGTTCTCCGAGGAAGCTGGCGTCAGTCCCCCCGCGTTGTGAGACGGTGGTCCCAGGACTATTAGTAAATCCAAAAGTAAAGGCATGCCGCCAGATTTTCTTCTGAATACCGAAGGAATATGCTGGGCGGTGAATCCCCAAGGGCCGGCCATTGTAGACGGTAGGGATGGCTTCCGCCACCAGAGCAACCGTAGGCCTGATGTCCGCTGCTCCCCCTACGCCCAGCGAGACGGCATTGTATCCGGGCAGCGGAGGAAACGAGCTCGTCTCGTAAGTAGATGGGGAAAACAGGCGGCGGTCGTTGAATGAAACGGTTGGCACGAAGTAAAGCTGAGCTCGTCGGGTAACGCTACGAGAAAAAACGCCCTCAATGTTCTCGCTGAACATTCTGTCGAAATCATTCAGACCGTCGACGGAGACGCGAACTGCGGCATTGAGCGGCTGGCCCTCATGCTCGTCAAGAAAGTTATAGGCGGCCATCATCTCGATCGGCCTTCCGATAAAGGACGGCGACCGGTAAATGCTTACGCTCAACTTGTCCGTCACCCCATAGCGAAGACCGAAAGAGGAAATCGAGAAGCCATCCAGCCCCCCCAGTGCTCCTCCCCGTGCAGTCCCTGAGAATGCCGGATCGAAAGCAAAACGATGCGTGAAGTTGATAACGAACCCGTGGCGGTTCAGGCGGCGTCCGGTAGGTAAGGTGAAAATCCGCTCATCGCCCGGCTCATAGATTTTGGCTTGCGTGCCCTCGTGGGCAGGTACTAGAGTCATAGCCCGGGACGGCTTGGTGGAAGCGAGAGAGCGGACGTAAGCTTGAACTGCCCGAATATCTTCCTTCGACAGCTTGTCGCGCCAGGCTGGCATCGCGGTCCCGCTCTTTCCATCGGTAATGATTTCGACCATTTGCTCGTCTGTGAGGGAGGCCAGGACTTTAGGGTCGGTAAAGTCCGGCGTTTTCATGGCGGCTATTCCCTTGCCATCAGGGCCGTGGCACATTGCGCAGTTGCGTTTGAAGATGCTCGCTCCGTCCGGCGGGTCCTTGCGAGCCGTTGCAAATGAGGCCCCTGAGGTCGCGCCTGAAACATGAGCTGGTGACAATGGTTCGGCCTCACGAATCTCTCGAGCCACCAAATCCACCACATATGTTTTCCCCTCGTGCTCCAGAAGGACTGTAGTAGTCGAATCCTTCACGAATTCAACTCCCAAATATGTTGCTAAGAAACTGGGCTGCGGATTGGGTAGCCCCGCTGCGTCGGCTAAGGACCTCCCGTCGGCGGCGCACACGCATGTTACCGTGCCGGCACTCGTTGCAATAAGTAGAACGAAGACTGCAATAGATCTCGGCAGCTTGCTCATTTTCAGTCCTTCCCCCTGATTCCGGGTCATCCCGCATAACTCGGAATCGCTCCAAATCTGATTTTGCTCCTCAGCCCTCTTGTCTCAGACTCTCACCCTGAATACGATGCCCTTATGATACCTAAAGCCGCTTCTTAGGTTGTAAACAATTTGTAATTTTGCCACTCAGCGCGTTGGGTCCATCGACGCCCTATTACTCGACCCTCGCCGTTGCAGTCAATTTGCAAAGGACCGAGCGGTGGTCGGAAACCATGTCCTGGGTAGTGTCCAGCCAGAATCCGGCTGTTCCCTTCGCCTCATCCACAGATTTCTCTCTCGTCGGGGATTTTTACAAATCTGTGACAAGTTCAGCATTCTGGATGCCTCAAGATAAAGGTGTCCGGCTTGGCCGATCTCCTGTCTCCGGGACGAGCGGCCGGGCGGAACGGATGGTTGCCGCGGCAAACGAACTGGCGATAGAATGGCCTTGGTCTGAAATGGGTTCGAGGGATTTTCTCCAAACGGATGCCAAAACGCCTCTGTCTGGGAGGTACCTGGCAGCAGGTGTGCCATGTGCCCTCTCAACCAACTTCGAACCTATTCTCGAAGCTGCATGTGAGAGTTTCCTTCCAGTTCATGGTTCGCAGTCCGTCCCAGCCTTCCACTTGCGGTTTTGGGTCGATGCCAGAGCCCAGTCGAAGCCGCCCTGGCCCAATCCCTACTTCAGGGGGTTAGACCATCTGGTTTTTGCAGGGTTCGATTCTCAAAACTCCCTAATGATCGATCTCCGCTGCCCGCACGCGATCGGCCGCTTCTCGCCTGCCATGGGCGCCGACACTGCTTTTTGGAAAACTGTGATCTTCCCCAGCCTGCTGAGTCTGCTAGGCCCTTCAGTTGGAGTCACGGGTTTCCACTGCGCCTGCGTAGTGCGAGAGGATGGCGGAATTCTCCTCTGCGGTCCATCGGGCTCCGGAAAATCCACGCTGACCCTAGCCCTAGTACGCCGGGGCTTTAGTTTCCTGTCGGACGACTGGACCTACTTTTCCCGCCTCAACGGCAGGCTTTACGCCTGGGGTCTGCTCACCCGGCTGAAACTTCTTCCAGAGGCAGCAGAGTTCTTCCCGGAGTTGAACAGTTTTAAACCCGTCGTTTCCTTGAATGGCGAGAGGGCGTTCGAGATAGAGCCCGAGCTCGAATTAGGCGTGCCTCGGTCCCGTTTTTGCCAACCTCATTGCTTGATCTTTCTCGAGCGTGGGTCTGCCCCGCAGTTCAATATCACCACAATGCCGGAGGGCGAAGCCGCGGCACATCTTGAAAAAGATATTCTCGAGACGACCGCCGAAACGCTGCGTCCGCAGTTGGATGTCATTCAATACCTGGTTGGCTGTGGGTGCTGGGGGCTCCGATATGGGGGCGCCCCGGACGCGGTCGCAGAAAAGCTTGTTAGTTTCTTTTGGGACCGGTAGTCACGGAGCGCCGTGTCGTAATTTCAGTGTAGCGAGTCCTCACGAAGTCTCGATCAGGGAACCATGAGAAGAGATTTGCAGGTTGCAGGGAGACATCAGGATCCACTTCGACGGTTCACAGCCATGCCCCTCGTCGCCGACCTCTGCGTGATGGACAGAAGGGTGCGACTCGAGACCAATAGCCCCACATTATTCGAGCGTGCCCTCAAACTCTTCGAGCATGACCAAGGGTCATCCTCAGCTTCCCCCGAATTCCTATGGCGCTTTGTTGGCGAATCGAACTCGAGCTTGAAACCGCCCTGGCCCGAGATGACCGCCTTTTCTGACCATGGGTTGCGCTATGTCAACTTGGGGCAGAGAAGTTTTTTCGCCGTTGATCTTGAAGCCCGCGAGGCCATTGCCTTTCTTTCGGAGGAATTGGCTAGAGACGAGGCGGGTTTCAGTAGCGTGTTCGCCTCGACGCTTTTTGACATGACGGCGGCGGCTCTCCGGCTCGTCCAGATTTCGGCTGCCTGTGTGGCGCTGCACGGCAGAGCCCTTTTGATTTTTGGGCCCCCCAGAAGTGGCAAGACAACCTCCACTTACCTGGCCCGACAACTGGGACTGGAATTCCTCGCTGATGAGGCCTCATTTCTCGACCTTAAACCGGAAGGATTGCATGTCTGGGGCCAGTTCTGGCCCGCGGCGTTTCGGGAGGAAACGATTCGATTTCTGCCAGAGCTCTCGTCCTCGACGCGATCACTCAATTATGGCAGCTTGAGCTTCTTGTTACTCGAGAACGACTTGTTCCCGCCTTTTCGGGCACGTGCCGTGGTTCCCGCAGGCTGTCTATTTCTTGAGAGGCAAGCATCCCAGGCTCCGCGACTGATTCCTCTGTCGTCGGTTGAGCTGGAAGATCGCCTGCAACACGCACCGGCCTTTATCGACGATGGACGCTTTGATGCGCAATACGCCACCGCTCTCCAAGCCCTCGGTGAACTGCCGGCCTACCGCCTGCTCTACGGGAACGATCCGGGGGAGGCAGCGTCCCTCTACCTAAGATTGCTTACCAAGCTGCCCCGTCATCATTCTTCGGAGGTCAAGCGGTGAATCGCGCCCTCGCCGGCGAAATCGCAGGTTGTCTCCGCGTTTCAGGCTCCCCCATGGCCCACGTGAGGAATTTGGCGGCCTTCAGCCGTGGCGACTGGAAGCGCGCCCAGGAGTGGCTCGATCACAGCGGGGTCGCCCTCTGGTTTTGGGACCGCTTAAAGAGGCTCGGGACCCGAGATGCCGTGCCGCCAGAAATCGGCGAGCGACTGGATCGGCTCATCAAAGACAATACCTTGCGCGTCGCAAGCATGGCGGAGGAGTTCGATTCCATCAATCGCCTATTCGAACTCGCCGGAGTCGAGTACGCCGTGCTGAAGGGTTTTGCCCTGATCCCCGAATACGCTCGGGACGCTCGACTGCGCACGGCCTATGACTTTGACTATCTCTTACCACCGGACTCAATGGAACGCGTCGATCAGCCCTTGCGAAACGAAGGATATATTCACCGCCATGAAGACGCCGGCCATTCCCTGAGGTACACTCGTTCCGCTAGTACCCCTCGCCCTTTCCCGCAACGCAATTATCTCTATTCCGCGGCACTTCCACGGGCCGTGGAGCTGCACAGTCGCCTCTGGGAGACGGAGCCTCTAATGGTCCCGCTGCCGCTCCCGGATGATTTCTTAGCCAGGAAACGCCTGCGAAACTGGAAGGGTCTGAGCTTTTATTCGCTGGCAGAAGAAGACGAGCTGATGTTTCAGGTCCTGCATGCCATTCGGCATATCCTGACAAACTGGTGTCGACTCTGTGTTTTCTTCGAGATTGCCCAGTTCCTTGAACGTCGAAGTTCGGACTCGGTTTTCTGGCGACGATTCTATGAACGCATCAGGAATATTCCGCCGCTGCCGGAGATGGTCGGGGTAGTCTTTTTACTAGCTGCCCGCCTGTTTGCTGCCCCCGTGCCTACGGTTGTTGACACTGAAATTATGCGAAACCTGCGCCACCCGCTGGAACTCTGGGTGTGTCACTACGGATACGATTCGGCTCTGGCCAATCTCGCGGACAACAAGTACGGCCTTTTCTTGCACCGCGAGTTTGTCCCGGATGCGGCCTCTTGGCGGGAGGTCCGGCGACGGCGACTCTTACCATTGCAGCGGCCAAACAGGGGCGCACGGGCCTCCTCCCCCAAGGTTTCTGCCCGCCTGGCAACAGGCTGGAGGCAAGCCTCCTATATTGGGCGGCGCCTGCTTCACCACTCGATTGCCGCAGTACGCTACCTGTGGGAATCCAGGCGATGGGAGCGCATGCGAAGAATCTCGCCGGCTGGCAGTTGACGCACTAACCCCAACCCTCTCCTCAACTGTCGAGGGGAGCTGGAACTTACCCTCTTTGGCTAAGGAGGGGTCAGGGGTGATTGGAGCGAGGATGTCCCCCGACTTTCGTGGCGCGCCTTCGTGTCGGGATGGAGGTAAAGGTATCGTGGGGCCCAAATCGAGGCTGACGCTCAATATGCTCGGCGTAACGCTGGGAGCGCTGATTGTAGGGTGTACGGCGCATAAACAACCCTCCCGCGTCGAAACCGCTCTTGCCAACGTGGCGAAGGATGTCGTAATTCCGATTCAGGCAGAGCATAAGAAGAACCCACTATCGGAAACGGAGGAGGTCATCAATCAAGGGCGCCAAGTGTTTCTCCAATCCTGTGCTCTTTGCCACGGAGCCGGTGGCCATGGAGAAACGTACCTCGGGCGAAACATGTATCCCCCTGCCATGGACATGACCTCACCCCACGTGCAGCACTGGAGTGACGCCGAACTGTTTTGGATCATACAGAATGGCGTTCGCCTCACGGGAATGCCCTCCTGGGAGTCCAGCATCTCGGAAACGGATACGTGGAAGCTCGCACTATTCATCCACAACCTTCCGCGCCTCAACAACGCGTCTCTCGCGGCTACAGTCCCGCCACAAACTCAGCCCGCCGCCCAACAAGCTGAAGCTGCCCTAATCAAGTATGGGAAGACGCTTTACCGGCAGGAAGGGTGCTTCATGTGCCACCGCCTCAACGGTGAGGGCGGAGGAGTGGGGCCTGACCTGAGCACAGAGGGCGCCCGCGGCCGCACCACGGAGTGGCTGATGGGCCACTTCAAGGACCCACCTGCATATGTTCCGGGTTCCTTAATGCCCCCGTTCAAAAACCTCACGGATGAGCAACTAAAGGCACTCACAGCATTCCTGCAAAGTCAAAATGCACGCAGATAGCATCCATTCGACTCGGGGTTTGCTGCGGGCCGCGCCTGTGGTCGTGTGTATAAACTCGAAATCTGTCATACTGTGAGGTACTGAGGCTCGTCGTTCCAAGCGACATGAGGAATCCCGCTGTGCTTGTGCCTTCTATACGCCCGAGGCAGAGCGAGATTCCTCGCTTCGTTCGGGATGACACCGCCCGTGGTGTGCGGAGGTGCGTATGACTCAGGACGATTCCAAACTGATGGGGGCGTGTGTCTTAGGTTTTGGCTTTGGCCTTTACGCGTTTTTCAAAGGATTTCGGGAGTTCCGCGAGTACCGGATGGTGGCTGATACGCCCACCATCCCGATTCGTAGCGTCCCCATGGGACTGGTCCAAGTCCGGGGCTAGGCAAAAGGCGGCCAGCCGGTCCCGAGCCCTGTAAGTCGTACGCCGTGCTATTGGTACAGAGTAGTGATCGAGCACTGGAAAACCGATTCGAGCCGCGGCGGGCAGTGGGAACATGCCCACACGGACGTGGATGGCGTGAAGTTCTATTTAGCTGATGTGACCGGCCACATCAAAGTGGACCCGACATCCGCGGAGCTGGACTTGCCGCAAATGGCCCAGAAGGTGGCCGGATCGGCCGGAAGGCAAACGGGAGGGCCGGACGAAGAGCTGCTACGGTACGTCACCAAGGCTGGCGCCCATTCTCTTGGCAGAATGGTTGGAAAGGGCATTGAATACATCCATCCGCTTGCTGATCCCGCGAAAGAAGAGAAGAGGCAGATGCTCGCCAGTGCTTTTCAATCGACACCGGGATCGCCGGAATTCATGCAGCGAATCATGCCCGTCGTCGCCTCGATGGCGAAGCAGAAGCTGGAGACTGCCGGAGCGCAAGCGGATCCCAAGCACGAGCAAGCCCGGCAGGCATTGCTGGCCGCGTTTAACCATCAACCGGGCAGTCCGGAATTCTTTCAAGCCCTGCAAGGCGCGGCGGCGCTCGGTGGCGAAAGCCCGCAGGCCATCAGTAAATTTCAGAACTTTCTGCAACCCGAAAACGATCTCGCCATTTTCGACCCTGCGCAGGGGCGATACCGCCTTACGGAGTATTGCGTCGTCCCCGATGGGACTTACGATATCACCGGCACCTGCCAGGAGAATCCCGAGCCGGCCGACGCCCACGACCGCAACATGATCGCGAAAGGGCAGAACGAGCCAACCTTCCTGATTTCGTCGAAAACTGATAAGCAATTGAAGTCTGGGCTGCGGCGTCGAGCGGCAGGAAAGATTTTCGGCGGCGCCGCTCTCTCTCTGGTCTGCGCGGTTGTTATTTTGGCGAAACTCGGTTTGTTGTTCTGAAGCGCGGCGAGACGTCGTCCCGGGATTCGAGGCGACCGCTTAGGGCACAACCTTGACCGGAGCGCGCCAAAACGCGCCTTTTTCGCCCGTCGGGTTGAGCACGGTTACCTGGCACTCATACTTGCCGGGGGGAAGCTGATGAAGTGGGATGCTGAAGCTAAGAGGCATGGTTTTCACCCGGTTGGTCCAGCCGCCCTTCACCTCGATGGGCGGTGTTTCGAAGGCTTTCCTCCGCGCCTGGTAGAAACTCACGAAAGCGATTAAAGGCTGAAAGCTGGCCGCGCCCTGCTCGTAGGCCTGAAGGTAAACATACATGTCCCGGCTCTGGCTGAACACCCGAGTAACGCTGGGAATCAGTTTCTGCCCATCCTGGACCAACGGGTTGGC
>Ga0187782_10000909_pt1 | contig 20954 bp, 14 predicted proteins | sample 0715_SJ02_MP15_2_FD_132454 | JGI IMG/M metagenome (GOLD analysis project Ga0187782, IMG submission 132454) | Tropical peat soil microbial communities from peatlands in Department of Meta, Colombia - 0715_SJ02_MP15_20_MG | ecosystem: Environmental > Terrestrial > Soil > Wetlands > Peat | place... | reverse complement strand
TCGGGCCCCGCCTCGCGGCGAGTGCTATTTCACCCTTGCGCTTCGCTATCACTTCACGTCCATCACGTTGTGAAGAGGACTTTCACCTCCAAATGGTCAAACATGCTCGGCACACAAACAAAACGGCTCGCAAACCATTTCGCGAGCCGTTTCCCGTTCCAAATTGCTGCGCGGAACTAGTGGTGGCCTCCCCCGCCGCCGCCTCCATGCCCGCCGCTCGACGCGCCTGAACTGCTGTGCCCGGAAGAACTGCCGGACATGGTTTCGGCCGTAGCTGCACCGCTCCCGCCCATCCCTGCGTTTGACGCATGCGAATAACTCGGCGGCGCCGGTGGCGAGATGTGCGGCCGGGCCGGCAGATTCGCGCCGCGCATTGTTGTCGCTACGTTCGAATTGTGCGCGCCGTTGATCTTTTCATTCGTCACCGCGTCCCTTTCCGCGGCATTCTCGCTGGCCACCTTGGATTCCACCTCATTAACTCGAGCGGTGGTGTTATTCACGAACCGGTGCTGCGCCGGATCATAGACGATCGTGGAATCGCGGCTCAATGTTACCGGGCGCGTTCCCGCTAGAATCGTCCGCGAGACTCGCGTTGGCTGCGTGGATGCTGCCAGAGTCGTAGTGGCAAGTGCGCTCCGCGGCGGATCCTTGATCACCGACCATTTCTCGCTGCTGGCCGGAGTTGTCGTCGCCATCAAGGCGTTGTCTCGAATCATGTACACGCCTTGCGCTAAGTTCACGGGCGCCTTGCCTGGCTTGTCGGCGGGGTTCAGCGGCACCAATCCCACATTCCCGCCCGAATGGACCCAAACCGCGGTGATCGGGTGGTAGATCGGGCCGTGATAAACTCCGCCGGAACCGTAGCCGTAACCATAGCCGGGACCATAGCCGTACCCGCCGGCAAACCCAAACCCGGTGGGTGCCCACATCCAACCCATCGGCCCGAATATCCAGCTGCCATAGTGATACGGCAACCAACCCCACGGCGCGAAGCTGATAAAGCCCCACCCCAGGGATGCGTCGTTATACCAATTGCCGAATGCGAATGGATTCCATCCTATGCCCACCCCAAACGGTTGCCAGCAGAAGCCGTAGCCCGGCACATTGTAGAAGGCTCCGTAGTTGTACAGGTCTGCAAAACCGGACGTGTAATCCGAAGAGTTGACGTATTGGCTGGAATACGCCGTCGCGGTGGCTACCGCATCGATCCGCCCGGACACCCATTTGTCGAAATCGTCATCGTCACCGACCCGCGCGACAGTCACTGGTGCGCTGGCGTTGTAGATATCCACGGAATAGGTCTGGCCCTTCACCAACGCCTTGGTGGTCTTGTTGCGAAGAACGTTCACTTGGCCCTGTTCCACGCTCAAGTTGCTGCCGTCATCGAAATTGTCCAGCCGGAAACGCGACCGCCCGTTCGCCTCTACGCTGAAATCGCCTCCGGTTACGCTGAAATAATCGTTCTGGCCCGGATGCACGTAGAAAATTCCGCTTCCCTGCCGCAAAATCAGCCGCGTGATATGCGCGCCCTCGTCCAGCGACAGGTCGTAGAATTCCAGCACGGTGTTGGCGCTCAAAAAGGCCATCGCCCCATTCTCGAACTCCACTTCCGCTCTGCCGTTGTCCGTCGCTACCGCGTATCCTTGCCGGATTGGCAGATTTAATGGCGCAACTTCCCACGTGGCTCTGGAATCTTCCAGGGCATCCTTATGAAACTCACGCGCGAAACGCACGTCCCCTTGCACCAAGCTTAGCCGAACGATCCGCGCGTGACTAACATCGCCGCCGTCCGCTGGCCTGGGCATAACCAACCAAGCTGCTAAACCCATACACAGGAAAGTAAGGGAAAGTCTTTTCATGGCGTACCTCGGGGGACCCGAACTTCTATAACATGAGACGATACCGCAAGTCGCGCGGTTGCGTTAAACAATAATCCTGTAGGCCAGAAAAGACATGGCCGTTACAATTTCAAACCACTGTTTGGTGGGCCGCCCCACCTCAAGGACCACCGAGCTTCTCGTAACTCGTTGAAAATAAGGAGAACAATGCACACCAAACCCGATTGCAAATTCGTTCCTTGGAGTTCCGTCGAGCACGAGACCCTGAACGACCTGATCGCCAGGGAAATGGTCGTGGGGCAAGGCATCATGCTCGCTCGTGTTTTCCTCAAACGCGGCGCGCACGTCCCCTTGCATCATCACCACAACGAACAAGTCACTTACATCCTGGAAGGCGCCTTGAAATTCGCCATTGATGGCAGAGAAATCGTCGTGCACTCCGGCGAAGTGCTGTGCATCCCTCCCCACATGCCGCACGAGGCTTGGGCGCTCGAAGACACCCTGGACCTGGACATCTTCAATCCTCCCAGAGAGGACTGGCTAAACAAAGACGACGATTATCTTCGACGGGGTATTCCTCGCGCCTGATCGCTGGCATTCGCTCGGGCTGCTGGCTAGCGCCGCGGGCGCTCCATTTTCGTCAGCCTTTACTTTACAGAGGCGCTTTGTGCTGTGAGGTAATTCTTCTTGTACTTTTCCAGGTCTACTTTTTCCCAATCGCCTCGAATTATGCCGGCGCGAATCTGCGCCGGAGTCTGCCCCTTCCGGGTCTGTTCGTAGGAATAGAAAACTTCTTTCTGGCAAATGTCGCAGTGCGATCCGTGTTGGCTTACATAGCAATCCAGCAGGCTGCCATGCCCGACCGCGCGGTCGCAGTGGCAATAGCACGGCTGCTGGTACAGCACCTTCTTCACCCGCCCGGCAACCGTGTACGCATTGAAGACCAGTATGTCGCTGTAGGTGGACGGCGCCATGGTCGCCGGCAGCTCGCCGCTGGGGGCTTGGTTGTGATACGCCGGCACCGGCTCAGCGGAGACGCTGCTGTTTTGTTCCGTGCCCGAGCCTGACTGTTGTGCTGCAGTAGCCACGAAATGCGGCAACGTCAGCAAACCCGCGCAACCAGCCACCAGGCCCAATGCGCTCCCCAATTTGCACCACAGTTTCATGGCACCCTCCTGCGGACCGTTTTGCCCCGCTTCACAAACGCGATTTCGCCGACGATTAGCGAACGATGGCAGGTCTGAGAATCGTGGCATTTCTCGCCGCCGCGCGTTCGGCCAGATGCCTTTCTCTCAGGTTTCGATGGACTCGCCGACCCCAGGTTCTCACAAACGAGTAGTTCAATGCCCCGCCAATCGCCGAACTAGCCAGCGGAATCAAACGGCCAACCCACTTCTCCGCGGATTCTTCACCCAGGCGAACCGCCAGGCTCCTCGCCAGTCGCGGCGCCAGTTTTTCGATCATCTGCTTCTCCGCCAGATCTTTGCTGAAGTCCACCCCGGAAGCCGCCGCTGCGGCCATCCACATTTGCACCCGGCGTTCCATGCCGTTTTCTTCGAACCCATACAGCAAGCTGAGTCTTTGAATCAATCGCAGGGTAATCACCGTCAGGAATCCGGTGTCGGGAATGATGGTGACCACACCGCCCAGGCCAAAGCCCGCCCCTTGCGCCATCGCCAGACGCTGCGCTTCATGGATGAGTCGTTCCGCGATTGCGTCTAGTTTCTCCAGCGGCGCGTCTTTCATTCGCCCAAAATGCGGCACCCACAATCCATGCTTCTCCGCCAAGGTTCGCCGGAACTCTTCCGGATCAATTTCAATCGAACGCAATCCGCGCACCACTCCGAAGCGCAAGAACCGTCCCACCGTGCGCCCCGCCAGCGATCTGTATAACTTCGCCATATCCTCTAGCATCCTATGTCCGGTTAGAAACGGTCAAGCGCCGCTCCGTTGCATCGCTGGAGCCGCCTCTCTTGACTGCCTGGCGACAGGAAAACGCTTGTCCTACTTGACGCCGCAAAAGTTTTCAGTAAACTGCGTTTTTGCTATGGCCACCGTCGGTCCCATGCTCGCGAGTGAAGTTCTGGCGGACTTCGCGTTTCCCCAACGCGAGGCTGCTTTTTTCTATGGCCTGTTCCTCCGCGGACATTCGGCCGAGCAACTGCGCCGCGATATTGAAGTCCCTGCTTCGGTTCTGGCCCGGTGGCACAGGGACGCGCAACGTGAACCTCAGCTTCGCAGTGTGTTCTCGCAAATGGTCGAGTACCGCCGGCATGTCTTGGCCATCTTCGATTCGCTCATTGGCTCCGACCGGCAGCACCGCCACATTCAGTAACCAACTACTACTAGTACCCCCATCGGAATGGCAGCGGCGCCTGGCATCTACTCCAAGCAACTCTGACCACCCCCTTCCCCGTCTAACTCAACCAAGGAGATCAAGTGTCTTTGAATGAACGTGATTCACAGAATTGACGGAGCTTGGACGAGGGATTAGAATCAAAACGTCGTTGGGGTGTCCCTTATGGAAACCGCTTTCCGAAAACTCTCCGCGTCTTTGACCGCTTTCATCTTCTTGTTTACCTTACCGCTTGCTGCTCAGCAGCAGACCCAGTCTCCCCCGCCAGGCCAGAACCCGGCAACGGATATTCCCCAGAACACCAAGCTCACCAAAGAGCAAAAACAGAAGATGAAGAAGACCCTCAAGGAGTTGGACAACAACTACAAGACTTGGCTCAACGAGGACGTCGTCTATATCATTTCTCCCGATGAACGTGCTGCCTTCCTGCAGTTGGAAACCAACGAGGAACGCGAGCAGTTCATTGAGTCATTCTGGCTGCGCCGCAGCAGCAACCCCGATCTTCCGGGCAACGACTTTAAAGAAGAGCACTATCGTCGTATCGCCTACGCCAATGAGCACTATGCCTCGGGAATCCCGGGTTGGAAGACCGATCGCGGTCGCATCTACATCATGTGGGGTCCCGCGGATGAGATTGAGTCTCATCCCACCGGTGGCACCTATGACCGGCCCATGGAAGAAGGCGGCGGCACAACGACTACTTATCCTTGGGAGACTTGGCGCTATCGCTACCTCGAGGGTATCGGCGAAAACGTTATTCTGGAATTTGTTGATCCTACCAGCAGCGGCGAGTTTCACTTGACCATGGACCCATCCGAGAAGGACGCCCTCCTGCATGTGCCCGGTGCAGGCTTAAGCCTTCTGGAACAGATGGGCATGGCTTCCCAAGCCGACCGATTCACTCGCTCCGACGGCACCAACCTGCCGACTGCACTTGGCGGCACTCCCGCCAGCCTCGATGAATTCAACCGCCTCGATCTGTATGCCAAGATTCAACGTCCTCCCGAAGTTAAGTACAAGGATCTGGAAGCCATCGTCACTTCCCGCATGGTCCGCGACCAGTTGAAATTCGAATATCGCACCGACTTCCTCAAAGTTACCAGCGATACCGTGCTGGTTCCCGTGTCCGTGCAAATTCCCAATAATCAGCTGCAGTTCAAAGAAAAAGAGGGTGTGCATTCCGCCGAACTCAACATCTTCGGCCGCGTCAGCTCCCTCACTGGCAAGGTCATTTCCACCTTCGAAGCGCCGGTTACTCGCGATTATCCCGATTCCTTGTTCTCGCTCGCTCCCAAGCAACAATCCATCTACCAGAGTGCTCTTCCTTTGCGGCCCGGTTTGTACCGTCTCGATATCGTCGTTAAAGACGTAAACAGCGGCAACGTCGGCGCGGTTAATACTCGCCTCGCAGTGCCTCGCTACAACGAAGACAAACTGGAAGCCAGTACTCTGATTTTGGCCGATCAGATTGAGCGCGTGCCAGCCAAACAGATCGGCACCGGACAATTCGTTCTGGGTTCTTCCAAAGTGCGTCCCAAACTCGACGCCAGCTTCACCCCTGCCGACAAAATGGGGATTTACCTGCAGGTCTACAACCTCAAGTCCGATCCCAAGACCCACAAATCCGACGCCTCCTTTGTGTACACCGTTAAGCGTGGCGATCAGCAGGTCATGCAGTTTAAGGAAACCTCCGCCGACATGAAACAGACCGGCGATCAGGTCACCATTGAACGCCTTTTGCCTCTAGCTACATTGGCTCCGGGGAAGTATACTCTCGACATCAGTGCTACCGACAAGTTAGCCCAGAGCACCATTTCGCGTTCCGCTGAATTTACCGTCAAGGCTCCGGGAGAGCAGAAGGCTGCGGCGAACGTTACGCCAGGGAGGTAATCGCAGGTGAAGCACGGCAGGCTACTGTGCTTCGGCGTTTTGCTACTGGCTGTCGGTGTGTGTGTGCTGGCTCCCCAGGCTCCTGCGCAGACCCGCAAACCTGCTTCCGGAACTATTTCCGGCATCGTTCACGATCCCGCGGGCATTCCCCAACTCGGCGCCACCGTGGAAATTCTGGCGGAAACTCCCGGCGTCATCCTTACGCATCAACTGCTGACCAACACCGAGGGTTTCTTCCGGGCTGACCATCTGCCGGCTGGGCTCTACACCGTGCGGGTGAGCTTGGCCGGTTTTCTCCCGGCCATGGAAAAGCACATCCAGATCTCAGCCAATTTGACCACCGTCGTGCGTTTGCAGTTGGAGTCGCTTTTTGCCTCCATTGACGAATTGCGACGCGCGCCGGCCAATGGCTCTGCTGAACCCGACGATTGGAAATGGGTGTTGCGCTCGGCTGCGGGCATGCGACCGGTGTTGCAGTGGCACGAAGAAGACACCGACGACACTTCCGGAGTGATTGCCGATCTCGGTGGCCCTCCTCGCCAACTCGGCCAGGTTTCCTTCATCGACGGAGCGCGCCGGCCCGGCTCGGTTTCCAATTTTGATGGTGCCCCCGGCACCGCGTTCGCCTACGATCAGCGTTTTGCTCGTGACAACCACCTGGTCTTCGCCGGCCAGGTGAGCTATGACGGCGATGCTCCCGCTGGCGCCTTGGCCACCGTTTGGATGCCCATGAGTTCCGACCAGGACGGTCCACGAAGCACTATCGTCCTTCGCGAAGCGAAGCTCGGCCCCGCCGGGCCTACCTTCCGTGGCGTGCGCATTGATCAGAATGGCCAGATGGCCTTTGGCGATCGTTTCCTGGTGCGCGTTGGTGGCGAGTATGTCCTGGTCGGCGTCGGTGCCGCGGCCTGGAGCATTCGTCCGCGCGTCGACTTGCAAACCAAACTGTCCTCCAATTGGTATCTCGATACGGTTTACGCCGCCTTGCCTGCCGCCGTGACTAACCACGACAACTCCGTCGCCGCTCTCGTCGACAGCGGCCCCGTCAACCGGCTTTCCTCAGCGATGGATCAGTTGGATGCTTTCCCGGCCCTGCTCTCCCGCGACGGCAAGTCGGTGCTCGAGAACGGCCGTCACGAGGAACTGGCCATCGAACGCAAGCTCGACCGTCACAGCGTTCTGCAACTCGCCGCATTTCACGATGACAATAGCGATGTGGCCCTGTTTGGTCGTGGCATCGACCTGCCTGCCCCGGAGTTTTTTCAGGACTATTATTCCAACGCCTTTGCCTACGACGGCGGCTCTTCCGTTTCCTGGGGTTCACGCACGGCCCTGCGCGAGGCCATTTCCGACGACTTGGAGTTGACCACCATCTACGCCTTCTCCGGTTCGCTCGCACCGGTTACTGCCGCTAACGGAGTCCTGCGTGATTCCCTTCGTACCGTTCCACGGCACTCTGCGGCCGCCAAGCTGACCGGCAGGGTCCCTGGCGCTCGAACCCGGCTGACCGTTGGCTATAAGTGGGTCAACGGCTTGGCCCTTTCGCGGGTGGATCCCTACGGCGAAGCCATTTACGACGTGAATCCATTCCTCCATGTGGGTGTTCAACAACCGCTCCCGTGGTTCGGTTTTGGGCATTGGGAAGCCAACGCTGAATGTGACAATCTGTTGGCACAGGGAAATCTACCGCTGAGCACCCGGGATGGTCAGGTCGTCTTGGTTCCCGCATTTCGCAGCTTTAGAGGCGGGCTGAGCCTGCAATTCTAGGTAAAGCAAGCACTTCTGGAAAGTTGTATTTTACCTACCAGAAAGTGGAAATGCCTGCTCCTCGCTTCCTGATTTCGTTGTAAGCTCCTGATTATTTGTGCTTTATTTGCCAGAACATCTACTAAAGATTGGAACAGGAGTTGCTCCACCCTATGGGTAGGATTTCCACTGGAACTTCGGACATGAAGGAAAGTCTACGGGTCAGCGTAGGAGCTGTCGTTCTCGCGCTTGCTACTTTGGCGGCGGTCATCTTCGCTTGGCTCAACTTCCTTCAGCGCTCCCGCTACGATCTGGTTGACGACGGCGTGGCTTGGACCGACACCGCCACCGGCATCGAAGCATGGAAGGTCAGCCCGAACTCTCCCGCCGCTGCCGCCGGCATTCGCCCCGGCGACCAACTCCTGGCCATTGACGATGCGCCGGTTCCCAATGAGAAGCATGTCACCCAGCGGTTGTTCCGCGCCGGCCTTTGGACCCAGTTGCGTTATAAGCTCTCTCGCAACGGCGAAGAGTTCGAGACTCGCCTGATTACCGCTCCCGCCCAAAAGCCTCTGGGCATTGAAAACTTCGAGCGCGTTGTTGGCCTGCTTTATCTTTTCATTGGACTGTTCATTTTCATTCGCAGATGGAACGCCCCCAAGGCCGTGCACTTTTATGTTTTCTGCCTGGTTTCCTTCGTTCTCTATTCCTTCCATTACAGCGGCAAGCTTGATGCTTTCGATTTGGAAGTGTACTGGTCCGGTGTTATCGCACAAATGCTCGTGCCGACCCTGCTCTTGCACTTCGCCTTGGTTTTCCCGGGCCGTTCCAGCGCCGATCACAAGTCTCTTCTGAAGATCGCTGCGATCTACTCCATCCCCGCGGCGTTGCTGACGGTTCATCTGCTCACGGCATTCAATGCCCTCGGCTTTGTTCCTTCTGTGCGCTCGCGGGTGGTGTTGGAGCAGATCGAATACAGTTTTCTGAGTGTTTATTTCCTTGCCGCCGCTTTGGTTTTTTATTGGAGCTACCGTCACACTCGCTCCGGCGTCCTGCGCCAGCAGCTTAAGTGGCTTACCGGGGGAACCCTCGCCGGCAGCCTGCCTTTCACTTTGTTCTACGTTTTGCCGTATCTCCTCGATGCCCAGGCTCGCCCGTGGATGCAGTATGCGACCATTTCGCTGGTGTTGATCCCGCTGTGTTTCGGCTACGCCATCATCCGCTATCGCTTGATGGATGTGGACATCATCTTCAAGCGCGGCCTGGCCTACACCGCGGCAACGGCCGCTGTCGCTGCCGTCTATTTTGGGCTGGTCGCCTTAATCGCAGAGATCTTCCACGCCCAGGCCAGCGGACCGGTAGCCGGCATCATTGCCATCGTCATCGCGGCATTCTTGTTCCAACCCTTTCGCGAAGGTATCCAGGCGCGTTTGGATCGCTTCTTTTACCGCGACCGCCTCAATTACCGCCGCACCCTGATTGAATTTGGCCGCACTCTCACCAATGAAGTTCGCCTCGAGCCCATGCTCGGCTCGGTCATGGATCGCGTTTCTCAGACCCTTCTCGTTGATCGCTTGGCCATCTTTGTCGAGGACCCCCACCATCCCGGTGAAATGCGTTTGGCCCGGTCCATGGGCGTGCGCCTGATCCAGCCCCTGGATTTAAGTTTTATCGCGCCATCGCGTCGCGAGTTTCTCAATGGGCAGATCTTCTTCGAATCCGCAAGAAGCGCGCGCGACGTCTCCGATTCCGTGCGCCGGACCCTCGAACAGCTCGAACTCAACTATTTCATCCCCTGTCGGATTCGCGACCATACCGTTGCCGTTTTGGGCTTGGGCAAAACCGTCGACGGCGATTATCTTTCCAGCGACGATATCGAATTGATTCAAACCATTGCCGGATACGTCGCCATCGCCCTCGACAACTCCCAGCTCTATACCTCCCTCGAGCAAAAGGCCCTGGAGGTCGCTCGCCTCAAGGATTTCAGCGAAAACATTGTCGAGTCTTTGAACGTCGGCGTCTTTGCCGTCGATCTGCTCGGTACCGTCGACGCCTGGAACAGCCGCATGGAGCAGTTGACTGGCATCAGCCAAAAAGATGCCGTTGGCCAGCCCTTCGCCCAACTGTTGCCCCAGGATCTGGTTGCCGAGATTGAGGCTCGCGGTGACGAAGAGCAGGTCACCGGCATCTACAAACATCGCCTGGTCAGCAATGGCCGTCCCGTGATTCTCAACGTTTCGATCACACCGCTGGTCAGCAAGTCGGGAGAGAAAATTGGGCGCTTGCTGCTGTTCGATGATGTCACCCAGCGCGAACGCCTGGAAGAACAGATGTTCCAGACCGAGAAATTGACTTCTCTCGGTCTTTTGGCCGCCGGTGTGGCGCATGAGGTCAACACGCCCCTGGCGGTGATTTCCAATTACATCCAGATGTTAGCCAAGCAGATGCCTGAGGGCGACCCGCGTCACGCCATTATCGACAAAATCGTCAAGCAGACTTTTCGCGCCAGCGAAATCGTCAATAACCTGCTGAATTTTTCGCGTACCGGCACCGGTGACCTGGCCGACGTGGACGTGAATCACGTAGTTGAAGAGACTCTCTCGCTGGTCGCCCACCCGCTCAAATCCGCTCAGATCCAGGTGGTCAAGCAGTTGGGACCATCGCTTCCTCCGGTTCGCGGTTCCGCCAATAAGTTGCAGCAGGTTTTCCTCAATCTGTTCTTAAATGCCCGCGACGCTATGCCTTCCGGCGGTATGTTGGAAGTGCGCACCGCTATGCATAATGGCAGCGTCGAAATTGAGATTGCTGATACCGGCAACGGAATCGCCCGCGAACACATCCATAAAATTTTCGATCCGTTCTTCACCACCAAACCGGGAGGCAGCGGCACCGGTCTGGGACTCTCCGTCAGCTATGGCATCATCAAGGAGCATGCCGGCAAGATCGACGTACGATCCACCCCTGGACGCGGAACCTCCTTCCACGTCGAGTTCCCCGCCGTCAGGAAAACCGTTCATGTCTAAGGGCTCCATCCTCGTCATCGACGACGAATCCGAGATTCGCGAAGGTCTTGAGCTGCTGCTGAAGACCGAAGGCTACGCTGTCGCTAGCGCTGAAAACGCCCTGTCGGGGTTATCTCGTCTGGAAGAACGCCCGTTCGACTTGATGTTGCTGGACGTCAGCCTCCCGGACCGCAACGGTATTGATCTGCTGAAAGACGTACACCGCCAGGACCCGCACCTGCCCATCGTTTTGATCACTGCCTACGGCTCGATCGAAATGGCCCGCGCAGCCTTCAAGAGCGGCGCTATGGATTACATCACCAAACCCTGGTCCAACGATGAACTGCTGGCGCAGGTCGCCCAGGCCGTCGAAGCCCGCCGCCTCCGCGATGAAAACGTACAGCTCAAGCGCGCCTTGAAGCAGCGCTTCAACTTTCCCAATATCGTCGGTAAAAGCGAAAAGATGCTGGCGCTCCTGGACCTCGTGGCTCAAGTGGCTCCTTCGCGCTCCACTGTTCTCATCAGCGGCGAGAGTGGCACCGGCAAAGAACTGATCGCCAAAGCCATTCATTCCGCTTCGCCCCGCGCCGACAAAGCTTTCGTTCCCGTCAATACCGGATCCATCCCTGTCGACTTGTTGGAGTCCCAGCTGTTCGGTCATGTCAAAGGCGCCTTCACCAGCGCGGTGTCCTCCAAGAAAGGGCTTTTCGAAGTTGCTGACCAGGGCACCATCTTCTTCGACGAAATCGCCACCGTCAGCCCCGAAACTCAAGCCAAGTTGCTGCGCGTCATTCAGGAACGCGAGTTCATGCGCTTGGGCGGCACCGAGCAGATCAAAGTGGATGTGCGCATCGTCGCCGCTTCCAATGTTGATCTCCTTTCCCTGGTCAAGGAAGCCCGTTTCCGCGAAGACCTGTATCACCGCCTCAACGTCATTCACCTTCGCCTTCCTCCCTTGCGCGAGCGCCGCGAGGACATTCCCTTGCTCCTCACGTACTTCCTCGATCGCTTCTGTCAGGAGAACAGTAAGCCCTTGCGGCACTTCACTCCGGCGGCCATGAAGCTGCTCATGGACTACGACTGGCCAGGTAACGTTCGCGAACTGGAGAATGTAGTGGAACGCGCGGTAGTGCTCTCGACTCAAGAACGTGTCGACGTGGACCTGCTCCCCGATTCCATTCGCAGCAAGGAAATTGTTCGTGGCGTACGCTTGCAGATGTCCGAGTTCCTGCCCCCGCTTCCCGGTGAGCCAGGAGCGCGAACCGCTGCCGACAATCCCAATCCTACGCTTTTCCAAATCATGGACGAGGTCGAGCGCCGCATCATTGTCGACATGCTCGAACGCTGCGGTTGGAACCAGACCGAAGCCGCGGAACGATTCTTGATTCCTTTGTCCACACTGAATCAGAAAATCAAGCGCTTGGGCATCGATGTTCGCAGGCGCGGTCGCGGGGAAGATGCCGGTCACGCCGGAAACGGTAAGTGAGCCTTTTCCCATTTTGAAACCCGCGCGCTCCTCTGCCTGTTAATTTAACCTTGCATCTCTTCCCACGACTCGGCACAGTAACGGCAGATGATCCTGCGTCTTTCGGATTCCCTCTCACGTGGATTGTTGGTCGCGGCAGCCTTGTTGGTTGGCCTATGGCTCTCTTTCTTTTCCATCCGGGCGGCCTTCGCTCGCCATTACACGGAAGGCGACACCGCCACGCAATTGGAAATGGCTGTGCGCCTCGAGCCCAACAATGCCGATTACTTGTATAACCTTGGACGCTTTCAACAGTACAACCTGGAAAAACCAGACGCGGCTCTCGCCGAGCTCACCTATCGCACCGTCATTGCCTTGAACCCCGTCGCCACCGACGCTTGGCTCGATCTGGGCACCGCTTACGAGCTCGACGGAAAGACCGAATCTGCCCGCCAAGCCTATCTACAAGCCCAGAACAGTTATCCCACTTCCGCGGATGTGGCTTGGCGCTACGGAAACTTCCTTCTGCGCCAAGGGGAACAGGCCGACGCCTATGCCCAGTTGCGCCGCGCCATCGCTGCGGACCCGCAGCGGGCTGCCGCCGCCTATTCCCGGGCGTATCGCAACAATCCCGACGTCGATCAGTTGCTCGCCGAACTGTTGCCTCCGAACCAGACCGTATATATCAACGTCATTTCCGAAGCTCTCGGCGCTCAACAGTTGGCGGTCGCCAAGACTCTTTGGGCTCACCTGCTCACCTTGCATCCTCATCTTCAGCTTCGCGACTTCGACCCTCTCGTCTCCGACTTGCTTTCCGCCCACGAATTTACGGAAGCTCGCCAGGTTTGGGATCAAGGCACCTCGACCATGAATTTGCCCCCGCTTCTCCAACTCAAAAGCTCGGTGGTCTGGGATCCCAGCTTCGAAACCGACCTCAATGGCTCTTACTTCAGCTGGCAATACCCTCAAATTATTCAGGGCGTCAGCATTACCCTCGACAAATCGGAAAAACTCTCGGGCGCCCAGTCACTGCGTCTTTCTTTCGACGGCAAGCATGATCCCAATCTCGAGACTCCGTGCACCCAGGCTGTCGTTCAGCCGGACACCACCTATCGTTTCTCCGGCTGGATTAGAACCGACCGCCTTGTTTCCGACCAGGGCGTCGCCTTCCGTATTCGCGCCATCGACCAGCACCCTCCCGTCGGGGTCAGTACCAAACAGGTTTTGGGCACCAACCCCTGGGGTTTCGTCGATCAAACTTGGACCGCCGGTCCTCAGATCCATCAGGTGCAGATTTGCGTTGTCCGTGCGCCCAGTGAAAATCGCGCCTTGCGCATCTCTGGCACCGCTTGGATCGACGATGTCAACCTTCTGCCGCAGCCGACGGAGCACCCCAAGCCATGAGATTCGTTCGCGTCGGCATCTGCGGCCTTCTGGCTTTTTCCGTTTTGTCCTTTGGTGCCGTCGAAGAGTGGTCGCAGGCCGTTCTCGAGCTGGGAGCCAGCATCCTGCTCCTGCTATGGGCTATTCGTCAGTATCGCATGCGTGAAGAGCAGCTGTTGATCCCGCCGGAACTTCCCCCTCTCATGGCCTTCGCCCTTGTCGTTCTCGTACAGCTCGCTTTTTCTCTCACCGCCTCACGCTACTACACGCGCGTGCAACTGCAGCTGTTGGTCACCTATATGATCGTGCTGTTCCTGATGACCCAGGCCTTCCAACGCCGCGGACATTGGCGCGCCTTCGTCTGGTTCGTCATGAGTCTGAGCTTCGTCGTTTCGATTTTCGGGATTCTGCAGTATCTGACCTTTAACGGCAAACTGTATTGGTTTCGGGTGATGCGCTTCGGTGGATTGCCCTTTGGCCCCTACGTGAACCGCAACCATTTTGCCGGCTTCGCGGAAATGGTCATCCCGTTTGCGCTGGTGCCGCTGGCTCTCGGCAAGGTGCGTCGCGAACGGATGTTCTTGGTGTCCATCTTCGCCATAGTGCCGATGATCGCGCTTTTCCTGTCCTCATCGCGCGGCGGCATCATCAGCTTCGCGGTGCAAATGATCATCCTGTTTTTGTTGTTGCTGGTGCGCCGCATTCGCAGCAAATATGTGGTCGCAGGCGGCGTGGTCGTGCTGACGGCGGTAATGGCGGTGTCCTGGATCGGCGTCCAGCAAGTATTAGCGCGTTTCTCCGGAATCCAAAATTTCGAAGTGTCGACCGGCAAGCGCACCGCCATGCAACGCGACACTTTTCGCCTGTTCTTGGACCATCCCGTCATCGGAACCGGACTTGGCACTCTCGAAATGGTCTACCCGCAATACGACTCTCTGTATGACGGCAAGGTCGTCAACCACGCTCATGATGATTACCTCGAGGCCCTCGCGGAGACTGGGTTGATCGGAGGGCTGTGCTGCTTCTGGTTTTTGGCCGTGTTGCTCCTCCAGGCCCTCAAGGGACTCGCAAGCCTCGGTGCCTCTTTTGGTTCAGCCTTGACTTTGTCCGGACTTATAGCGTGTTCTGGGATCCTGGTGCATAGTTTGGTAGACTTCAATCTGCACATTCCCGCGAACGCTCTGCTATTTTTTGTCTCAGCCCACATAGCCTGTGTCCGCCTGCAGCTTGGCGATGCAGCAGCGGATGTCAATCATTCGCACCATAACCATGCTGGAAACAGCACCGTCCTTCATGCTGGACAGACGGTATACTAGTTAGGGGGTTCCGAGTTGAAGGGGCTGGTCAGATACGGCCAGAATCATCTTTTGGCCTGCGTTGTGTTTGCGTCGCTCTCTTGTGCGGCCTCGTCTGTCTGCGCTCAACAACCTCCCCTCGCTCCCATGCCCCCGGCCGTTGCCCCTTCACCTCAGGACAACCCTTCCGTCATTGGCACCGCTGAAGAGACCAACGACCGCATTCACTCCCTTGGGGCCACACCCGCAAAAAACTCGCCCCACGACTACCTCATCGGCAACGGCGACCTCCTGGGCATTTCGGTCTTCGACGTGCCGGAGTTATCCCGCGATGTGCGCGTCAGTCAGACCGGGACGATTAGCATTCCTCTGGTTCCTGCCCGCCTGCATGTCACTGGGCTTTCAGAAACCCAGGCGGAGCAAATGATTGCCGACGTTTTGCAAGCGGATGGCTTGGTCAGTCACCCGGAAGTGCGCGTGACCGTGAAGGAGCACAAAAGTAGGCCCATCACCGTTGTTGGTGCGGTTATGCACCCGATGGTCTACGAGGCCGACCAAAACGTAACCCTGCTTCAGGTCATCGCCGAAGCGGGCGGCGTCACCAATGATGCCGGCGATACCGTTATCGTCACTCGCCACAACTCCCATTTCACCCTGGTCCCTAATCCCGAGCCGGATTCCAGTCCCGCGCCCGGTTCGGCGGCTTCCGAGGACTCCGCGGTGACCTCATCTGCTCCTACCACTACCAACGACGCTAAGCCCCCCTCCGCCCCAGCTTTTCCATCGGCGGGTGATATGGCGCAGACTTCCGCTGCTCCTGCCAATTCGAACGCTGCCTCTGGCAATCCTCTGTCTGGCAACATCATCACCATCAATCTCAACCAACTGATCGAAACCGGGGACATGCAGAACAACATTTCCTTGCAGGCCGGTGACGTCGTCACTGTTCCCCACGCCGGCATCGTTTACGTCCTTGGCGCTGTTACTCGCCCAGGCGGCTTTGTGCTTGCCAACGACCGCTCGGAGATGACTACTATGAAGGTGCTGGCTCTCGCCGGTGGCTTGACCAGATCCGCCAAAACCGATCACGCCGTCATCATTCGTAAAGATGATCAAGGCAAACAGACCGAGACCGAAGTGGACTTGAAAAAAATACTGGATCGTCAGTCCGAGGACCAACAAATGCGCGCCAGCGACATCCTGTATATTCCTCATAGCAAGTCCAAGGAGTTTATGTGGCAGGCGCTACAGGCATCTTTGGGCATCGGCACTGGCATCGCTATCTACCGGGTTGCTTATTGATCGCTGATCGACATGTTTGAAGACTCCAAAATCGTTCCGCGGGACTCCGGCTCCAACGGGAATATCGAGATTTTTTCGCCCCATTCCTCGCGCGTCCCGGCCATCGAACTCTCTCCCCGCGAACCGCACCTCTACGATTACTTGCTTATCCTCCGGAAACATCAGTGGCTTATTTTGTCCTTCCTCGTCGCTGTCGTCACCATCGTAACCATCGCCACCTTCCGCATGAAGCCGGTTTACAACGCCAGCGCCAAGATTGAAATTGACCGCGAGAACACCAACATCCTTCCCTTCCAGGGCGCCGACTCCTACGACTTCATGATCGATATGGACAACTATATCGAGACCCAATCCCGCATTCTCGTGAGCGAGACCTTGGCCTTGCAAACCATTCGCAGCCTCGGCCTCGCCGCCAACTCCGACGCTTCTGACGCCGGCAATTCCGAAGCCATCGCCATGGACTCCTTGAAGAATCAAAAACTTCCCCCGGAAGTGGCCACCTTCCTCGGCAACCTTTCCGTTCGCCGCATTCCTAACACCCGCTTGCTCGAGGTCAGCTTCGAATCTACTGACCCCAGAATGGCCGCGGAGGAACTCAACGCCCATTTGGACAACTACATTCAGCAGAATTACAAAAGCCGCTACGAAGCTACCGCCGAGGCTTCCAAATGGCTCCAGGACGAACTTACCGAACTCAGTTACAAGGTCCGCCACTCCGAAGATGCTCGCATTGAGTATGAGCGCACCAATCAGATCTGGAATCTCGATGACAAAAACGAGAAAAGCAATCCCGCCACCGAGCGCCTCTCTGATCTGAATCGCCAGCTTACTGACGCCCAGAGCGAGAGCCTCAAGAAACAAGCCCTCTTCGAATTTGCCAAATCCGGTGACGTGGATGCCGTTCCTCAGCTCCGCGAAAGTACCGTCCTCCAGAGTCTGCAAGCCAGAAAAGCGGACCTCTCCGTACAATACACTGACGCCGTCAATCAATTCGGGCCTAACTACCCCAAGGTGCTGCGCCTACAGGCCCAATTGAAGGAAGTCGACGATCAGATGGCCCGCGAGCGCAAAGGCATCATCGCCCAATTGGAAAGCGAATATCGCGAGGCCAAGCAACACGAGGATCTCTTGGCCCGCGCTCTCGACCAGCAAAAGGCCGAAGTCAACGCCATGTCCGAGAAGATGATTCAGTACAACATCCTCAAGCGCGAGGCCGAAGCCAACAAGTCTCTCTATGACAGCTTGCAAACCAAGCTCAAAGAGGCTCAGATTTCTTCCGGCCTGAAGTCCTCCAATATTCGCGTCGTCGACCCCGCCATGGTTCCCGTAACTCCTTCTCGCCCGGCCAAGACCCGCAATATCGCCCTGGCTTTTTTGGTCGGCCTGGTTGGCGGAATCGGCCTGGCTCTTCTCCGCGAGTACCTGGACAACACCGTGAAGACTCCCGACGATGTCGAGACTCTCGCCCGTTTGCCTTCTCTCGCGGTTGTGCCTGCTTTTGGCGAAGGCACCGCGGCCACAAAGCGCGCCGGATTATTCCGGGCTTCCAGTAATGGCCATGAGAAGCGCGTTGAACTGGTCGCTCAGCACCTGCCCAAGTCCCAGATGTCCGAGGCATTTCGCGCTTTGCGCACCGCCTTGCTCTTGTCCCAGCCGGATCACCCTCCTCAAGTCATCCTGGTGACCAGCGCTTTGCCTCGCGAAGGCAAAACCACTGCCGCTGCCAATCTTGCCGTGACCCTCGCTCAATTGGGCGACAAAACCGTTCTGCTCGACGCCGATTTGCGCAAGCCTGGTGTGGGCCGCTTGCTCAATCTCGGCTCCGGCAAATACGCGGGCCTTAGCTCCTATCTTGCCGGCGTTTCTTCCCTCGATCTCGTCACCATCCCCCACCCCTCCATTCCCAATCTGGCTGCCATTCCTACCGGGCCCCTCCCGCCCAATCCTGCGGACCTCCTCAGCTCTCACAGGCTCTCCGAAGCCATCGCCGAGTTGCGCAACAAATTTAAATTTATCGTCATTGATTCCCCGCCGATCATGGCCGCCACCGATGCGGTGGTCCTCTCGGTCCAAACCGATGGCGTGTTGCTGGTGGTTCGTAGTGGGGAAACCCCTAAAGAAGCGTTTACCCGCACTCGCGATTTGCTCAGCAGCGTCAAATGCCATCTCCTCGGCGTGGTGCTGAATGCCGTCGATTCCGGCGCGCCTGATTACTACTATTCTTATCGCTACTATCCGTATTCTTATGGCTACGGCCCGCAGGAGTCCCTGGAACTGGGCCACGACGAGACTCCTGTTCCTGCTTCAGCCGAGCATCGCACCGAGCATCGAACTTCCGCGGCTCGTTCTGACGCCGACGATTCGGATAAGCTCTGAGGGAGGTTTCGTTGCGATATCTCATCACCGGCGGCGCAGGCTTCATTGGCTCCCATCTTGCCGAGCGCTTGCTCGCCAACAACGATCACGTCGTGCTTCTCGACAACCTTTCCACCGGCAGCATTGAAAATATTCGCCACATAAAAGCCTCGGAGAACCTTCAGTACCACCTGGATGGCATCGAAAACAAACATCTCCTCGCCGAGTTGGTCGACGATGCCGACGTCGTCATTCATTTAGCTGCTGCCGTCGGCGTCAAGCTCATTGTCGAGAGTCCGGTTCGCACCATCGAGACCAATGTCAATGGCACACAGCTGGTCCTCGATGCTGCTTCCAAGAAAAAGAAACTGGTCCTGCTCGCCTCCACTTCCGAGGTCTACGGCAAAAACACCCAGGTCCCTTTTCGCGAAGATGCCGACCTGGTCCTCGGCCCCACTACCAAGGGCCGTTGGAGCTACGCCGCTTCCAAGGCTCTCGATGAGTTCCTGGCCCTCTCTTATTGGAAAGAGAAAAAGCAACCGGTCATCATCGTGCGCTTTTTTAACACCGTAGGACCCCGGCAGACTGGCCGCTATGGCATGGTTCTCCCCAATTTCGTTCAACGTGCCCTCAAGAATGAGCCCATCGAGGTTTACGGCGACGGCAAACAATCACGCTGTTTCTGCGACGTGCGCGATACCGTGGAAGCGCTCCTTCGCCTCATGCCCCTTCCCAAGGCCGTCGGTGAAGTCATCAACATCGGAAATACGGAAGAAGTCACCATCGAGGATCTCGCCCGCGTCGTCAAGCAACGCACCCGCAGTTCCTCCCCGGTCCACTTTGTTCCTTATGACCAAGCTTATGAGCCTGGATTTGAAGACATGATGCGCCGCGTCCCTTGCATCGATAAACTGCATTCCCTCACCGGCTTCCGTCCACAAACCGCTTTGACCGAGATTGTTGACCGGGTCACCCTTTACCACCGGCAGAAGGATGGGAAGCTGGCCAGCGTCACGGCTTAACTGCCGTTGCTTCTCTCGCACAGTTTTGTGTTGCCGCAGCGTTCCGGCCCATTCGTTTCGTAAAATGATCAGTGGTTACTGTTCAACAGTGGCCGTTCTTGATGCTGGCCTGCATTTCTCGCTAGAGTCAGCCGTGATGTGCGGCAAAAACGAATCGGTCATTCTGAGCCCGCGTTGTTGGCGAAGGATCTCAACCAATAGCGCCGGCTGTGCATCGGTCGAGATTCTTCGCACATCCTTCTCGGATGCCGGAAAGACTGGAAGCAGCTGAGTTTCCCTTGAATACTCGTTTACAGAATTCGCAGCGCCGCTTGGAGTGGGCGCTTTTTGTTCTTTTCTTGTTCACCCTGCCGCTACTGAATCCTTGGGTGCGCGGCGACGGCGTTGGCTATTATGCCTACTTGCGCGCCCCGCTCATCGAGCACAGCCTCGACTTTACTCGCGACTATCAGCGTGCAAACCAGAGTTTCCGCTTTGCTTGTATCGATGACCTTGGACAATTCCGCAGCGAATGTCTCACCCCCACCGGCCACCTCGAGAATCACTTCACCGTTGGTCCTGCCCTGTTGTGGTCTCCGTTTCTTGTGCTTACACACGCCGGTGTTCTGCTGGCGCAGCGTTTCGGCAGTCACGTTCCCGCGGATGGTTTCTCGTTCCCTTATCGCTATGCCATGGCCTTTGCCACCGGCTTGTATGGCTTCTTGGGTTTATGGCTCTCTTTCCGTCTGGCGCGCCGGTATGTTCAGCCCGTTTGGGCCTTTCTCGCTACCTTGGCTATTTGGTGGGCCAGCTCCTTGCCGGTATACATGTACTTTAATCCCTCGTGGTCTCACGCACACTCGGCCTTTGTTTGCGCTCTGTTTTTCTTCTATTGGGATGCCACCCGCGAACACAGAACTCTCGGCCAATGGGTGATCTTGGGTTTGATCGCCGGCCTTATGCTCAATGTGTATTATCCCAACCTCATGCTGTTGGCGGCGTTGCTCGTCGAGGCCATCCTCGAGTACGCCCGTATTTTTCGCTCCGAACCCACGCGCCGCCAATTGTCGCTGCAACTGTTCAGCCGTCATCTGCTTTTCGGGTTGGTCGTCTGCATTGTAATGATTCCGACGTTCGTCACTCGCTGGGTCGTCTACGGCGGCCCTCTCGAGAGCGGTTATACTCGTCTCCGCGATTTTCTATGGAGCTCGCCTGTTTTTTTGGCAGTTTTGTTCTCGTCCAATCACGGACTGCTGTTTTGGACCCCCTTACTTGGCTTCGCCATCCTTGGATTGCTCTTGTTTGCGCGGCGCTGGCCGGG
>Ga0187782_10000908_pt1 | contig 20965 bp, 25 predicted proteins | sample 0715_SJ02_MP15_2_FD_132454 | JGI IMG/M metagenome (GOLD analysis project Ga0187782, IMG submission 132454) | Tropical peat soil microbial communities from peatlands in Department of Meta, Colombia - 0715_SJ02_MP15_20_MG | ecosystem: Environmental > Terrestrial > Soil > Wetlands > Peat | place... | reverse complement strand
TTCGCGGCGGCCGTCGCGCGCCTCACGTACTTCACGGCGCGCGCGCACGACCGACCGTACTTCCTCGGTGTTCCGACGCCCCAGAGCGCGCTCGCCCTCGTGGTCGCGCTCCTCTTCCATGACTCGCCGGCGTTCCAGTCGGTCCAGCCGATCGGCCTCCTCGTCGGGGTCGCCGTCCTCTCGGTCATGATGGTGGTGCCCGTACCGTACCCGAAGATCCGTCGCGGCCATCCCCTGCGGTGGGCGATGGCAGCGACCGCGGCGCTCGCGGCGATCGCCCTGGTGCCGCTCCAGTTCCACCTCTCGACGGGCTCGCTCCTCTACGACATCGCCGACGGGGCGGCGCTCGGCATGCTCGTTGGGGTGGCGAGCTACTATCTCCTCGGGCCGTTCACCGTCCCCCGGGAGCGACCGAAAGCTCCCGCGAACGCATGAGCGCTCGAGCTCGCTCGAAAGGACCCCGGCTCTCCCGACGGGAGACGCTGCTCTTCGAGGCCGGCATCAAGCTCGGTGGGGTCTTCCATCAGTACCTCGGGATCCCGGTCTCCGACCGCACCGCTCCTTCCCTGGCCCGCGCGATCGAGGCCGCCGTCGGACTGCAACCGTTCGTGCGTCGGGTCTCGGTGACGATCCACCCGAAGCGCGGAGGAGCGCTCGGTCGGGGGCGGTTCGCCTACCGCTACCTCACCCCCGAGATGCTCGACGTGAGCGTGCAGCTCGTCGACGGCCGGACGGCGGTCGAGGCCCGACTTCAACACCGCCCCGACCTTCACTACCCGCTGATGAAGGTCGTGCGGATGGACGACCCCGCGCCTCGGGCTAGGGCGCCTTCGCGACCGCGCCGGGCTCGACCACGGGCGTGACGGGACGCTCGCGCGGCGACTCGCCCGACTCCGCACGGAACCGCCGGCGCGTGTAGGCGACCGACGCGGCCGTCCAGAGCGGGAGCGACACGAGCAAGAGACCTCCCGAGACGAGGAAGACGAGCCGGAAGCTCCCGAACACCGCGAGGACCCCCGAGAGGCCCGCCCCGGCGACCGCCGCGACGCCCCCGAGGGCCGTGTTGACGCCGATGAGGCTTCCCGCGTCCCGGCCGACGAGCCCTCGGAAGAGGATGAGCGAGCTCGCGGTCGTGTAGACGGCGACCGCGGCCCCGAGGAGGCCGTAGACGACGAGGTTCGCCTGGAACGCCGCGGGCTCGGAGAACGCGGCGAACGTGAAGCCGGCGGTCGCGAGGTATCCGATGCTGCGCAGGTACGTCGCGCGATGGACGAGACGGTCCGGCCCCGAACGCGTCGAGAGCCCGCCCGTGAACGGGAAGATCAGCGTCTGGGCGAAGTTGTTCGCGAGGTTCACGAGAAAGATCGACGAGGCGGCGAGCCCCGCCGAGTAGAGGTACGGCGTGTAGGAGATGTTGTAGAGGTTCGCGGAGAGGTTGAACAGGAACCCGGCGGCCATGATGAGGGGCAGCTCGTGATGGACCTCCGCGCGCGCCCAGGCGCGGAACCGCCGGAGCGGGTGGGGGGCGATCGGCGGGCGGGTCGGAAAGAACGGGATCGCGAGCTTGAACGAGGTGAGCTCCCGGATGCGAGAGTGCAGGCTCTCGGGGTGGTGCGCGACGTGAAGGGTCTTCAGCTTCCGGGGGGACTCCTTGATCCCGAACCAGATGGCGAACGCGCTCGCCACGGCGAGGGCCGCCATCACCAACAGAAGGGTCGAGAGCGCGTCCGAGGCGAGCGTCCAAAAGTACCCGGCCAGGATCCCCAGGATCGACCCGATCATGCTCATCTCCTGGTAGGAGGCGAACGCGTTCGGCCGTTCCCGGTCGTTGAACTTCTCGAGGATCAAGAGGTTCGACGCGCTCGCTCCCGCCGGAGCGATCGCGCCGATGACCGCGTAGACCACGTAGAGCTCGGGGATCGAGTGAACGGTCGAGAGGACCGCGTAGAGGAGCCCGTAGCCGGCGAAGTTGATCACGAGGAACGTCCGGCGGACCGCGTAGACGTCCGAGAGGTGGCCCCAGACCACCGACATCAGGATGAAGGCGGCGTTGAACAGCGTCGCGGCGACCGCGACATCAGCCCACGAGCCGTGGAGCGGGATCAGGATGAGCAGCGGAAGGACGACCCCGAACCCCGCCGTCGCGGCGTTGATCGGGACGAATGCGAGCAACCACGGCCGCGCGAGGAGCCGGCTCGGCCAGGTCCTGAGCGAGAGAGCCATCTCCGGTCGCCGGCTAAGCGAGCGCTACTTAAGCGGACCTCTTTCGAGTGGACGAGGGGGGCCGGGGCTCCTTTCCTCGAGGAGCGGTGGCCTCCTCTTCCTCGACACGCTTATTAGCTGGGGACCTTCTCGCGCCCTCCCGAGGGAGTTCCCGCGTGGCGATTGGCTTCGTCCTGATCAGCACGGCCCCCGCCAAGGAGCACGAGGTCTACACCGAGCTCCTCCGCGTGAAGGGGATCGTCGAGCTGCACCCCCTTTTCGGGGAGTACGACCTGATTGCCAAGGTGGAGGCCGAAGACTTCAACGCGCTCGGTCAACTCGTGGTCGACAAGATCCGCTCGGTGCCGGGTGTGATCGACACGAAGACCCTCACGGGCATCAAATTCTGAAGGGTGGAACATGTTCGATCTGTTGGGAACCTCGTCGATCAACTACACGAACTGGAACGTCTTCCTCGTGGTCCTGCTGCTCGTCTTCGCGCTCTTCTTGATCCTCGCCGGGATCTTCACCGCCTACTTCGGGAGCGGGAAGAGCCGGACGATCGGGGTCGCGCTGCTCGTGGTCGGTCTCGTGGTCGGGGTCTTGATCGGATTCCTCTACGCGTACGGGGACTTCGGGTCGAAGAACGGGCTCTCGCTCCCCGACCTCATCGTCCAGTCGCTCCTCGTCATCGTCGCCGCCGTCGTGGGCGCCCTGGTCGCGATCGGGATCTTCCTGGTCGCGATCATGAAGTCGTAGACGGGGGGACCGCTTCCCGCGGGGCCCGGTGGCGCGTCGGCCACGGGGGCGAGGGACCCGTCTCGTTACCCTCACGAGCGACGTCGGCTCCGCCTACGCCGCCCAGATGAAGGCGGCGTTGATCGCGGGAGGGGTCTCCCCCTCTCGAATCGTCGACCTCGCCCACGACCTCCCCGCCCACGGCGTTCGAGAGGCAGCGTTCTTGTTTCGAGAGATGGCGCGGGGGTTTCCGCCCGACTCCGTGCACGTCGCGGTGGTCGACCCCGGCGTCGGAGGCCGGCGGCACCCGATCGCCCTAGCAACGCGCGCCGGGCCGATCCTGGTGGGTCCGGACAACGGCGTGCTCGTCCCCCTGGCGGAGGAGCTCGGGTGGGGCGTCGCGCATCGGATTGGGGCCCCGCGGATCGGGACCCGGGCCCGGGTGGGAACGACCTTCGACGGTCGGGACCTCTTCGCTCCGGCGGCGGCCCGCCTCGCGAACAGGGCCCCGCTGTCGACCCTGGGGCCGAGGATTCGGCCGACTCGGTACTCTCTCCCCGCAGCGACCCGGACCCGGGAGGGCGCCCGGGGGGAGGTGCTCCACATCGACCGGTTCGGCAACGTCATCACGAACATTCCTTCCGGGTGGGTTGGGCCGACGGTCACCTCGGTCTCGGTCGCGGTGGGTCCGTCCTCGGCAAGGTCCGTCCGATGGACGACGAGCTACGAAGCGCTCGGCCGGGGCGTCCTCGGAACGCTCGGCTCGAGCTTCGGCTTGGTCGAGATATCGGTCGGTGAGGGACGGGCGGCCGAGCGGCTGCGCGCACGCGTCGGCTCGCGCGTCACGCTCGGTTGGCGGAGGCCGTCCTCTCCTCGCACTGAAAACGCTAATAGCGCGCGTCCTAGGAAACGTGGGTAGTCGACTCACGTTCCGGAAAGGCGATTCATGGCCAAGCGGGATTACTACGAGGTCCTCGGCGTTCCGAAGACCGCGAGCCAGGACGACATCAAGCAGGCGTACCGCCGCCTCGCGCGGCAGTACCACCCGGACGTCGCCAAAGAGAATCCGAAAGCCGCGGAGGAGAAGTTCAAGGAGTTCTCCGAGGCCTACGAGGTCCTCGCGGACCCCGAGAAGCGCCAGAAGTACGACCAGATGGGGTTCGCCGGCGTCGAGACCGACTTCGGTCCCGGCGGGTTCAACTGGCAGAACTTCACGCACATGGGCGACCTCGAGGACCTCCTCGGGGCGTCGCCGCTCTTCCAGCAGTTCTTCGGCGGCTTCGGTTCCCCGTTCGGCCGGGTCGGCCGCGGAAGCGCCTTCCGGGGCAACGACATCGAGCTCGCGGTCCGTCTCCCGCTCCTCGCGGCGGTCCAGGGAGCGCACCCGACGGTCGACGTGCCGCACACCGGTCCGTGTCCCGACTGCCACGGCACCGGCGCGCGGAACGGGACGGCGGTCGAGACCTGTCCCGAATGCCAGGGTCAGGGCCAGGTACGACGCGTTCAGAACCGCGGCTACACGCAGCTCATCACGATCGCGGAGTGTCCCCGCTGCCACGGGACCGGCCAGCGGATCCTCGACCGGTGTCCCACCTGCGGCGGCAAGGGCCGGACCTCGAGCGTCGAGAAGATCGAGATCACCGTCCCGCCCGGGGTGGAGGACGGTTCGGTGCTCCGGGTCGCGGGCCACGGCATGGAGGGGACCGGCGGAGGACGTGCCGGCGACCTGTTCGTCCAGGTGCTTTTCGAGCCGTCGCTCGAGTTCCGGCGCGAGGGGCAGGATGTCTACTCGGAGACGACGGTCCCTCTCTCGGTCGCCCTTCTCGGCGGCGAGGTCGAGGTGGCGACGGTCGAGGGCCGGGCCGCCCTCAAGATCCCGGCGGGCACGCAGCCCGAGACCCAGTTCCGCCTGCGCGGTCGCGGCTTCCCTCGGTACCGGGGTTCCACCCGCGGCGACCAGATCGTCACCGCCCACGTCGAGCTTCCTCGCTCGCTCTCGGGGCGCGAGAAGGACCTCCTCCGGGAGGCTCTCGGGACCCGCACTTCGGCCCCGCCGAAGCGGGAGTCGATCTTCCGTCGGCACATGGGCGGCTGATGGCCGACGACGACGCTCCCGCCGCAGAGCAGTACTTCGCGGAGCAGCCGCATGCCCGCTCGGTAAGGGTCGAGCGCCGGTTCCTCTATCAGGGAGAGCTGCTTTCGTTCGTCGTCGACTCCGGCATCTTCGCCTCCCACGGGCTCGACCCCGGAACCGCCCTGCTCATCGAGAACCTCTCGCTGCGGCGCACGGACCGGGTCCTCGACCTGGGGTGCGGGTGGGGCGCGGTCGGGGTCGCCGCCGCGAAATCCGCTCCCGAAGGGCGGGTGCTCCTCACCGACGTGAACCGGAGGGCGGCCCGCCTCGCGCGGGAGAACCTCGAGAAGAACCGCGTGCGCAACGCCGAGGTCCGGGTGGGGTCGCTCTACGCGCCGGTCGGGATGGAGACGTTCGACGTGATCGCGACCAACCCACCGTTCCACGCGGGCCGCGAGCTGGTCCTCCGCCTCCTCTCGGAGGCCCCGGACCACCTCGTCCCCGACGGGCGACTGCTGCTCGTCGGCAAAGGGAGCCAGGGGATCCGGTTCTACCAGGAGTGGCTCGAGGAGCACTGGCCCGGGCCGATCTCGGTCCTGGGCCGAGGGTCGGGATACCGCGTCCTCGAAGCACGTCGACACGGAACGGGCTCCGTCACGTGACGGGGCGACGCCGAGGGCCGGGACCGGCGCCCGTCGCGTCCGAAGCCGTTAAGAGGCAGGGCTTTCTCGGCGGCCGCGCCCTCGATGGAGGGGGTCGGACTCGGCCTCGGGCCGACCGTTCGCCCGCTTCCGGTGAGGCTCCACCCCCAGGGGAGTGACCGTCGCGCCCAAGGAATCCAAGGAGACTCCGGCCGAGACCTCCGCGCCCGCCGCGGACGCCGGGCCCGAGCCCGGTGCGGAGAAGCCGGGCCGCAAGGAGAAGCCGGGGAAGGGCAAGGAGACGAAGGAAGCGAAGGAAGGCAAGGAGGCGAAGGGCAAGTCGAAGCCCGGCGCCCCCGGCAAGACCACGAAGGTCATCCCCGACAACCCGAACTTCCGCTACATCGTCCGGCTCGCGAACACCGACCTCGACGGGACCCGGCCCACCGCCCTCGCCCTCACCGGCGTGCGCGGCGTGGGTCTCCGGATCGCGGAGGTCGCCTGTCGCCTCGCGAAGGTCGACGCGAGCGAGATGATCGGGAACCTCCCGGAGTCGACGGTGGACGGCCTCGAGACCGCGCTCGGATCGCTCTCGACCGTTCTTCCCCAGTGGATGGTCAACCACCCGAACGAGCCGGTCGCGGGAGAGTCCCCCTACTACTTCGGTCCGGACCTCGAGACGCGGCGCCGGGACGACATCAACGTGATGAAGATGATCCGCAGCTACCGCGGCGTCCGCCACGAGCGCGGCCAGAAGGTCCGCGGGCAGCGCACGCGCTCGAACGGCCGCACGGGAATGGCCGCCGGGGTCATCAAGAAGGCCGCGAAGGAAGCGGCGGCCGCCGCCGGCAAGGAAGAGGCTCCGGCCGCGGCGCCGGCCGCGCCGGCCGCCGCACCCGTCGCGAAGAAGGAGTGACCAGCGGAGCATGGGCGACCCGAAGTTCCTCCGGCGCACGTACGACACGCCGAAGCATCCATGGGAAGCGGCACGGATGGAGGAGGAAGGGAAGCTCCTCACGAAGTACGGCCTGAAGAACAAGCGGGAGCTGTGGAAGGCCGAGTCGATCCTCCGAGGTTTCCGCCGGCAGGCGCGCGACCTGCAGGCTCGTCTGCGCGCCGGAGAGCCGCAGGCCCGGCGCGAGACCGACCAGCTCATCGGTCGTCTGACCCGCCTCGGGGTCCTCCCCGTCGGGTCGCCGACGATCGACGACGTCCTCGCGCTCAACACCGAGGACCTCCTCCAGCGCCGGTTCGAGTGGATCGTCTTCCACCGGGGCCTCGCCCCGACCGCGAACGGCGCACGGCAGTGGATCACCCACGGCCACCTCTCGATCGGCGACCACCGCGTCACACGGCCGGGGTATCTCGTCTCGTCGGCCGAGGAGCCGCTGATCGCCTACTGCCCGACGAGCCCGCTCGCGAACGACGACCACAGCGTGCGGGTCGCGCTCCGCGAGCGACTCCAGGCCCGCCCGAGCGCCGAGGTCGCGCCTCCGGAACCACCGGCCGGGGGAGCGTAGGCCATGGCGAAGGTCGGCATCGCACACATCTTCGCGAGCTACAACAACATCCACATCACCGTCACCGACATCACCGGCGCGGAGACCCTCGCGAAGGCGACCGGTGGGATGGTCGTGAAGGCGGCGCGCGACGAGTCGAGCCCGTACGCCGCGATGAAAGCCGCCGACCAGATCGCCGCGGTCATCAAGGAAAAGGGGTACGATACGCTCCACGTTCGTGTCCGCGCGCCGGGAGGGAACCGTTCCCGCTCCCCGGGGCCCGGCGCCCAGGCGGCCATCCGCGCGCTCGCGCGGGCGGGGGTCCGGATCCAGCGGATCGAGGACGTGACCCCGGTGCCCCACGACGGCACGAAGCCGAAGGGAGGACGCCGCGGCCGGCGGGTCTAATCGATGCCGATCACCGTGGAGGAGCTGAAGCCCCGTTCGACGGCGCTCGAGATCGAAGGGATGACCGCGTCCCAGGTGAACGCGATCCGCCGCACCCTGCTCGCCGACGTGCCGAAGCTCGCGATCGAGGACGTCGAGTTCCACCTCGGCCCGATCCGGGACGAGGCGACCGGCAAGGACTACGACTCGTCCACGAGCATGTTCGACGAGGCGGTCGCGCTCCGGCTCGGCCTGCTCCCGATCCCTACCGACCTCTCCCAGTTCCGCCGGAAGTCCGAGTGCGACTGCGGCGGGGCCGGGTGCCCGCACTGCCAGGTGATGTTCTCGGTCGACAAGAAAGGTCCGTGCACGGTCTACGCGAAGGACGTCGTCCCCCTCGGCGACAGCTCGCTCGCCGTCCTCGAGCCGGACGTGCCGATCGTTCGCCTCGGCGCGCGCCAGGCGCTGCTCGCCTACGCGACCGCGATCGTCGGGACCGCGCGCGAGCACGCGAAGTGGCAGGTCGCCCACGGGGTCGGGATGTTCCCGCGCCCCCACGTCAAAATCGCGCGCAAGGAAGGGTGCACGGACGCGTGCCTGAAGCGCACGGCGGCGTCGTGCCCCGTCAACATCCTCGAGTTCGCCGGCGGCAAGCTCTCCGTCACCGACGAGCCGAAGTGCATCTTCTGCAAGGCGTGCGAAGAGTCGTGCGAGCACGGCTCGGTCAAGGTCACGGCCGACGAGGAGGACTTCTTCCTCCGGTTCGAGACCGACGGTTCGCTCACGCCCCGCGAAGCGCTCCGCTTCTCCCTCAAGGACCTCAAACGCCGGTTCGAGGAGCTGCGCGAGGCGATCCAGGCGATCCCGTGAGCCGCGTCGGGCTCACCCAGTCGTAGCGCAGGAGCGCTCCGATCCGTCCGAGGGCCGCGAGACGTTTTCCGGCCTCCCCTTCGTCGCGGACCACGAAGAGGCGGACCCGCGCCTCGCGCGCCCGGTCGAGGAGCGGCGCGATCGCCGGGTCGGGGAGCAGGGTCTCCGAGACGAGGATCGTCTCCGCGGCGCCCTGCTCGACCGCCTCCGCGACCTCGACCGGTCCCACCGCCGCCCGCGTTCCGCCGGCGAGCGCGCGGACGAGGCGTTCGACGACCTCGGCTTCCTCGGCCGCCACGCTCCCGCGCAGCACCTCGGTCGCGCGCCCGCTCTTGAGGAGCTCGTCCACGCCAACGCGGCCCGATTCCGCCGTCGGGTACACCCGCATCTTCCGCGCGAGCGCCGGGTCTTCCTCGGAGATGCGACGGGAGAGCTCCTCCTTGAGGAAGCCCGGGCCCGCGACCACGAGCGCGTTCGCCTCCGCCCCCTCGCGACGAAGGACGGTCACGAGCTCCGCGATGTACGTCCCCCGGTCCTTTTCCGCCTGGCCCCCCTCGTAGCGCTTCCCGGCGATCGTTCGTCGGAGGTCCATCACCGGCTCGACCGAGCGCCCGCGCAGGCGGACGAGCGACGAGTCGCCCCAATCGACGGCCGCGACGAGGATCGTGGCGTCTCCTTTCCGCTCGAGCCCTTCCTCGAGGATCGTTCGGTCCCCGCTCGTCCACGCCGGCTTCGTGAGCGTGAGCTCGTCGCCTTCGGCCAGGTCGAGCGTGTGGTGGCGGCCGAGGTCGAACGGGCCTTCCACGATCGGCCCGGTCACCCGCACGTGCTTCGAGAACCCGTGGAACTCGACCTGTTCCGCGCGCACGGTGAGGAAGACGCGCCGGCGGCTCCGCTCGGCCCCCGCGACGTCGGGGGGCGCCTCGGGGTCGCGGCGAGTGGTCGACGCGCCGACGAGGTCGCCCGGCCGGACGAGGCGCGCGACCCGCCAGAGGTCGCTCGGCGTTTCGAGCCGAAGCCGGTGCTGGCCGGTGGAGGCGTCGCGGTGGATGAGGCGCACGGGTCGCTCGCTCCGAGACGGCGAGGACGTGCGGCGAGTACAAGCGGGTTTCGTAGAGGGCGCCACGCCCGCCGACAGCCTTATCGAGGGGACGGAGGGTCGGAACCGCCGGAGGGGGGACTCCTCTGAGCCGGTACGGAACGCTCCTCCGTCATCGCTCGTTCGCTTCGTTCCTCACGGCGGGGGCGCTCCAGTTCGCCGCGCCGTCCGCCGTCCTCGTCGCCCTGCTCTTCGCGATCGCGTTCGCCTACCCGGCCGACGAGCGGACGACCTACGGCGCGCTCGCGCTCGCGTTCCTCGGCCTCTGCTCCTCCGTGCCGACCCTCGCGGGCGCGTTCTTCTCCGGGGCGCTCGCCGACCGCTACGACCGCGGGACGATGATGAAGACGGTGAACCTCGTGTCGCTCGTCGTCATCGCCCTCCTCGCGGCCGATTTCGTGTTCCTCCCCTCGGGCCATATCCCGCTCCCGGGACCGGCGGGTTTCTATCTGCCGGTCTGGGTCCTCCTGCTCTATCCCGGGTGGGCGGCGGTGGCCGCCACGACGACCCTCTTTCGGCCGGCGTTCAACGCCTCGGTGCCCCGGTTCGTCGACGCCGCGGAGCTCCCGCATGCGAACGGCATCATCTACGCGAGCGCGGCGCTGGTGAGCGCGGCCGCGAGCCTCGCGGTCGGGGCGATCCTTTCGGTCGCGGACCCGGCGTATGCTCTCGGCGTGGCGTTCGTGCTCTGCTTCGCGACCCAAGTCGCGCTCCTCTCGGTCGACGTCGACCTCGCCGTCACGCGGACGCAGCCGAAGCGCTCCGTGCTTCGAGAGGCGACCGACGGCTACGCCTACCTCGCGAAGCGACGGGGCCTGCTCGAGATCACCGTCGTCGCGCTGGTGACGAACTTCCTCTCGGCGGTGGCGTTGGTCGAGCTCGCGCTCTATGTCGCGAGCTGGCTCAACCTCACCCAGGGGATCTGGTACGGGGCGATCGTCGCATCGGCCACGGTCGGGGTCGCCGTCGGCTTCATGCTGGCGGGAAGGATCCATTTCGAAGCCCGCGCGGGCCGCGCGATCGTCGTCTTCACGATCGGGATGGGGCTCGGGCTGCTCGCGCTCGGGCTCGTGCGCTCGATCTGGCTCGCGATCCCGGTCGTCTTCGTATACGGGTTGATGCCGGGCATGATCACGACCGTGTTCCTCTCGACCGTGCAGGCGACCGTGCCGGATGCGATGATGGGACGCGTCTTCTCGGCGGACGAGGTGGGAAGCCTCTCCCTCGTTCCGGTCGGCCAGTACGCGGGCGGCCTTCTCAGGATCTCGGTGGGGGTCCAGGGAACGTACCTCGGTGCGGGCGGGGCGCTCGTCGCGTTCGGACTCGTCAGCGCGCTATCGTTCCGGGCCCTGCTGCACCTGGGGTACCGTCCGGCCGAGCCTCCGGCATCGACGCCCGCGTGAGCGAGCGCGGGACCGGGGTCGCGACCGGCATCCGCCGGGCGTCGTACCACTCGAGAGACGGACCCATCGACCGCACGAACCCGAGTCGTTCGTAGAGGCGGAGGGCCCGGTCGTTGCCCTCCGTGACGTTGAGCACGACCGCGCTCTCGCCCCGGTCGCGCAACGCGCCGAGGCTACCCGCGAGGGCGGCCCGCCCGAATCCGCGTCCCTGGTGCGCCGGGTCCGTCATGACATCGATGAGGAGCGTGTGCCCGGCCCGTCGGACCGCGATGACCGCCGCGACGAGACGGCCGTCGAGCGCCACGACCGTCGAACCGGGCGAGAGGAGCTCGCCCCACCGCCCCCCGAAGTAGTCGTTCACCTGCCGTTGCGCGTCCTTGACCGGGTCGAGGTCCTCGAGAGCGAGAAACCGGTCGAGGTGGTCGCGGTACGCGGTCTCGTGAAGGAGGGCGAGCTCGGCCGCGTCCGCGGAACGCGCCGGGCGGAGCTCTGCCTCGCGAGGAAGCGCCACGGACGGAACGGGGCGCCCGGGCGGGAACGACATCTCCGACCGGCCGAACGACGCAAACCCTCGGCCCTCCATCAGACCGGCCTCCTCGCCCGGCGACAGTCCCGAGAGCGGGCCGGGAGCGAATGCGATCGGTCCGGCGAAGTGGGTGGCCAGGTCGAGCGCGGCACGGTACCGTTCGACGCTCGAGGTGGCCGGGGAGAGGTAGAGAAGCCGTAGCGCGACCCCGAGCGGGCCGGACGGCTCCCAGAGAACGACCCCGCACGCGACGCCGACCTCTCGGAGAACGCCCCCCGTCGCCCGGGCCGAACGGATCGCCGACTCGAGCGGCGGGAACAGGTCTCGAAGCTCCTCCCCCGGCGCCAGCCGCGCACGGAGCGCGTCCTCCGCGAGGGCGAGCGACGTCGGTTGATCCATCGCGAATGGGACGAGCGCGAGGGTCACGCGGAGTCCACGAATGGCTCCTATAAAGGGCGTCCTTAGGAGAACCGTTCGCTTCTCTCGACCGAGACGGCCGAGGGATACCGGAGCGGAACGATGCGGAATCTCAACGAGATCGCGAGCGCGCTGGGACTGAAACCGAACGAGTACCACTTCGCCGGGCCGTGGGCCGTCAAGATCCCGGTCTCGGTCGTCCGGGAGCGCGCGAAGAAGAAGTCGACAGGGAAGCTCGTCCTCATCACGGGGATGACCCCGACCCGTCACGGCGAGGGGAAGACCGTGACCGCGATCGGCCTCGCGGACGGATTCGTGAAGCTCCGCCACTCGGCGGTCGTCTGCCTCCGGCAGCCGTCGCTCGGCCCGGTCTTCGGCGTGAAAGGGGGCGCGACCGGCGGAGGCCGGTCGACGGTCGAGCCGTCCGCCGAGATCAACCTCGGCTTTACCGGGGACATCTACGCGGTCGCCTCGGCGCACAACCTGCTGTCGGCGATGATCGACAACCACATCTTCCACGGCAACCACCTCCACATCGACCCGAACCGGATCTTTTGGCCGAGGACGGTCGACATGGAGGACCGCGCGCTCCGCCACATCTCGGTGGGGAAGGGGCACGACCCTCGGTTCGTCGAGCACCCCAGCTCGTTCGTCATCGCCGCGGCGTCGGAGGTGATGGTCATCCTCGCCCTCGCGCGCGACTACGCCGACCTCAAGGCGCGGCTCGGCCGCATCGTGGCCGCGATGAGCACCGACGGGACGCCGATCCGCGCCTCGGACCTTCGTGCGGCCGGGGCGATGGCCGCGCTCTTGCGCGACGCCCTCGAGCCGAACCTCGTCCAGACCCAGGAAGGGACGCCGGCGTTCGTCCACGTCGGGCCGTTCGGGAACCTCGCGCACGGCACGTGCAGCCGGCTCTCGATGGAATTCGCGCTCGCCACGTCGGAATACTGCGTCGTCGAGGCCGGATTCGCGACCGAGCTCGGAGCCGAGAAGTTCGTCGACATCGTCACGCCGACGCTCGGCCGGAACGTCGACGTGGCCGTCCTGGTCGCGACCCAGCGCGGCCTGCGCTTCCAGGGCGGGGTGTCCGACGAGGAGTCGAGCCGACCGAACCTCGCGGCCCTGGAGCGCGGGCTCGAGAACCTCGCCCAGCACCTCGACAACATCGAGACCTACGGCGTCCCGGCGATCGTCGCCCTCAACTGGTTCCCGACCGACTCCGCCGAGGAGACGAAGGCGGTCGAGCGGTTCTGCGCGTCCCGCGATGTCGAGGTCGTGGAGTCCCGCGGCTTCGCGGACGGCGGCGCGGGTTCGGTCGACCTCGCTCGCGCGGTCGAGAAAGCGGCGAAGCTCGGGCGCCAGAGCCACCCGGTGAGCCCGGCGGGAACCCCGGTCTTCGAGCAGGTCGAGGCGATCGCGACCCACCTCTACGGAGCGACGCACGTGAACCGGACCCCCGAAGCGCTCGCCGACCTCGAGCTCCTCAGCCGGATCGGGGAGCTCGACGGGCCGGTGTGCGTCGCGAAGACTCCGCTCTCCCTCTCGGACAACCCGCACGTGGTCGGCCGCCCGCGCGACTTCAACGTCACCGTGGACCGTCTCACCCGCTCCGCCGGAGCGGGCTTCACGGTCGTCTACCTCGGAGCGATCGAGACGATGCCGGGGCTCCCGACGAAGCCCTCGGCGGAAGAGATCGACCTCACTCCCGACGGGAAGGTGGTGGGCGTCCACTAGAGCGACCCGGAGCGCGCCGGCCGTTCTCGCGACGGCCGGCGGAACTTGTGCCTTTCGACAGGGAATAGGCCAAGGTCCGATTGGCGAGGGTATGGCGCTCTTCGTCGCCGAACACCGACACCCGGCCGACCGCTGCCCCGCGTCGAACCCCGAGATGGCCCCGTTCTTGCTTCGGCTCTTGTCGGCCCCCGAAGCGGCGAAGCACGGCGTGAAGATCCACGGGGAGGCCGTCGCACGCGGACAACATCATCTCTACCTTGTTCTCGACGGCCCGGACGAACAGGCCGTTCGGAGCTGGCTCGCTCCGTTCGCTCAGGCCGGGTCGCTCGACGTCCTCCCCGCCTCCCACTGCGAGGAGGTCGTGGCCCGGGGCGCGTGCTGACGCACCGTATCGCACGCTCGGTAGCCGGGAAACCGCTCCCGTCGGTCCGCGTCGCAGGAAGCGACGTCCGGCCGGGGAGAGCGTTTCATATACCAGCAGTCCGATATGTCATTCGTCAGACAAAGCAAGGGGTCTTGTCTGACGGGCATGGTCGACACGTCGGAGCGGGTGACGGTGCGCATCCCGCAGGAGCTTCTCGAGAAGCTGAAGCAGGTCCAACAGTCGAAGGGGACGCCGACGATCTCCGACACGATCCGGGAAGGCCTCGAACAGTACATCGAGCTCAACCTCCCGCCTCAGAACATCCGCAAGGTGGTGGTGGAGCTCTCCCGCCAGGACAACAGCCGGCTCGAGGAGTTCGTCCGGGAAGGAAACTCCGTCAGCGTCGACGACGCCGTTCGGTCCGCCGTCCGGGAGTACATCCGTAGCCGGATCGAGCAGCTCGGCCCGCCCGCGCGCACCCACCGTCGGGAGGGGGAACCGGTCGCCGCCGAGGGGTCCCCTCCGCCCTAGGCGGACGAGGGACCGATGACCAGCTCTCTGCCTCCCGCCAGCGACTGGGGCGCGCTCGCCCTGACCCCTTCGGTCGGCGTCGTCGGGCTCGGCGGCGCGGGCAGCGAAGCGGTCCAGGACCTCATCGCGCTCGGGATCCCGGGCGTTCGGGCGATCGCGGTGAACACGGACGCCGCGCATCTTCTGCGCTCCGGGGTCGAGGAGCGGATCCTTCTCGGGCACCGCGACCTGCGCGGTCGGGGAAGCGGTGGGGACCGGGCCCGGGTGCTTCGGGCCGCGGAGGACGGGAAGGAGGAACTCCTTCGTCGCCTGCGACCGTTCGAGATCGTCTTCCTCCTCGCCGGCCTGGGAGGCGGGACCGGGAGCGCGCTCCTCCCGTTCCTCTCGCGGGCCCTCCGCTCGACCGACACGCTCGCGGTGCCGGTCGTCTTCCTGCCGTTCCAGGTGGAGCTCGACAGCAACCAGACCCGGCGCGAGAACGTCGCCGCCACGGTCGCCGAGCTCGAGGAGATGGGCGGGCTCCTGGTCGTGCTCGCGAACGAGAAGCTTCGTCGGTTCGACTCGCTGCCGATCCACCGGGTCTTCCACGTTCGCAACGCCTACATCCACTCCCTGGTCTCGAGCCTTGTCGACATGGTCGAGAACCCGTCCCAGCTCAACGTCGACCTCTCCAGCCTCAAGAACCACCTCCGCGATGCAGGCCTCTCGACCCTGCTCGTCGGCGAGTACCACATCGAAGAGCCCGAGCGCCTGGTCCAGCAGGCGCTCGCGGACTCGCTGCTCGACTTCCATCTTTCGGAACGTCCTTCCGCCCTCGTCCATCTCGATGGCGGGTCGAACCTCACCCTCGGCACGCTCGACCGCGTCCTCCGCACGATGAGCGAGCGGCTCCACTACCCCGACCGGCTCGTCTTCGGGACCCGGGTCCACCCCGAGCCCCGGGAGGTCGTCCACCTCACCGCCGTGCTCGGCGGGCTCAAGACCCGCAGCGTCCGCGACGCCCTCGAGACCTCGGCCGAGGTCACCCGTCCGATCTTCGTCCACTAGGGGCTGGGGCCTCTCGCCCGAGCAGCATCCCGAAGGTCGAGCTCGTGGTGGACGAGGTCGACCACCTGGCTCGTCCGCAGCGAGCGCGGACCCACCGACACCCGCGGGACGCCCGAGGAAAGGAGCAGGTCGCGCTCCTCGGGCGTCGGGTCGTACGGGTCGGAGACGACGGCGGCGATGTGACCGTCGGGAGAGGCCCATTCTTCGATCGGGCGGCCGTCTTCCGAGAGCCAGACCGGGTTCGGATGGCCGAGGAACGTTCGTAGGGCGGCGGCCGGGTCGGTCGCCGCGACGGTGAGACCGGGAGACGACTCGAACGGCCGCGGGAACTCGACCGCTCGAACGAGAGCGTTCTTGAGGAGGGCCGCGGTCGACCGTTCGTCCGGGTTGAGGTAGCGGACCCGCGCCCCCGAGAGGTCGATCCGACGGGACCTCGGTGGCGGGTCGGCGACGAACAGGACCGAGACCTCGGTGTCGCGGCGGAGGTCGTTCGAGAGGGTGAACGCGGTCGACACGGCCCGGGCGACCTCGTCCATCCGGCCGGCACCGCCCGCGAGGTCGTTGAGCGTGAACTTGCCGTCCGTCGGGACCCGGTGGGCGAGGATCAGGAAACGGCGCATCGTCCGGGCGACCGGTACGCTTGGTTAACGGTGTTGCCCGGGGGGACGGAACCCTCAGTCTTCCGAGGGGGAGCCCCGTCGACGGGGGGACGGCGGAGTCGGCCCGGCCGGGGCGGGATGCTGCCGGCGCTCGAGCCAGACCTCGTCTCCGAGCTCATGATATACGGCATGGGCGGCGAGCCCGGTCCCGAGCTCCCCGTGCGGCAGCGGAAACGCTCCCGAACGATGGGCGTTCGAGGAGTAGACGACCTCTTCCTCGCCGGCCGCGGCCATCGCAGCCGTCTCCTCCCGGGCGAGCTCGAAGATGCGCTCCTTGCGGAACATCCAGTAGTGGATCCGCCACTCGCGGCCGTCGTAGAGGGTCGTCTCGTCCCGCTCGGTCTCGAGGATCCCCGTGTCCTCGAGCATGTAGAACGTGTCGCGGTCGTCCGGCTCAAGGACGTTGTCGATGATCCGCTCGTTGAAGCCGAAGAAGTTGAGGACGTGGGCGGCGATCGACCGGGCGTCCTCGGGCCGCATCCCCTCGTGGCCGACCGAGCGTCGGATCGCCTTCGCCAGGGAGTCGAAATCCACGGGTCCGGCAGCGTAGGAGAGTGCGGCATCGGTGGGTATCCCAGCACGGGTTGTGGTCACGTCCTCCTCCGTGCGGAGTGGCACCGGGTTTCGAAGAGTGTACCGCCTCGGACCCGGTTCCTTGGAGGACCCACCGGCTGTGCCCCGCATGGGTGGAATCTATCCCTCGGGCCGGTATATGTAACTATGGAAATCCCCTAGCTTTCGTAGTCCGGAGTCCCCCTCGCCTCCCCCTCGGGCGGGGGCCGAATCGGGCCGTCCGGTGCTCCCCAGCACCCCCCTCAGAGAACGACCCGGCGACCCCGCGCGACCCGCTGGAGGGCCTCGATGGCCGGCCGCCACTCCTCCTCCTCGATCCGGTACTCGACCTCCGCAAGGGCCGGGAACTCCTTCGGGAACGGAAAGAGCGACTTCGCGACGTATACCCGGGCGAACGGACCGCCCGAGGGACCGTTCCAACCCTTCCCGGCCTCGGTGACCGAGCGGTACTCGTAGTATTCGGGAGCGGGGACGAACCAGATGATCCGGTCGTCCGTGCCCCGAAGCTTCGGGCCCCGCGAATAGACCTGGAGGCCGAGGTGCTGGACGACGGGAGCGGGCAGGGTGAAGAGATGCCGTTCGCCCGGGCGGGCCGAGGCGATGAGGCGGTTGCGGACGGTCTCGATCGCGAGCGCCTCCCGCGCGGGATGGGAGGCGATCACCCGGGCGACGCCCGGGCCCCGAGCGAGGAAGGAGATCGTTCGGCTCGCGTCCCGGCTCGGGCCGTCCTTCGGCCGGAAGCAGATCAGCTCCGCGACCTCGCCGGGAAGTTGCAGCGTGAGCCAGGTGGGATGGGTCGCCCGGACGATGACATACTCCATCGGTGCTCCCTCGACGGGGCGGTCGCTATAAGAATTCTGTGCACCGGAGCGACTCGCCGTTCACTCGCGCGGCGCGAGCCGAGATAGGGCGTCGACGACGTCCCGGAAATCCCCCGTCGTGAGGGCGAGGTCCGCCGCCCGGTTCACCTCAGGAAGCCCGGAGTTGAGCGCGACCCCTCCGCCCACGACGCGGAAGACCAGGGCATCCGACCAGCCGTCGCCGACGTGGACCGCCTCGCGGGCGGGGAGGTCGTGACGGGAGAGGAGCGCGCGCATGCCCCCCACCTTGTCGGCCCGAACCCCGACCGGGGGTCCGATCCGCCCGGATTCGACCGCTTGGGCCCTCACCGCGTCCGCGTCGTCGAACCCGAACCGGCGCCGGTACCAGTCGGTGACGTAGAAGGGATTGTGGGTGAGGAGCGCGACGACGGCGCCCTCCTCTCGCAACCGGGCGACCCCTTCCGAGATCCCCGGCAGCAACGGGGTCCGTTCGAGGACGCCCTCCACCTCGGCGACCGTGTGGCCGGTGGCGACGTCGAGGAGCTCCGCGAGGTGCTCGTCCTCGCCGACCTCCTTCGCGAAGAAGCGACGGTTCGTCGCGTCGTAGGCGGCGAGGCGGCCGAACGCGACCGCGATCTCCCTCCAGCCGTGCCCCCTCGTGAGGGTGCCGTCGATATCGAAGGAGACGAGCCGCCAGGGGAACGGAGGAGCCATCGGTCTCCTCTCACGAGCGGCTGCCGATGCCCATCAGGATCCCGCCGACCCACAGCGCGACGACGCCCGCGGCCGCCACCGGGAGCACGGTCGAGAAACTCCCCGGGTTGGTCGGGAAGAGGAGGACGAGCAGGAAGAGCCCGACGAGCGTCAGGAACAGCCCAAGGCCGATCTTGGCGGCTTTCGAGAGCTTCGGAGGTCGCGGGCGGCCCGACGGCGTCGGCGGAGGCGCGGCGGTCATGCCCCGCGAGGCGGGAGAGGAAAGATAACCGTGGTGATGGGCGCCCCGCGGCGGAACGACCTAGCGCCGGAGGAGCACATCGCCGTCCGCGATCAGCTGCCGGGGAGGAAGGCTTGCGGAGACCGCGTGCTCGGCCGCGGCGCGGCGCGCCGCCGTGATCGACCGGACGAACGGCTTCGCACCGATCGGCGAGAACAGCGTGGTGAGGAGCCCGACGCCCGCGACGACCGTGTAGACCTGCACCCCGAAGATCCCCTGCTCGAGCAGGATGACCGCCATCGCGAGCTCGACCGCGCCCCGGCTCGAGACGAGCATGCCGGCGCAGAGGGACTCGTTCGCCGACCAACCTAACGCGCGGGCCACTCCGGTCCCGACGAATACCTTCGAGAAGAACGCGAAGACGGCGAGGGCCGCGAACGCGAGGATCGGGACCGCCGCGAAACCGAGGGTCGTGAAGTTCATCCCGAAGCCGACGAGGGCGAAGAAGAGCGGGATGAAGAACCCCCAGGTGAGGGCGTTGAAGACGAGGCTGATCGTCCGGTGGCCCGCTCGGCCGGCGCTCTCGGGCGTGACGAGCAGTCCCGCGTAGAAGGCGCCGACGATGAACGTGAGCCCGAGGAACTGAGAGTAGAGGGCAGCGCCGAGACCGGCGACGATCAGGATCCCGAATCCGGCCTCTCGCGATCGCCAGGTCAGCCGGAACGTGTCCACCCACCGTTCCCAGACGTGGAGCTGACGCAGGCTTTGGAGGCCCATATGGACCGCGAGGATCGTCGCCAGGAACAGCGCGACCGTCGCCACGGCGGTGGCGAGACTGACCCAGAGGCTGCCGCTCCCGGACTGAAGGCGGAGGAGCACGGCGAACGTCGTCACCGCCGCGAGCTCGTTGATGACCGAGCAGTTCAGGAGGAAGGTGCCGAAACGGGTGTTCGCGAGGTCGAACTCGCGCAGCATGATGCCGAGGACGGGGAGCGCGGTGATCGAGATGCAGAGGGAGATGAACAGGACCTCGTAGGTGGGGTAGGACGGGTAGATCAGACGCACCACGCCGGCGCCCGACACGAACGGAATGAGGAATATCGCGATACCGAGGGCCGCGGCCGACGGTCCGGTGGCCCGAATCTGGGCCGGCGTGACCGAGAGCCCGGCCATCATGAGGATGAAGAACGTCGCGAGGAACTGGATGCCCGTGAACTCGGTCAGTACGGAGGAGTTCGTCGTGAATCCAAGAATCGGTCCGAGGAGGGTCGGTCCCAGCACCACCCCGACCAGGATCTGCCCGACGAGCGCGACGAGCCCGAAGCGGGCGAGGAGCTCCCCGACCAGCACCGAGGCCCCGAGGAGGGCGAAGAGGACCACGATGAACTCGGTGGTCGCGTCCATCCTCGGTGAGATCCTCGCCGGGCGGTCGGCGAACCGCTCCGCCAGCCCCGGCGCGGGCGGGGACGGGCGAGGGCGCACCCGACGGCCTTCCGCCGACTCACTCGGGCGGACGATAACAACCTTTGGTCCGATAGGCTGCGTCGAAGCGACTTCCGAACCCGTAAGTAGCCGGGCCGGGTGAGCCTCCCGTGGCGCCTCGTCCGAACCCTCCTACGAAGCGTGGGGACCCGCTCGATGTCGCCGAGGAGCTGAGCGAACGGCGCTCGAGGTCGCTCGAGGAACCGCTCGACCTACGGCTCGCGCGGCGCGAGCCGTTCCCGCTCGTCGAGGTGCGGAACCCGCTCCACCGGACCGCCTATCTCGTGATGCTCCCGACCTTCCCGGACCGCTCCGTCGCGCTCTGCACGTGCGCCGACTTCGCGCGTCGGGGTCTCGGGACCTGTAAGCACATCGAGGCGGTCGAACGCTGGCTCCCGAACCACCCGGAGGCGAAACCCCCTGCCCCCACGAAGCCGGGGCCCCGCACCTCGGAGGTCTGGAAGGAGATCGACCGACGCGTCGAGCGGTCGACCCGGGGGAGCGCCCCCGAGAGCCTACGGGTCCGAGAGGCCGGCGCGGTCCTGTTCGAGACCCCGGCGTGAGCCGAGGACGACGGACCGAGAAAAGAGAGAAAGGAAAGGGTTCTCTTCGGGGTCGCGCCCCGGCCTACGCCGACGACATGCCCGGCGCGCCCTTGAGCGCCCGGATCTTGTAGTACTCGGGGTCGACGATGACCTCGCCGTTCACGCCCATCGTCTCGAGCGTCTTGAGCTGGATCCCGCTCGACTTCTTGGCCGCCTGCCAGTCGGGGATCGGGATCGAGAACTTCTTCTCGACCTCCGTACGGTAGATCGGACCCGAGTTGTACGAGCAGAACGGGATGACCCGCCCGTCGGGGACCGCGTAGTGGATGTCGCAGCGCATCAGACGCTGGATGTCGTAGTCGTAGGCGTCCTGGAAGTGCATGTTCCCGATGTAGAGCGTGCGCCACGTGAACTTC
>Ga0187782_10000907_pt1 | contig 20970 bp, 15 predicted proteins | sample 0715_SJ02_MP15_2_FD_132454 | JGI IMG/M metagenome (GOLD analysis project Ga0187782, IMG submission 132454) | Tropical peat soil microbial communities from peatlands in Department of Meta, Colombia - 0715_SJ02_MP15_20_MG | ecosystem: Environmental > Terrestrial > Soil > Wetlands > Peat | place... | reverse complement strand
GTGACGCCGGACTCGCAAATGAGGAAACTCCCCCAGCCGATGGCGCAACGCATTGCCATGCGCCTGAAAGGGGATGTCGCCGGCGCTAGTGGCGCGAACGCGGCACCTGGCGCGGCTGCGCCACCTGCTGCCGGAAATCCTTCGGCAGGCGGCTGGCAGGCCGGCGGGAACGGCGCCGCAGGCATGGGTGGCGGCCCTCCGCGAAGCGGCGGAGACATGCAGCAAATGCTGAGCCGCTTGCCCGCCAGTGGGCTAAACGATTTTCAGAAGGGCGATGCGGTGATGATTGTGGCGGCCTCGGGTCAGGCCGGTGGCCAGGCCACGGTCATCACCCTTTTGGGCGGAGTGGAACCCATTCTGCAATCTTCGACGCAGAGCCAGGCGGCTTCCATTCTCAGCCCGTGGAGCCTCAACCAGGGTGCCGCGGCGGATGCGGGCACACCTTAAAGAGGGCGGCGCGTCCAATCCTGAGAGCCAAGAGAAAGAGAAGGGGATGAAAACCAGCCAGTCAAGAATTCTGAAGTGCGCCGTGTTCATTGTTTGCCTCGCGCTGCTCGCCGTCCACGGGGTCGCGGCGCAAACACCGGGCGGCATTCTGCGCGGACAGGTAACCGATCCTTCGGGTGCTGCGATCGTGGGAGCGACGGTGCTGCTGACGACGCCAGCAGGGACGTCCCTGGACACGACCACGAACAAGGATGGCTTCTACGAGTTCAAGGATCTTCCCGCGGGCGCGTATGACGTGAAAGCGGTTGCGCAGGGCTTTGCGCTGTTGACGAAATCGGGAGTGGCGGTGGCCGCTGGCCAGGTCACGCGGCTGAGTTTGCAATTGAGCCTCGAAGTGCAGCAGGAAAAAATAGAGGTGCAGTCGTCCACCACCCAGTTGGACGTCAACCCGTCGAATAACGCGAATACCGTTGTGCTCCAAGGCAAGGACCTGGACGCGCTGTCCGACGATCCGGACGAATTGCAGTCGGAACTCCAAGCGCTGGCGGGACCCTCGGCGGGCCCGAACGGCGGACAGATTTACATTGACGGATTCACCGCCGGGCAGTTACCGCCGAAAGCGTCCATTCGCGAGATTCGCATCAACCAGAACCCGTTTTCCTCGGAGTACGACAAACTGGGCTATGGGCGCATCGAGATTTACACCAAGCCGGGTACCGACAAGCTGCACGGGCAAGTGATGTTCAGCGGAACGACGGCGGCGTTCAACTCCCTAAACCCGTTCGAGCTGCCGGGCACCCCGCCCCCGGACTACCACACCACGTTTTTGAGTGCGAACCTGGGCGGGGCGTTCAACAAGAAAACGTCTTTCTTCTTCTCCTTGGATCGCCGGGACATCGAGAACGTCGGCGTGGTGAGCACACAGGTCCCCTGCGGGGACCCGATTCTGCAGATTACCTGCCCGAGTGGCGACGCGCCGCTTACCATTATTCCCTACAGCCCTACGGCTTCGAACCCGGAAACGCGCACGAATCTCGGCCCGCGCATCGATTACCAGGTGACGCCGAACAACACGCTCACGGCGCGTTACCAATACTGGCGCAATACCGAAACCAACGCCGAAGTCGGGCAGTTCACCCTGGCGCCCCTCGGCACCAACGACCTCAGCATCGAGCACACCGTTCAAGCCACGGACACCCAAATCTTCGGCGCTCATATCATCAACGAGAGCAGATTTCAGTATGTGCATCAGGACAATGAGTCCAAGCCCATCAATCCTGCCACCACCGTGACCGTCAACGGCTCCTTCACCGGCAACGGCAGCAGCATGGCCGGCAGCAACGTGGACCTTGAGAACCGCTACGAATTCCAGAACATCACCTACATGAATTATGGCAAGCACTCCTGGAAGTTCGGCGCGCGCATCCGTTCCACCAACGACGACAACACCACTCTCAGCAATTACAACGGTGATTTCTTCTTCAGCAGCCTGCAGCAGTACCTGCAATATCTGGCTCCGGGATCCGGCGTACTGCCGACCTACTACACGCAGACAGCGGGGAAGTCCGCCTTCGCGGTGAACTGGATGGATGCGGGCATCTTTGTCCAGGACGACTGGAAACTCCGGCAGAACGTCACCGTCAGCTATGGCTTGCGGTTTGAAACGCAAAATGATTTCAGCGATCACGCCGACTTTGCGCCGCGCCTGGGATTTGCGTGGGGCATTGGCGGCAATGCCAAGAATCCCCCGAAAACCGTGCTGCGGGCGGGATTCGGGATCTTTTATGACCGCTTCAACTACAACTTGGTTTTGCAGCAGGAGAAGCAAGGGGGATTGCAGCAGTCCGACTATCAGATAGGCTATCAAATTCCCAATCCCACTTTCGCTTTGAACACTGCTCCGCTGCCCGCCAGCGAGCTCACTTCTGCAACAACCCCGACAATCTATCAGCCCAACCCCAACCTGCATGCGCCCTACACCATACAGACCGGAGTGACCCTGGAGCGGCAACTCACAAGAGTGGCCAACGTGGCGGTGACGTACCTGAATTCCCGCGGCATGCATCAGTTCTACACCGACAACATCAACGCCTTCGACCCATTGGCCGATTCACGCCCGCAGCCTCTCAATGAAAACATCTTCCAGTACGAATCTGAGGGCATCTTCAAGCAGAACCAGTTGATTGTGAACGGCAGCATCCGCATGGGCACGAAGCTTTCGCTATTCGGCTATTACACCTTGAATTATGCGGACAGCGATATTTCCTCCTCCGGGTACCCGAATCTCATCTCTGTTCCTGGCGACCCTCAGGCGGATTACGGGCGAGCGAGTTTTGATATCCGTCATCGCGTCTTTATGGGCGGAACGATCGGCTTGCCGCACGGCTTCCGTGTGAGTCCGTTTCTGGTGGCCAGCTCCGGCCTCCCGTTCAACATCACTACGGGAACAGATCCCTACCTCAGCAACGGGTTCAATGTTCGCCCGGAATTCGCAGCCTGCTCGACACCTCAGGTAATCGTGACGAAGTATGGCTGCTTCTTTACACCAACCACGCAGGCCGAGTTCCAAGACTACACACCCATCCCCATCAACCTTGGCGAAAGCGCAGGCCGCTTTTCCCTGAATCTCCGCGTGAGTAAGACCTTCGGTTTTGGGCCGGTAATCGAAAACACCGCCGGCGCGGGGCAAGGCGGGGGCATGGGCGGCGGAACCTTTGGTCGGGGGCCCGGCGGACCGGGAAGAGGCGGACCGGGAGGCGGCGGCCGGGGATTTGACGCCGGCGCGACCAACCGCCGCTATGCCTTGACGTTGAGCGTCCAATCGCGCAATGTCTTCAATAATGTGAACGCCGGCTTGCCCATCGGCAACCTGCAATCTCCACTGTTCGGCCAACCCAATTCACTCGCAGGTGGCCCGTTTAGCAGCCAGACTTCTAACCGGCAAATCTTCCTGCAGCTCACTTTCGCCTTCTGAGGCTCGCAGCAAGCCCGAAGGCTGGAATCACCGCGCCAAATCACAGAAAAGGCACGATGCGCGTGTGGTAGGCTGCGAGCATGAAACCCCATAGCTTTTGTTTATTCCTGCTACTCCCTGTTCTTCTCGCTTTCTTGCTGCCGAGTCCCGGCGCTTTTGCGGCCTCCGGCGCACAACAGCAGCAGATTGTATGGACGGACCAGGAGAAACCCATCCTGGACACAATCAAGACACTGCGCAAACTGCCCAATGAGGAACGCGCCCACACGACGAAAAACCTTGCGACGCAAGTCCGGCAACTTCCCAAAGGCATGAACAAAGTCAGACTAGCTTACAGCCTCGCCAATCTCTCCACCGAGGGCGATTTCGGACACGACACCTTGCAGGAAGTGGCCACAACGCTGGCAGATGCCTTGCGCGAAAATCCGTTGTCCGCGACGCCCAAGGGCCCACCGCCTCCCTACATCGAGCTAGCGCAGTTGGTGCGCTATGAACATGTGCACGCGACCTTGGACGATCCGCAACTTGCGCGTGCCTTTGAGCGCTTGGACGCGGATGACTTGAAGCATCAGCAAGCGGAGTTCACGCTGGCAGACCTGCAAGGAAAAACCTGGAGTCTGAAGGAATTGCGCGGCAAAGTTGTGCTGGTGAATTTCTGGGCGACTTGGTGCCCACCCTGCCGCAGCGAGATGCCGGACCTCGACGCGCTGTACCAGCAGTTCAAGGATCAGGGATTCGTGGTGCTGGCGATTTCCGACGAGGACGTCGCGAAGGTGCAGCCCTACATCGAGCAGTATCATTACACCTACCCAATCCTGCTCGACCCCGGACGAAAAGTGCACCAGGCCTACAACATTGAAGGCATTCCGAAAAGCTTTGTGTACGACCGGGAAGGGAAACTCGTCGCCCAGTCCATCGACATGCGCACGCGCCGGCAGTTTCTGGAGATGCTCGGGCAGGCCGGCCTGAAGTAACCTACGGTTGCGTAGTGCCCGCCTCTTGCCCCGAGCTTTGAGCGGTCTGAGGCGAGCGAGAAGACCGACAACGGGTTGCAAAAGCACCGGAGTTCCCGAGACAGCTCAAATGAAACGCCGCCAGAAAAAACTCAAAAAAGGAACGGAAGCGCGGCGCAGAGCACGGAAATCTGGATTGGCGCCGGGCGCAACGCGCGTCATCGAGGACAAACGTAGGAAGCCGCAAAAGCACAAGCGCGATTTGCTACGAGAGGAGCAAGATTTTTGATTTCGCAGGTCCCGACCGGGCCTAGTTCTTGGACCCTCACCCAGGTTTGTAGTCCGGGACCACTTCATCACTGCGGAACAGAGGCGCGGCGGAAACCTTCTCGCGTTGCGCCAGTGCGGCCGCGATTTTTTCGAGAGCGGCCTTGTCGAAGCCCATACATTCCACTTCTACCTTGCCGTCTGGCGCAATCAGCATGACCGTGGGCACGTTGGTGAGACCATACGCATTTGAGACGGGATAACCCTTGCTGTCGATGAGGGTCTCGAACTTTATTCCGTATTCCCGATTGAAGTCTTTCGTGTCTCTCGCGTCATCCTGCGAGACGCCAACGACGGAAGCCCCTTTTCCGGCGAAGCGCTCCGCGATTCGCTGGAGAAAAGGAAAAGTGAACTGGCAAACCGGGCAGGAAATCTTGAAGAATGCCAGCACCACCGGCCCACGTTGCAGCAGAGAAGCCAGCGAGTGCTTCTTGCCGTCGAGCGCCGCCAAAGAAAAATCAGGAGCCGAAGTTCCAACCGCGATGTGAGCCAAGAGCGCCTCCGAGTGAGCTGTTCGCTGACTCCGACAGATATTTTACCGCAAGGAGCAAGCCCGCGTTGCCGAGAACAAACCTGTACACAAAAGGCCCATCCCCTTTCGATAGGAAAAGGGATGGGCCAACACGGCTTGCTTACTTGGAAGAACCTGCGTTTTGACTTGAAGCGTTCCGCTGGCTAGCGGCGGCGTCTTCGATCTGAAGGAAGTAGCGCTTGCCGCTGAAGTAGATGGCGGTCAGGCTTTTGCTGCCGTTTGGTTCATCGCTGCTGCCATAAGCGTCAGCCTGGTTTGGCTGGGTTTGTTCGCTCACATGTGCGGGGAAAGTGGTCACCGTCTGGTTGCCTTTGAGGAGACTCACTTGGACATCCGGTCCGTTGCCATTCCATTCCACCTTGTAGTTGCCGGACTGCAGCGGAGTGCCGTCAACGGTGATGCTCTCATCCAGATGGAGTGCGCCCTTGTTGCCATTTCCAGCAAACGCGCTGGCGGAAAACAGCAGCGCCGCACCAAACAGAGTAATTCCCATCCTCGACATCTTCATATAAACAGCTCCTTTGTTTGTTCCGCGGCGTCGACCCGGTGCACTGTAGCGCTCACCACGGTTATTTTTTGTTTTCATGACTGTTTAGACGGGGTGGCACGGAGCGCGTTACGCGATAAATACACAGGTCAAGAAACGGAATTTTTCATGTGACCACGATGCGCGCGATGCATCGGGAAGAACCTGAGCGAGCGCACTTTTAATCGGAGCGCCGCCGTATGAGAGGCAAGCGTGCAAACCCAGTTGAGCCGGCTAGAAGCCGGCGCTACGAAGGAGTTCGCTTCACGAACGTTGTGCGCTTTGTAGCGGCGGGTTTACCCCGCCGATGCAGCGGCGTAAGGCCGCTGCTACATGAAGAGCGCCGGAATGCCGCCCAGCGTACTGGCGAGGCTTGAGCCCATGGCGGTGAAGAATCCAGTGGGCCGCCCCAGCTCAGGCAGGATCCTCCCTGCGGGTTGCACTTGCAGCAAGGAAGCCGCTGGAAGTAGGCACAAAATGCCTCTGGCCGATTACTGATTACCTTGCTCCAGTCCGATACAAAAAGCATCAACCCTAATGGATGGTCTTGGTCTTCCGCTGCATGTAGTCCATCAGCAGGTACTGGCCGAGTGTATACGGTGTGGTGAAATAGGCTTTTCCGCGGCACATCTGCGTGATTTTCTGAACGAACTGCACGAGGCTGTAGTCCGTGGCTAGCATGAAAGTATTAATCATGATGCCGGCGCGCTTGCATTTATTCACTTCCTCGAGCGTTTCCCCTACTACAAAAGGATCGAGCCCGAAGGCATTCTTGTAAATGCGGCCGTCTTCCAGCGTGAGAGCAGAAGGTTTTCCGTCGGTGATCATGACGATCTGGCGCATGTCTTTTCGCTGGCGAAGCAGGATGCGCTGCGCCATGCGTAACCCTTCGCGGGTGTTGGTGTAATACGGGCCCACTTGCACGCGGGCCAATTGCGATAGCGGCACTTCCTCTGCTGAATCATGGAACAACACCAGACTGAGCGTATCGCCGGGATACTGCGTGCGAATTAGGTGCGAAAGAGCCATGGCTACGCGTTTCGCGGGAGTGAAGCGGTCCTCGCCATAAAGAATCATGCTGTGGCTGCAGTCCAGAAGCACAACCGTGGCGCAGGAACTTTGGTATTCGCATTGATGCACGGTCAAATCGCGGTATTGCAGATCGATGGGAACCTTGGCGCCGTCGCGCCGGATGGCATTGCAAATGGTCTCGCTGATGTCCAGGTTCAGGACATCCCCAAATTCGTAAGGCCGCGATATGCCGCCGGACTCGACACCCGTGGAAAGGTCGCGTGTGTCATGTCGGCCAAAGCTGCTGCGCCCCAGCGAGCCCAGCAAATCCTGAAGCGTTTTGAAACCCAGAAAATCAATGGCCTTGTCGGTGATCTCGAAGCGCGCCTCCGTGTTGCGGTCGTGGGCCTGGCCTAAATGACCCCCGGGCGTTTTGTCGGGAGGTGGCGTGACCTGTGGGGGCTGTTGCGGGTTGATGAAACCTTCCTGCGACAGGCGGTTGATCAGTTTGTCGATCATCTCCCGGATTTGTTCGTTGTCGAGCGCGCCAGGGTCGCGAAGCATTTCCCGCAACTCATCGCTGAGCATATCGTCCGGGATCAGCTCGCCTTCCTGGAGAGCGCGGAGAATCGCGTTGCGAAGCGCTTCCATGGAATGGGCGGCGTCAAATTCGGAAAGCCCGTAGAACTGCGATTCGAAGCCGCTCTGCAGGAAAAAATCCCCGAGGCGCTTCATAAGCTCGTCGAGATCGACCGCGTCGGAAGGCTCTCCGGTGTATTTTCCGTACTTGACAACCTTCATTTCAGAACCTCGCAGCCTTCTTCCTGACACGCGTGCGGGTGCCCCACATGCCGGTTTTACATGTGGGATCCTTACAATCTTGAGAATCGCGCCGCCTAATTGTATCCGCCCCCGCCACGCCGTGGGCGATTGGGAAAATCGCGATCCCTAGGCTCCGCTGGCGGGCGCTGTACCTTTTCAGCGTAGAAACCTCGTTCTTCGCTGCGCCCGATGCGGCGGTGCGCCCAAAGGCCTTCCAGGATCATCTCCGCGGCGGCTGCCACAGCGGCTTCATCTTTGCGATTGCTGGCTCCGAGCTTGCCGGTCTGCTCCATGAGGCCCTGGATTTGGCAGAGTTGCCGAAACCGCTGGTTCGTAGGCGTAAGATCCGGAATCTTCAGTTCGCCTCCGACTTCAAACCACTGGATAACCTGCTGAAAATTGACGTCCCCGAGATGCTTGTTGAAGATTTTGCCTATCGCGCTGCGAATGAGTTCGCGGGCAATGGTTTCCGCGCCCTTCAGCTCGCCTTCGTATTCAAGCTCCAGCTTCCCCGTAATCGCGGGAAGCGCAGCATAAACATCGGCCACCCGTGCAACCGCGCGGCATTCGCCCAGCCGGGCGGAACGCTGTTCGGCGCTGCTGACAACGCTCTCCAGCGTGGTAATCGGTAGGCGCTGGCTCACACCCGAGCGGCGGTCCACTCGTTTGTCCTCGCGAGCCTGAAAGGCAATTTCCTCGATGACTTCCCGCAGATATTGCGGCACCTGCACTTTAATTTCGCTGTCGCGCTCCATCCACGCTTCCTGATTGGTGATGGTCATGCCTTCCTCGATGGTGGAAGGATAGTGCGTGCGCACCTCCGCGCCGAGGCGGTCTTTCAGCGGAGTAATGATCTTGCCTCGCGCGGTGTAATCTTCCGGATTGGCCGTGAAGACCAGCAGAACATCTAGAGGCAGCCGCAGGGGATAACCCTTAATCTGAATGTCGCCCTCCTGCATGATATTGAACAGGCCCACCTGAATTTTCCCTGCGAGGTCCGGCAGTTCATTCATGGCGAAAATGCCGCGATTGGCCCGGGGAAGAAGACCGTAATGGATGGTGAGCTCGTCGGAAAGGTCGCGGCCGCCGCGCGCCGCGCGAATGGGGTCGACGTCGCCAATAATGTCCGCGATGGTCACATCGGGCGTGGCGAGTTTTTCGACGTAGCGCTGGTCGCGGGGTAGCCAGCAAATCGGAGTGTTGTCGCCTTCCACAGCGAGGCGCTCCCGGCACGAGCGGCAAATGGGACGCAACGGATTGTCATTGATTTCGCACCCGGCGATGACCGGAATTTCGGGATCAAGTAGCTGAATCAGCCCGCGGAGAATGCGGCTCTTAGCCTGTCCGCGCAAGCCCAACAATATAAAATTGTGACGCGCGAGAAGCGCATTAATGATCTGCGGGATCACCGTGTCTTCGTAGCCGTGAACACCTGGAAAAAGAGGCTCGTTGTGCTCGATGGCGCGCAGCAAGTTGCGCCGAATCTCGCTCTTGACCGAGAGCGCGGAGCAGCGCGGGTCAAAATCCGGAATGCGCTTCCAGTCGCCGATAGTATGCGGCCTGGGATGTGCGGCTGGATGCGATGAACTTGCTATCATGAGTCCCCTCGCGGCGGGCCGGCCTGTGCGGCCCGCCAAGAACTAATTCAATCCGTGTCCGTCACCTGTTGTTCGATGCCGCAGAGCCTCCGCCTGTTGCAGGTGCGGTGCCCACTCGCGGAGATACGCCAGCAGGCGGTCCTGGCGTTCGGCCTCCGAGCGCAGCTCCAGAATCTGCTGCTTCCACAACAGGTCGATCGGAAGAACGCCGCTAATGGCGAAAGAGATCATCTCCGGCTGGGATTCTTCGAGATTCCGCGGCATGCCGGAAAACAGCAAGGTGTGACATACCTCGTAGAGTTCGATCAGTTCTTTGCGCTTGCGAGGGTCGAGAGGGGCGTCCTCGTCGGTCAAATAGTCCACCGTGCCCTCGAGCAGCGGGTCATCGGTGAAGAGATCCACGACACGGAAGCGATGGCGGCCCACCGCGAGTATGTCCATCCGGCCGTCCTCATAGCGTTTCGTGACTTCCAGAATCTCGGCGCTGCATCCCACGTGAGCAATCCCATCGGACAGCGCCAGAAGCATACCAAACGGAGCTTTGGCGTCCAGACACTCGCGCACCATCCGACGATAGCGAGGCTCGAAGATGTGCAAGGGCAGGGGCTCGCCGGGGAAGAGAACGACGTTCAGCGGGAAGAGCGAAAGGCGGTCCGGCTGCATGGGTCCCACCGCGACATGATACCAGAGCGCGCTTGGGAAGGAACTCCCGATAGCCAGCGCTGCGAATCTCTCGTAGTGCCGGTTTCGAACCGGCAAAAGGCCCAACGGCCGGCACAACGAAGGAAAACCCGCGGTGCCTATCGGCTCACGGCATAGGAGGAGTTGACCGCGCCACGCGAGCGTACCGCGAAGCGCATGTTGAAGAACGGGGCGGCCGCCAGCGCGGTCTGGAGGTCCGCTTCGTCGGCATAACGCCGCTTGGCAATGCGCCGCGCCAGGATCGCGAATTCCAGGGGATCGCGACGGAAAGGATAGGGATAAATCGTGAACTCGTTGTTGCCAGCCGGCCGCACCTGCCACTCCACTTCGATGCCGCCCTCGTTGACGGGCACGCCATCAATCGAGGCGTCCTGTGCGGAACCCAGGCAAAAATAGAGCGAGAGCCGGTCAAGAACGTCCAGGCGATGGGAGTTTGTCTTGATCAGATTGTCGTTGACAAAGGGCTGCATCGCCGGGTCTTTTCGCAAATCGAGCTTCAGGCGAGCCTCCTGCAACCGCAAGCGCTGGACAAAATCGGTGGCCAACTGCTGCTCGTAAGCTTTTACATATTTTGCGGAATAACCCGGCATGGTGGCCCGGGAACGGTCGTAAAGGTCCATGCAGTGCGTGCAGACGAGCAAGCCGGCGTAAAGATCAACTTTGACGACGCGTTCAATCCCGCGCTGGTACAGGAAGATGTGCTCTTCCGTGGGGACGGTCATAAAAGTGTATGGCAGGAATGTTTTGGGATCCACGCCAGCCGCTAATTCCCATTCCTGCCAGCCGTTGTCATGTTCGGCGGCCGCCAAACAAAACGAGGCAAACGGTTCCGGCCGCGTGAACACCTCATTGCCCCACTCGCGGGCAAAATAGCCACACAGAAAGGCGTGGTCCGTCTGGCGAATCACAATCATGGGATCGGCTTGCTGTTGCACGATCACGAAGCAGTTCCTTCCTGGGCGAGGGCTCCTTGTTTCGTCTCCATTATCTACGCACGCAGCGGTTATTTCTACCTTTACTCGAGCCCGTTCAGCTTTGCTTTGCGTGACGCTCGATGGGATGCGCAACAAGCCGGAGCGTGCTTTGCTGTTGCGAGAAATTTCAGGTACGGTAGCACAGGTTCTGCCGCTTCCCATGTATTCTTTGCGCGATTTCGGAGAGATGATCTCTGACCCTGGACGCTTTGGCGCTTACGTCGAGGCCATAGCCGCTGCGGTGCGTCCCGGCGCTACGGTGGCGGAGATCGGCGCAGGCACCGGGGTTTTCTCCCTGCTGGCGTGCAAAGCGGGAGCGAGGCGCGTCTTCGCGATCGAAGTGGAAAGCAGCATCCAGTTTGCCCGCGAGCTTGCGGCTGCCAACGGCTTCTCGGACCGCATCGAGTTTTTTGAGAGCAGTTCACTGACCACCGAGTTGCCGGAGCGCGTGGATCTTGTCGTCTCTGACATTCGCGGCGCCTTGCCGCTCTTTGGTCACGCCGTACCCGCGCTGGAGGATGCGCGTACGAGATTCCTTGCAGCGGGCGGGATCATGGTTCCGCTAAGCGACACGCTGAAAGTAGCGGTGGTTGAGGCTGAGCAGTATTACTCCCGCCTTACCAGTCCGTGGCAAAAGTCGGTCGTGGGAATCAATCTTTTGCCTTTGCGTTTACCCGTACTCAATCAGTTCTACACGGTGAACTTCAACCGCGACCAACTTCTGACTCAGGTATTGGACTGGGGAACACTCGACTACACGATAGGAGCATCGGCCCGGGTCGCTGCACAGTTGGATTTTTGCGCGGAGCGCAACGCCGCGGGTCACGGCATCTGCCTCTGGTTCGACACAAAGTTATTTGGCAGCATCGGATTTTCCTCCGCGCCGGGAACGCCGGGAAGCGTCTACGGTCAAATGTTTCTGCCGTGGCTCGAGCCGGTGGCGTTGCAAAAAGGCGAACACATCCACGTGGCTCTGCAGGCCAATCTCGTCGGCGACGACTATGTTTGGCAGTGGGAGACTATTATTCCCGCGGCCGCCCAGCGCGCGCCTCTCCATTTCCGGCAATCTACATTCGAGGGCGCTCCTTACTCTGCGCGGTCCCTCCACCGCCAGGCGCTCGATTTTGTCCCCGCGCTCTCCCCGGCAGGCCAGGCAGACCTGTGGATGCTGGAAAAAATGAACGGAAGCGCCTCGCTGCGGGAGATCGCGCAATTGGCCGCGCAGCACTTCCCAGGCCTCTTTCCTTCCTGGTACGAAGCCTTCCGCCGCGCCGCAAGCCTTTCCAGCCGCTTTGCCCGCTAAGGCTCCTTCGCCGGGTCTCGATAGAACGATTTGGGGTGGCCCAGGTTCGGTTTTTGAACCTGGGCCTTGGTCCCTTTCTTCAACCGAAATTTCCTCAGGTGGTAACAGCACCTGTATAATCAATTAGCTGGTGTCGCTGCGGGAGTGGCGGAACTGCCAGACGCGCAAGACTTGGGAAGGGAAACTCGCACTCTCGAAACAAACGACTTGCAAGAAAAATAAGCCAGTTAGCTCACCAGACTACACGGAACTTCACGCGTCAAAAAAGACCCTTCACTCACAGTTAATGCACAGCGACGGCGTAACAGCAATCGAAAAGAAATGAAGCCCAAGCTATTCATTATTGGCGGAATATCGCAGGCAGGGAAATCGGCTGCCGCAAGGAAAATTGTGCCAAAGGGCATGTGTCTGATCCAAACAGACATCATTCGCTTCGCTACCAGGAACGCAATCACGGGAGAGAATCCCGACAAAAATATTTCGCGTGTGAGTTTCAAGGTTACCGCCACTTACCCGGCCAAGGATGATCCAACAAAACTCGACACTCTTTCCTTCGAGAGGAATAATCAGGGTGAGGACGACCTCGCATGGTTAGGGATCCTCGGCATGCTCTATTACTTCGACGGCGACACGAGTTACCAAACGGATCTTGTGATCGAAGGTGTTGCAGTCAAGCCAGCAAAAGTGAACGAATTGGAAGTCAGGCTGAAGAAATTTGAAGTAAAGGCCGTATTCGTAGGACATAGCAAAGGGCCGGAACTAGCATTGGACAGCGCCAAACTCAAGACAGAGGCGGAAAAGTCCGGTTATCCCTATTTGGATCGCGTCAACTATGAAGGGGACGAGCAAGCGGAAGCGGAAGCTATTGCCGCCGCGCTCTCGTTTCAATACGCGAAAAGCAGGCAACGTCAACGCTGATCGCAATAGTCTTTGTCTGAAGCATACTTGCACCCGTTCTCTTGTGCGGGGTGGCCCAGGTTCGGTTTTTGAACCTGGGTCTCGGGTTCCTCTCTTCAGAAAAGAATTCCGGCGACTTGTTCGGCGACGAGGTGCGCTTTCTCGTGGCGCATCCCCTGGGTCATTGAGGGATCTTCCGGCGCAGTGGAATTCACGCTGACCACGAAAGCTTGATCGCGCACGCGGCTCACAACCTTTTCCGCGTAACGGTTGTCTCTGTCCTGGACGCTACACAATTCCTTCCTGGGCGAGGGCTCCTTATTTCGTCTCCATTATCTACGCAGACCGCGGATATTTCTACCTTGTCGACCCAAAAAAAAGAGGCACATCCACGAACGGATGTGCCTCTGGTTAAAACTATCTCGGCTAGAAATAGAGTTTCAAGCCAAGCTGGATGTTACGTGGGAGGTGCGTGCTGGTCACCGCACCGAAAGTGGAGTCGCCAAGGTAGTTGTCCACGCCCGAGAAATTGACATGATTAAAGGTGTTGAAGAACTCACCGCGGAACTGCAGGCGGAAACGTTCGGTGAAGTTCGTGTTTTTGATGAAGGCAATGTCCCAGTCCTGCTGCCCAGGACCAAGGAGGTCATTTATACCTTGGACGCCGAAATGGCCTGCGGCGGTGGTGAAGGCCGCTGGGTTAAACCATTCGTTGACCGTTTTTGGGTAGCTGATCGGCGTCGAGGTCCTGTCCGCACGCGGGTTCCACAGACCCATACCACCGTCGCCAACACCCGTGATGGTGTTCACAAGGTTGAAGGGGTCGTTGTACTGGAAAACAGAGAATGGCTGCCCTGTCTCAATGGTGGTGATGCCGGAGATCTCCCATCCTCCGAGAGCATGGCCGACGAAGCCCTGTTGTCCCTTATAGAAGGGCAGATCGTAAACATAATTGAAAACCAGGACCTGAGGTGGGTTGTAGTACGACGGACCGTAATCCATTTTCAGATTATAGGTGTCGTCGGTTGGCGTGCCTCGATCATCGGTGTTGGTGGTCATGGCTTTGGAGTAGGTGTAAGCCACGCCGAGGCTGAGACCATTAGTGATGCGGCGGTTCAAGGAGATTTGCAACGAATTGTAATTGCTGGTGAATTCGGGGTCGCGCGAAGTGATCCTGGCGAAACCCGCATAGGGGCGAAGGTAGTTGAGATTTTCGTAATCGCCGGTACCCGCGACTGTGGTCGCGGCATCGGCGGCGAGGCGCGCGGCAAGCGTGGGCTGGTTCAAGTCTACATCGCCCAGCAGATGGCGTCCCAAACCGCCTACATACGCGACTTCCAGCTTGGTATTGGGCAGGATTTCCTGCTGCACCGAGAGGTTGAAGGCCTCGTAGTAGGGCGTATGCCACTGTGGTGAGCCCGTGGCAATTAAGCCCACGGGGCCAAGAGGCGGACCAGCGGCCGCACCCGAGAGTATGTTGTCAAACGGACCAAACGGGACCGAGGTGGTCTGCACCAGCGGGGGATCCGTAAAGGCGTTCTGTTCAAAGATGCCGTTCAGACTGCGGTCGAAGAACAGGCCGTATCCCCCGCGGATCGAGGTCTTGCCTCTGCCGAAGGGATCCCAGGCGAATCCAAAGCGCGGCGCGATATTTCCGCTCGTGCCCGGGTTGGTGGTTGCGCCGTAAGGCGAGCAAGAGGCCGTCGCGGAGATGGCTTTCGCAGCGCTACACTCTGCGCCGGTCGGGAAAATGAGCCCATTGGCGTAGGTGGCGGCATTGGCAGCCTGGCCGGCAACGATATTGCCGGTGTTGGGGTCGATCAGCGGCGCAGCGGACGTACTGAACAAGAGGCTACTGAAGTTCGCCAGCGTGTTGCCTGAATCGGTTGGAGTCGGGAAGTAGCTATAGCGCACACCAAGGTTCAAGGTCAGGCGGCGGGTCACTTTCCAGTCATCCTGCACGTAGAGCTCGAAGTTGTTGTAGTGTAGGTCCGGAATAGTATCCTTGCTTGCCTGAGAGTAACCCGCGTCCATGCCCAACAGGAACTGCGCCAAGGCTGGCAGAATGACATTGCCGTTCGCGTCGACTTGGTTCGAGAAGGAGAAAGACGGAAATCCTGAGGTAGCATTCTCGGTTTTCACCATCATTTGGACGTCGAAGCCAAAGCGCAGCGCATGCGGACCGGTGACGAAAGAAGCGTTGTCGATAAAGCTCTGATCGATATTGCGCTCATGATACGGCGCGTACCCAGGGCCCGCCTGCAAACCAACGCCCGCAATGCTCACCCCCGGGGCTCGGCCGTAGGGATCCTTGTAGGCCCAGTTGTTCGTGAGTGCGCCGGTGAAAGCACTGGTGTTGAGACTCCCACCCTCGGTGATATCGATGCCGCCCCAGGCGTACACGTATTCCACCTCGTTGGTGAGGCGAGGGGTAATCGTCCAGGACAGGTTGCCAACGACGTTTCTGCCGGGCGCATCCAGGGTGTCCGGAGCTATGCCGGGAAAGTTCGTATAGCCGTTCCAAGTGACGCTCAACGGATCGTTCTGGGGAACATCATCGTGCATGTAGCGGCCGTAGAAGCGGATTTTGTCGTTGATGGTCTGGTCGACACGGATAATGTCTTGGCGAAAGTTATTTAGCTGGCTGTAAGAATAGTAGTATTCGGTGCCGCTTAGGTTGGCGGGAAACTTGCTGAAAATCTGGTTGACATAAGCGCTCGCGTTCTTGCTGTAGCAGCCGGTGCCAGCGAGATTGAGAGCCAAGTTATAGGTAGTGGGCGTTCCGGAGACCGGTGTTACCGCGTAACAAGAGGGGCTGACATTGGCCTGAGCCAGTAGTGACGTGGGATCCGCTGCCAGACCAGTGAAATTGCCGCCCAACTCTGCGGAAGTAGGAATTTGCGTCCAAGTGTTCGAGTTTGGGGCGCGGACTTTGCGCCACTCTTCCGACCAGAAGAAAAAGGTCTTGGCCTTTGATTTATCGGTCTTCTTCGGAATCCAGATGGGCCCGCCGACGGTGAACCCGAAGTCGTTATATCGCTCGACCGTGCGTGGCGTGTCGGTGGCGTTGTTAAAGAAAGAGTTGGCGTTGAGCCAGTCGTTGCGGAAGAACTCGTACACGCTGCCGTGAAACTCGTTGGTGCCGGACTTGGTGGCAACGAGAATTTGTCCGCCGCCGCTACGTCCTGAGGCTGCGTCATAGTTGCTGCGCTGCAGCGTAAACTCCTGGATGGCGTCGATGCTCGGTAGGTTTAGGAGGGTGGCGTTGGAACCGCTGTCGTTGATGTCCGCGCCATCCACGGTCCAGTTGTTGGCGGTAGTGCGCGAACCGTTCACGGATACCGTGGTGGTGCTGTTGATGCCATAACCAGGCATGTCGCCCCAATTGGCGGCTACGCCGGGCTGCAGCGCCAGCAATTGCTCGAAGTTACGGTTGTTGAGCTCCAGCTCGCGGATTTGCGTGCCTGTGATGGTTTGTGACTGTTCCGCGGTGCTCAGTTCGACGGGCACGCCGGTGGAGGTCACCTCGACGGTTTCGCTGACCTTACCAACTGTGAGTTGCACATCCAGGGTGCGCTTTTCGGCGACGTAGAGCACAACGCCGGTGGCGGTCCAGGTCTGAAAGCCGGTTCCTTTGACGGTGATGGTATAGGAACCGGCAGGAAGGTTCGTCGCGGCGTACTCCCCGTTGCTGCTGGTGGTCACGGTTCGGACGTCTAGGTTCGTGGCATTGCTGTGAACCACAACTGTTGCTGCAGGCACCGCGGCGCCAGACGAATCGGTCACCGTGCCATAGATGTTCGCGGCCAATTCCTGTGCGCGGCTAGGATATGTCAACGCAAGGATCACCACAATTAGCGATCCCCACGACAGAATTCTTTTCATAGAGCTCCCACCCTCCTTTGTTGGAAGTCGAAAAACCTGCTACGTGCGATACCAGTTGTCATTCGCTCTGGTTCGCAACGGTTTTCCAGTTTCTCCGTGAGCGTGACGGCAGCATTGGAGAGGGCGCACCACAGAATCGGGTATGGAGCCGAGGTCGTTGAAATTAGCGCTCGGTACAGCTCACCCAGAAAATCCCCACCAAGGCAGGACACCCATTCGGACCTGACGTTCGAATCGGACGTCGGCCTGCCGTACGACCGTCACCCTCGACTGGAGATGGAAAACAAGACAAAGAACACGCAACCGATACTTATTAAAACGATTTTATACAGGCTTGCAACGCTCCTGTCAAGGGCAGAGGGATAGCCGTTCTAAGCGTATCTTTATTAAAGGTGTAAGGGATGGATCCTGCGTTCTGCATGTAAACTACAAAAGCGCTTGCTCGCGTCGCGCGAACTCAACGTTGCGTGTCCCCTTCCGGTTTCGCAATTTTCGCCGCTTGCTTGTCATCTTTCTGCTGCAGCTCCGCCGATAGCTTCTGTTCCCGCAGTCCTTCCTGCTCCTGCCCCAGCCGGCGCAGCGCTGTGCCCAGCACGAAGTGTGCCCTATAGAATTTGCTATCGAGCGCAATGGCTGTGCGCAACGGCGCGAGTGCCTCTTGCGGGTGCCCCAGCGCTATCTCCGCCTTGCCCAGTTCATACAAGGCTTCCTTGTAGTTGGGGTTCGCTTTGATCGCCAGCCGCAAGTACACGAGCGCTTCGGCGTCTTGACCCTGCTCGGCCAGAATCTGGCCGAGCAAATAGTTCGCGAAGGGATCGGCCGGATAATTCGCGAGTTCCGCACGAAATTCCTTCACCGCACGATCGGTGTCGCGCATTTTCGAATAGATCACCCCAAGACCCGAATGCACGCCGAGGTAATGCGGATCGGCCGCTTCAGCCGCTTGAAACTCCCGCAGCGCCTCCTCTTCCTTGGACATATCGTTGTAGGCTGTGCCCATCATGACGTGTGCGGCAGCCGAATCCGGATTTATTCGCATAATGCGCTCGAAAACCGTGGCCACGCTGTTGAAGTCCTTGGCCCGTGTGTACGCCTTCCCTAGCAGATCCAGTGTGTTGACATCGGTGGGCTGCAACGCGCTTGCGCGTTCAAGATACCCGGCCGATTCAGGATAGAGATCCAGTGCAAACGAGCTAAGACCCGCAATCTCCAGCAATTGGAAATCGCGTGTGTCCGCGGTAATCAATTGCTTCAACAGGGGCCGTGCTTTTTCGTACCTGCCGGCGCGATAATACGCGACGGCTAGGTTGCGCTGCGTTCCCACATCGCCGGGTTTTAGCTTCAGCGCGCGTTCATAGAAGCCCAGCGCCTCGTCTGTCTTGCCCTGCCGCGCCAAGGAGATCGCCAAGTCGTTCAGAATTCCAACCGACGATGGCTGTATCTGCAAGGCCTGGCGGAAAGCCTGCTCGGCGGCCACGTTGTCACCTTCGTGTAGCGCCTGTGACCCACGGGCCAACAGCGTTTGCAGGGTGTCTTGCGCAGGTGTTCTGAGGGGCACCGTCAGCAGCATCAAGACGCTCACGGCAAATGGGGCGACTGCAAGTCTGCGCATGACTGGCTCCGGGAAACACAAGCGTGGAGGTCGGTGGGAGAACGATCCCTAAGGAAAAATGATTACCTAGTTTTACGTTCGTGTCTAGCCGATTGCGCGTTGCCGGCGCCCGCGCTTCTGGGGTCGGATTCCATTTGCGGAGCATATGTTTTCCGGAGGGGCCATGCTTCACACGTCCAGCGAGGAGCTGTTACTATTCTGCCCTCGGTTACCGCAGGACAGCGGCTGGCTCGTTCAAAAACTCCTGTACAATGGCACTGTGCGGGAGTGGCGGAACTGGCAGACGCGCAAGACTTAGGATCTTGTGGGGTAACACCCGTGGAGGTTCAAGTCCTCTCTCCCGCACCAGCCCTTTTCGGCTGCCTGTCGTAACCTTAGGTTTCCTTGGTCTTCTTTCTCTCGTTTGTCCCTGGCCAATTTGCCCTGAGTTTCGAAGGGTCGCTGATTATTGATCGCTTGCTCAACTCACAGGGATCCGAAGCGCTCAACCCAAGTCGGCCAGCAGCCCTTCCATTTCCGAGCGCGCGTGCTGATTGCCTGCGCGAATCGCCGCCTGGATGCCTTGCGTCAGCACAATCTTGGCATCTTCCGCGCGGTCGTTTTGCGCCAGCGTTTGCGCGTATATCTGGTAGCCCGGTACGTAGTCGGGGTTGGCCTGAATGAGAGCCTTAAAGTGAGACTCGGCCGCCGGCAAGTCGCCTTCTTTCACACACTCGAGAGCCATGCCGTAGCGCGTGAAGGCATCGTCGGGATTCTTGGCCAGGAAGTCTTCGAGTCTTTGGCGGCGCGTTTTGTTTTGTCCGGCCATGGCGATGTTTCGTATTATACGTGGAGCACAGACGGCGTGTAGTGGCCGACCTTTAGCCTGCCCTGACGAGGGAAGGGATCGGCAAAAATAAGCCGGGAGACGAAGATGGCACGCTTGCGCAGAGAGAATGGCACGCGATTTAAAGAGGAGCCGATGAAAGGGAAGCCGGTAAGCGTTTCGGCATCGGAGATGGCGGAAGTGGTGTTGCCGGCGCAGACCAACGCGCTGGGAAAATTGCTCGGCGGCCACGTGATGCACATGGTGGATATCGTGGCGGCGATGGCCGCGTGCCGGCATGCGAACAGCTACATGGTGACGGCATCGGTGGACTACATCGATTTCAAGAACCCGGTCAGTTTGGGAGAAATTGTCATCCTGAAATCGCACGTAAACCGCGTCTTTCATACTTCGCTGGAAATTGGTGTCGAGGTGTTCTCCGAAAATATCCTCACCGGAGAGAGAAAACAGACCACTACGGCGTATGTGACGTTCGTGGCCATCGACGAAGTGACTCGCCAGCCGAAGGCTGTGCCGCCGCTCATCGTGAAGACCGCGGACGAAAAGAGGCGTTGGGAAGCAGCCGCCAAGCGGCGGGAGATTCGCCTGGCCCACCGCGCCAGCGGAAAAAGCTAAGCCACAAGGAGTGGCGGGTCTTTAGACCCGTGATTTTCGCCGACACGTTGTGGACGTAAAAGCCAGTGTGCATCTGAACCCGACGGAAAACGTCCCGTCTGTCCCCGGTTTCGAGAGCAAATAGCAACGCCTGCAAAGACGGGATAAGAAGGCAAGACAAGTACGACAAAAGGCAAAAAGTTGCGGGTCGGTTGTCACAGGAGTATGTAGCGGCGGTCACCTTCCCTGAGCGATATTCCCCCGAATCAGCCAGATATAAGTTGTGGAAAATAAACACGATCCTGGAGGTCGAGTTGCGCGCATCCACGCGGGGTAGAACGTTCACTCTCCAGATTGGGGCCCATCCACCATGGCCAACTCACGCGCCAGCTCTCGGTTCACACTCATCCAGACCGCAATTCTGTCGTCTTTTCTTCTGCTGCTGACTGCACTCGTTCCCATCGCCAGCTACGGCCAGTGCGGCTCCTCCGTAACGCAGGCCACCTGGAACAGCGGCACAGCGACCGGCAACTGGAGCACAGCTGGCAATTGGGGCGGCAACTGCTACCCCAACAATGCGAGTACCAGCGCCTCCATCATCAATACGGCGGCCACCACCGTCACCCTCGACATCAACGCCACCGTCAACAACCTGACGCTCGGCAGTGCGGATACTCTGAACACCAGCGGCCAAACTCTCACGGTGGCCGGCACATCGATCTCGAATTCCGGAACCATCAACTTGAATAGCGCTGGCTCTGCCGACGCCCTCGATTTCTCCAGCAACGCCACGCTATCCGGCACGGGCACGCTGGTGATGTCAGGCGGGGCCATGGGGGCGACGGGGACGGGGCTGACACTGATGAACAACAGCACGATCCAGGGGTATGGGACGATTGGGGGGAGCAACGGATTGTCGGTGGTGAACGGGACGAGTGGGGTGATCAACGGCAATTCAGGGAGTGGGTTGTACGTGACGGGCGCAGG
>Ga0187782_10000905_pt1 | contig 20979 bp, 14 predicted proteins | sample 0715_SJ02_MP15_2_FD_132454 | JGI IMG/M metagenome (GOLD analysis project Ga0187782, IMG submission 132454) | Tropical peat soil microbial communities from peatlands in Department of Meta, Colombia - 0715_SJ02_MP15_20_MG | ecosystem: Environmental > Terrestrial > Soil > Wetlands > Peat | place... | reverse complement strand
CTCCCGGCCGACCGCGGCCCAACTTCGGGCCCTTCGGACCGCGGCCCGTCGGGGACTTCGCGTGACCGTGCGGGGCGGCGGGCGACTCGTCCGGCTCCGCGGTCCGCTCGGCGGGTCGTTCCTCCCCGGCCCGGTCGCGATCCTCACCGCGGGCACGGCCGACGTGCCGCTCGCCGAGGAGTCCCGCGCGCTGCTCGGAGAGCTCGGGATCCGATGCGTGAGCGCGTTCGATGTCGGGGTCGCCGGACTCCACCGCCTACTGCGCGCCCTCGAGAGCCTCGAGCGGCGGCGGCCGGTCCTCTACCTCGTCTTCGCTGGCCGAGAAGGGGCCCTGCCGACGGTCGTCGCCGGGCTCGTGCGCGCGCCCGTCGTCGGGATCCCCACCTCCGTGGGCTACGGGCGCGGGGGACGGGGCGAGGGCGCGCTCACCGCGATGCTCCAGTCGTGTGCGCCGATCGCGGTCGTCAACATCGACGCCGCGGTGCCGGCAGCCCTCTTCGCCGCCCAGTTCCTGGCCCGGCCCCGCTCGCCGCAATCCCGCCGAACTCCCGGCTGAACCGGCGTCCCCGGCCCGCCAGTATTCCACCCCCAACGAAGGGCTTTTCTCGGGTACCGTTCCTCCCTCGATCGTGCCGCCCCGCCAGGTGCTGTCCGACGAGGACGACCGGGCCGACCGGGAGGACCGAACCCGCCTGCGCGAGCTCGATCACAAGCTCGACGGCCTCCTGGGACGGCGTCAGCAGCTCATCGCGGAGATGCGCCGACTCTCCGCGGAGCAGAAGGCGCTCTACGACCGGCGCCAGGAGCCACAGGCCGAGGTCGAGGCCCTCTATGCCCAGCATGGGGAGTTGGGCAAAAAGTTCGCCGATCTCCGCCGGCAGCGGGACGCCGCGCGGACCGCCGTGCAAGAGGCGGTGATCCAGTTGCGGGAGCTGAAGCTGTCGTTCGCCCCCGGGGAACGGGTGCACCCCGAGCAGATCCGCCGGGAGATTGCCGAGCTCGAGCTCCGCCAGCAGACCCGCGCGCTACCGATCGACGAGGAGAACGCCCTGATCACGCATCTGCGCCAACGCTCGCGCGACCTCAAGGAGGCGGAGGCCCGGGCGGGCGTCGTCGCCGAGCACGAGCGTCAGCGCAAGGACGCCGAGGCCAAGATCACCGCGGCCCGCGCCGAGGTCGAGCGCCTGGGGCTCGAGATGACCCGGACCAAGACCGAGCGCGACGCCAAGATGACCGCCGTCCGGGACCGTCTCGCGGTCGCGGGGGGCCTCGTCGCGGAGCTCCGCGCGAAGGGCAAGGCGCGGGCGGACGTGATGGACCAGATCGACGGTCTGAGCCGGGAGATCGCCGAGCTCGAGCGGGAAGGACGCCGGATCCTGGGCGCGAGCCGCGCCCGACGCGACGAGGCGCGCAAGACGCTCCGCACCTACACCCGACGGCGCGCTCCCGACGAGGACGTCCTCGCGTCGACGGCGGACGCCCAGCTCGAAGAGCTCCTGAAGCGCGGAAAGATCACCCTCGGGGGATGAGCCCCCGAGGCGGGCCCGGGCGGGCTCAGCCGTACTTCGCGACGATCATCGCCCAGAACGTCAGCGTCTGGCCGGTGACCTCGCTGTTGTAGTCCTCGGTGTACGTTCCCCCGCTCACGTTGACCGCGGAGATGATGTACTTCGCGGACCCGCAGACCGCCGAGCTCGCCGGGACGTGCCCGAGGATCAGCCCCGCGTTGAGCGGGGAGAGCTGGTTCGTGACGGTGATCGTCGTGGCGTTCACGGCGGTGACGATCTGCGGCCAGTTCAGTCCCGGGACCCGGAAGCCCGTGCTCGGCAGGTTCTCCACGACAACCGCGGTCGCATTCACGGTCAGGACGAGGTCGTCCCAGCCGTACGTCGGGTCGGTGAAGTGCGTCCCCGGGGTCGCGTTGACGCCGGGGTAGAGCGTCGCGAAGTTCGAGGTCGTGAGGGGGATCAGCACGGGGACCGAGAAGACGAGCCGCTGGGTGGCGTAGCAGGTGGGGTTCGGGAAACCGTACCCCTCGGACGGGGGGAAGCTGAACGTCCGCGCCTGCCCGACCTCGAGCCCGAGGAGGCCCTTCCAGAAGCCGGAAACGGCGCCGTTGAACGTCTCGTTGCCGATCGTGTACCCGCCTGCCGGGATGTTCGGCCCGATGCTGAAGCCGATCGGAGTGTAGTTCGCGGGGCTCGTCCCGTGGTCGAACTCGAGCGATTTCGGGTAGCCGGCGTTGTTGAGGTAGACCGAATAGAGCGAGGTATCGAAGACCTTGCCGGTCTGCGGGCCGCTCCCGAAGTAGCCGATGTAGTTGACCGTCACGTTGCTGCCGACCTCGACGGTCCAGGGGGCCGCGCTGGGCTTGGGATGATTGTACTCGTAGAGGAAGTAGACCCCGACCCCGGTCCCGACCAGGATCGCGGCGATCAGGATCGCGGGGAGCACGAGCGATCGCTTCGGTTCGGCCATGGTGGTACTACCGGGAGGGTGGGGGTCAGCTAGTCGCTGGTCTCGTCACGGAATCGGAGAGACAGGTGTTCCTCATTCCCCCGGGCCCCGAGCCGGGCACCGATATAAATGCTCTCGAAGGCGCGGGGGGCTAGGCGCGGCGGAGCTTCCCGACGATCGGCTCCTCGACGACCCCTTCCTCCTCGAGGCGACCGAGGACCGCTTCCGCCCGCCCGGCAGCGACCCCTTCCGCGCCGAGTCGGGCGAGCAGTTCCTTCAGGTCGGCGTATCCGTCCGCCGAGAGGTCGGCGAGCTCGTCCAGGTGATCGAGGAAGATCGACTCCTCCGCGCGTTCCGCGGCGGTAGGAGCCCGGGGCGGAGGCTCGGGCGTCGGGGGCGTCCGCGTGAGCGTGACGGTGGGCGGCGGCGTCGGGCCGGGGGCCACGGGTCCCGAATCGCCCGAGATCCGGCGCAGCGCCGGCCGCAGGTCCCGGCGGAACGCGTCCCGGTCGACGACGGGGTAGCGCTTGAGCGACTCTCGGGCCGCCCGGATCCAGGCACCGGGGACGCCGCCCGATCGCAGCCGGTCGTCGTCGACCGTCGGGTCGCGGACGATCTGGTCGACGAGGTCGACGCGATCGAGGCTCTGACGCACGATGTCGGCCAGCACGGCGCGCTCCTCGGTCTCGCCGACGAATCGGACCGCCTCCGCGCGCACGGACACGTACCCGACGCCGTCCCGGCCGCGGTAGAGGTGGGGCTTTCCGACCACGATCGCGGGCCGAGGCGCCGGCGAGGAGCGCAGCTGGGCCATCGCGCGCGGCTGGAAGCTCCCGGCCGTGACCGCGACGGCCCCCGTCGGATCGGTGAGGCGCGCACGCCAGAACGGCTGGCTCTCGTCCCGGCCGATCGGCTCCGCCGGGGAGAGCGTCCCGGTCACGAGCACGCGGTTCATGCGCGCGGCGAACGGCGAGAGCAAGTACGACGCAGCGCGATCCCCCTCGCCGCGCTCCTCCTCGAGCGACGTCTCGAGCTCGCGCGCGGTCACCCGCCAGGCGGGCTCGCGGAGCGCCACTACGGGCCCCCCGAGAGTCGGCGGCCGAGCTCGGCCGCGGCCGCATCGAGGTCCACGTCGACGGGCTCGATCGACTCCGGACTGATCGTCACCCCGAAGTCATCCTTCGTCCCGACGCCCCGCACCCGCAGGCGCCGGCCGAGGAGCGTCTCGAGCATCGATTCCTCGAGCAGGCTCGGGTCCGGCTCGTCGCGCAGTCGACGCCGGGCCTCGTCGAGGGTGACCCCCCAGAGGCGCTCGGTCTCGGCCCGACCGGCGTTCACCGTCAAGGCGCCGGTGCCGTCGTCGAGGACGATCCGCGCCCGCAGATCGGCCTTCCCCTCGACCTGGCCGTGGACCCGACACAGGCCGTTCTTGACCGTGCGCTGGCATTGCGGGCACCGGTAGACGAGCCCGCTCGGGGGGAGGAGCCCGACGACGATTCCCTCGACCGCGACCGCCGCTCCTCCTCCCTCGTCCTCGACCGCGGCGATCGAGCGCGGGGGGCTGCGGAGGAGGTCGGAGGGTTGCGGCAGATCGCTCCCCTCGACCCGCAGCACGCTCGAGCGCTCGTCGAGCACGATCTGCGGACGCCCCCGGAACGTGCGGATGTAGCCGCCCGAAATGCGGACCGCCTCGCCGGCCGAGAGACCAAAGTCGCTCCAGGAGGAGAGCGCCATCGCGCCGCTGCGGTCGGCCACGAGCCCGTCGTACACCACGCGACGCTCCTCGCCGACCGTCACTGTCCGCGGGGCGACGCGCACGACCCGCACCTCGAGGCGGAAGCCCTCGTCGGGCGGGTTCAACGAATGGACCGTGCGGAAGGGGATCTCCTCGGCATCGACCTTCGGGAGATCGCCCAGGCCCGCGGGGCTCACCCGGGTGCGCCACGTGAACGTCACCTCGGGGCGCTCGCGGAACTCGCGCACCTCCACGCCGACCGCCCGCAGGATCGTGCCCCGCTCGATGCCCTCGCGGGGGGGGTCCCACCAGGTGAACCGCACGGTGGCCGTGCCGTCGCTGAGCAGTCCCGAAAGGAGTGGACGCCGGCTGTGGTCGGACTTGCGGACCACCTCGCGCCGGTTGAAGGTGATCACGCGACCCACGAGCTCGACCGGGGAGACCGACGGCCGCAGGTCGCGCAGCCGGACCTCGGGGATCGCGGGGGAGGACGGTTCGGCGGGCATCCGAAGACCCTGACCCGGGCGGGAACCGCGATTCCCCATAAAGATGGTGCGGACCCGCGGGCGATTGAACGGTGTCCGCTCGCTCGGCAGGTCGCCCGGGGCGGTCGGCCGCCCCCCCTCGGCCGCGCGCACGCGAAGCCTTTTCTCCCGAGAGGCATCCCCCGCGAGACTTGGCGCCCAAGTTCAACCCGCGGCTCGACAAGATCCTCTCGGCCCGGGATTCCCTCGTCTGTGTCGGGCTCGATCCGGACCCGGCGCTCCTGCCGAGACCGCTGCGCCGGTTGGGCCCGAAGCCCCAGCTGACGAAGTTCCTCGACGGGATCATCCGCGCGACGGTCGACCATGCCGCAGCGTACAAGATGCAGCTCGGCGCCTACCTCCAGTACGGCACGGCGGGCATCGAGGCGCTCGCGGCCTTGCCGAAGCGCATCGGGGCCACGCGCCTCACGATCCTCGATGCGAAGTCGAACGACATCCCGAACGTGATGCGGATGTTCCACGACGGCGCGTTCGATCGCTTCGGCTTCGACGCCCTCACCGTCACCCCCTGGCTCGGCTGGGAGACGTTCGAGCCGTTCGCCGCGGACTCCGCGCACGGGATCTTCGTGGTCGCCCACTCGTCGAACCCCGGCGCGCTCGATTTCCAGGAGATCCCGACGCCCCGGGGCCCCCTATGGCTCGCGGTGGTGGGCGAGGCGCGACGCCTCGCCCATGCCCACGGGAACGTCGGCGTGGTCCTCGGGGCGACGTTCTCCGAGGCGTTCCGCCATGCCCGCGCGGCGCTCGGGAACGGGATCCCGATCCTCGTGCCGGGCATCGGAGCCCAGGGCGGTTCGCTCGCGACCGCGGTCCGGGAGGGTGTGGACGCGCACGGCCGCGCGCTCCTCGTGAACGCGTCGCGCAGCATCCTCTACGCGTCGAGCGGCGCGGATTGGGCGAAGGCCGCCGGCGCCGAAGCCGGTCGCCTCAAGGTCCAGATAAATCAGCTGCGTGCAGGTCTTCGTACAGGCTGAGAAGCTGCGCGGCCACGATCGGCGGGGCATACCGCTCCTCGGCCCGTCGCCGGCCGGCCTCCCCCATCCGGCGCGCGAGCGCCGGGTCGGCGAGGAGCGTCCGGACCTTCTCGGCGAGGTCGCTCGCGAGGAGCGGTTCGACCAGGAGGCCCTCCTGGCCGGGCTCGATGACCTCCCGGACGCCGGGCATGTCGGCGATCACGACCGGGAGCCCGACCGCCATCGCCTCCGCGACCGCGAGGCCGAACCCCTCGAGCCGGTTCTGCGAGGGGAAGACGAGGACGTCCGCGAGCGCCAGGTAGCGAGGGAGCTCCTCGTCGGAGACCGACGGGCAGAACCGGACCCGATCCTCGAGTCGCAGACGCCGCGCCTGGCCCATCAGGCTGGGAAGTCGCGGTCCCGCGCCGACGACCAGAAGGACCACCTCCGGGGGGAGCAGGGTCAGCGCCTGCAGGATCACGTCGACCCCTTTGTGCGGGACGAGCCGTCCGGTGAAGGCGAGGACGTGCTTTCCCTCGAGGCGAAGGTCGCCGCGCAGGCCGGACGCATCGAGACCGGGGCAGAACCGGTCCAGGTCGACGACCGAAGGGATGACCGTGAGTGGCCGCCCCCGCAGCGCCGCGGAAGTGACGCCGTAGCTGCGCGTATGGACGACGATCCGGTCGACCCGGCGGAGCGTCCGCGGCAGGAACACCCGCTGGTAGATCCCCCCCAGGATCTGGCCCCCGAGACCGGAAAGGTAGAGATCGCAGTGGTAGGTGAGACAGGTCGGGACCGTGCGTCGCTCGAGCGCTCGCGTCGCGAAGTAAGCCGTCAACGGGGGAGGGTAGTGGATGTGCACGACGTCCGCGTCGAGATCGCGCAGCAGGCGTTCGGTCCCGGTATCGAGGGGCGTGTTGAACATCACGCCGAGCGTGCGGGAGCGCAGGATCCGGTATCCCTCGAGGCGCTCGTCGGCGGGGAGCGTCTTCGCGTAGCGCGACGTGACGACGGTCACGTCGTGCCCCTCGCGCGCGAACTCCCGGGCCAAGCCCCGGACGTGGCTCTCCACCCCGCCCGCGTGGGGATAGAAGAAGGGCGCGACCTGGACGATGCGCACGGGCTCAGCCCAGTCCGCGGGGTAGCATTAGACTCGCGTCGGACCGCGGACCGGACCGTCGGCGGGCACTACGCCTCGCCCGCGCCCTTGCGGCGGAGCGCGGCGACGTCGAGCGGCTCCGACTCCCGCACCTGCAGCATCTGGTCGGCGGGGAGCGTCGAGATCTCGACTCCCCGCATCGCCTCCCCGAGCCCGCTCGAGACCCGCGCGAGCACGTCGGGCTGGTCGTAGTGCAGCGACGCCTCGACGACGGCGCGGGCGACCTTCATCGGATGCTCGGCCTTGAAGATCCCGCTGCCGACGAAGATCCCGTCGACGCCGAGCTGGCGGCAGAGCGCCGCGTCCGCGGGGGTGGCGATGCCCCCCGCCGCGAAGTTGACGACGGGCAGGCGGTGGAGCGACCGCACCTCGCCGAGGATATCCTCCGAGACCCGCTCGCGCTTTGCCCACGTCCCGAGGTCCTTGCGGCTCAGCTTCAGGACCTCGGCAATGTCCGAGTTCATCTGTCGGATGTGGCGGACGGCCTCGATGACGTTGCCCGTGCCGGCCTCGCCCTTCGTGCGGATCATCGCGGCGCCCTCCTCGATGCGCCGCAGCGCCTCGCCCAGGTTCCGCGCCCCACAGACGAAGGGGACCTTGAACGACTTCTTGTCGACGTGATGGAACGGGTCGGCGGGGGTCAGGACCTCGGACTCGTCGATCATGTCGACGGAGAGTGCCTCGAGGATCTGGGCCTCGGCGGTGTGCCCGATCCGGCACTTCGCCATCACCGGGATCGAGACCCGATCCCGGATCTCGCGGACCTTGACCGGGTCGGCCATCCGGGCGACGCCGCCCGCCGCGCGGATGTCGGCCGGCACGCGCTCGAGCGCCATCACTGCGACGGCCCCCGCCTCCTCCGCGATCGCCGCCTGGTCGGCGGTGGTGACGTCCATGATGACGCCGCCCTGCTGCATCCGGGCGAAACCGCGCTTGACGAGCTCGGTACCGAACCGAAGCTTCTCGATGGGATCGGGCATGGCTCGCTACCGGTCGAACGAACGCCGTGTCGCGTATAAGGAGAGGGGTGCTTCGAGGGCGTCCGTCAAGGTTAATCCGCCGTTGGACGTCTGTCCACTCGCAGGGGGAGCTGGGAACCGGCTGAGAGGACGGGGACGGCCCCGTCGACCCCACAAACCTGCTCGGGATAATGCCCGCGAAGGGAACGCGATGCGGCATTTGACACGACTCTCGGCCGGCGCCCGCCGGGGATGACGTCCGGGTCGGCCGACCTCGGCTCCCCACGGCGCCTGCGGGGTCCCGGGCGTCTCGGGCGGATTTTCCTCGTCGCCGCCGTCGCGATCGGGGTGGTCCTCGCGACGTTCGGCGTCGCCGAGTACGTCGCGTCGGCGTCGGGCGAGCCGACGCTCGTGGTGTACACCTACTCGAGCCTGTTCGGCGGTTCCGGAACGCCCGCGTCGGACGCGGTGTTCCAGCCGTTCGAGTCGGCGCACCATGTCCGGATCGAGGTCGAATACCCGAGCGGCACGCTCGCGAGCACCCTCATCTCGCAGGCGAACGCGCCCGCGGCGGACCTCGTGATCGGGCTCGATGAGATCACCGCCCCGCAGGTGGACGCCGCGCACCTCCTGATCCCGTATGCCCCGCCCGAGCTCGCGAACGTCTCTCCGCAGCTCGCCAACGAGATCAGCCCGGACCACGCGGTCGTGCCGTACGAGTACGGCTACCTCGCGATCGACTACAACCTCACCTTCCTTGCCGCGAGCCACGGGGCGATCGCGCGCGCGACCTTCCCCGACTTCGCGTCCAACGCGAGCTGGGCGAACGAGCTCCTGATCGAGGACCCGACGGTCGACATCACCGGCGAGGAGTTCCTGGCCTGGGAGGTCGAGTACTACGAGAGCGTGCTGCACCAGAACTGGACCGAGTTCTGGACCGCCGTGCTCCCGCACCTCGACTACAAGCCGGCGCCGGATTGGGACACGGCGTTCGAGGAGTTCACGACGCCCCCGGGCAACCCGGCGCTGGTCGTGAGCTACTCGACCGACCCCGCCTACGCGGCGTACTACAACGAGTCGGGCCAGTACAATTCGACCGTCAGCTGGTGGAACGGCACGGCGTACGGCTGGCGAACGATCTACGGTATCGGGATCGTCGCCGGCACCCGGCACCTGGCGCTCGACGAGGAGTTCGAGGACTGGTTCCTGAGCGGCGCGGTCCAGTCCCAGATCCCCACGAACGAGTGGGAGTACCCGGCGAACGAGACCGTGGGGGTCCCGAGCGTCTACGACGCCGCGATCGACCCGTCCACGATCGTCCCGCTCAACAACGCGACCACGCCGAACGAGCTCGCATCGTCGATCGGGGGCTGGGTCACGACCTACCAGGAACTCGCGGACCAGTACCTCCCCTCATGAGAGCTGTCGCGCGCGACCTCACCGCGGCCGGCCCGATCGTGCTCTTCGTCCTCGCCTTCGCCCTCGTCCCGGTCGCGCTCCTCTTCGCGAGCTCGCTCGCGGCGAACGGCGGTTGGGGATCGCTCGCGGCGGTCGCGGCGGAGCCTCTCAATGCGATGTCGATCGACAACTCGATCGAGCAGGGGGCGCTCTCGGCCCTGATCGCGGTCGCGCTCGGTTATCCCGCGGGGGTCTTCTTCGGGCGGTACGCGTGGCGCGGCCGGACGATGCTCCGTTCGTTCCTGCTCCTCCCGTTCCTCCTGCCGAGCCTCGTGGTGGTCCTCGGCATCCTCGACCTCTTCGGGCCCGGGGGATTCGTGTCCGCCGCGGTGCCGGGGGCGGCGACGCTCGGGACGGGGCTGCCCGGGATCGTCGCGGCGAACCTCGTCTTCAACGTCCCGATCGTCATCCTCTTCACGGCGATCGGCTGCGAGGCGACGTCGGCCGACCTCGAGGAGACGGTCGCCAGCCTGGGCGGATCGCCGGCGCGGGCGTTCCGCGAGGTGTGGGGGCCGCCGACGTGGGTCGGCGCCGCGGTCGGCGGGCTCCTGACGTTCCTGTTCTCCGCGCTCTCGTTCGCGCCGCCGCTCCTCCTGTGCGGCCCGAAGTGCTACACGGTCGAGGCGCGCATCTGGTCGCTCGACCAGGTCTTCCTCGACCCCGGCGCCGCGGGGGTCCTCGCGCTGGTCGCGGTCGTCCTGTTCCTCGTGCCCGCACTGGCGTACCTCGCGCTCGTCGCCCGCTTGAGGTCCCGGCCGGGCCGCCGGCCCGCGGCGCCGCGTCCCGTCGGACCCAGGGACCCGGTGGCGATCGCCCTCGCCGCCGAGACCGCGCTCGTCCTGGCCGGGCTCGCCACGGTCCTCGGGAGCGTCGTCTTTCGGGCGTTCGTACCCACCGGCGGCGGCGGGGCAGGGAGCGCGTACGCGGCGCTCTTCTCCTCCGCGACGACGGACCGGCTGGGGATCTCCGCCGCCGGGATGGTGGGGAACACGCTGTTCTTCGCGACGGTCGCCGCGGGCCTCGCGATCCTCCTCGGGGTTCCGGCGGGGTACGCGGTCGTTCGCCGCCCGAGATGGTGGCAGGGTCTCGGCCTCCTCCTGTTCGTCCCCCTCCTGCTCTCCCCGATCGTCCTCGCCTTCGCCCTCGCGACGTTCTGGCGCCCGGTCCTCGGCGGCGAATCGACGATCTGGTTCCTCGTCATCGTGAGCCAGACGATCCTCGCGATCCCCTTTGCGCTCCAGAGCCTCGAGATCCCGCTCTCCGGTCTCGGGCCGTCGGGGCGGGAGACCTCCGAGACGCTCGGGGCCTCCCCGTGGAACGCGTTCCTCGACGCCGACCTCCCGCGGGTGCGGGAGGGGCTCGTGACGGCGAGCCTCTTCGCCTTCGCGCTCGGACTCGGCGAGTTCACCGCGACGTACTTCCTCGTCACGCCACAGTACACGACGCTGCCGGTCGGCCTCTACCGCCTGCAGGAGGCCCGCCAGTTCGCGGTGGCGGACGCGGCGGCGGGCCTCCTGCTGTTGCTGAGCCTGGTCGTGTTCCTCGTGCTCGTCCTGGGGGGGCGACGTGCCGAGCTCTGAGACCCTCCTCGAGGTCGAGGGGTTGTCGGCGGCGTGGGCCGGGACCCCCGTGCTGCGATCCGTCTCGTTCGCCGTAGCCCCCGGAGAGTTCCTCGTGCTCCTCGGGCCGAACGGCAGCGGGAAGACGACGCTCCTCCGCTGCCTGGTCGGGCTCGAGCGGCCGACCGCCGGCCGGGTCCGCCTCGGAGGCCGCGACCTCACGGAGGTGCCGACGTACCGGCGGGGGATCGGGCTGATGTTCCAGGATCCGGCGCTCTTCCCGCACCGCAGCGTCTACGAGAACATCGCCTACGCCCCCCTGGTCCAGCGGCGTCCGCGGCCCGAGGTCGAGGCCGAAGTCGACGACCTGGTAGCGCTGTTGCACCTCGAGGGCTTCGAGGACCGATCCCCGAACGAGCTCTCGGGCGGAGAACGCCAGCGCGTCGCGCTCGCCCGGACGCTGGCGGCCCGCCCCCCGATCGTGCTGCTCGACGAGCCGTTCGCCTCGATCGACGTCGAGCTCCGGGCCCAGCTCCACGCGGAATTCCGCCACGCGCTCCGGGTCCGGGGGACGAGCGCGATCCACGTGACCCACGACCGAGAAGAGGGTCTCTTCCTCGGGGACCGGGTGGGACTTCTCTTCGACGGCGCGCTGGAGGCGCTCGGTCCGCCCGCCCAGATCTTCGGTTCGCCGCCGAGCCCGCGCGCGGCGAGGTTTCTGGGGTACAACGTGCTCGAACGGCACGGAGCTCCCGAGGCAGTGCGGGCCGAGGACCTCCGGCTCGGTGCGGAGGGGGTTCCCTTGACGGTCGTGGCCGCGGGGACGGTGGGGCGGGAGACGCTCGTGATCCTGTCCGCCGAGGATGGGAACCGGGTCGAGTGGAGAACGGATCGCCCCGTGGCAGAGTTTCCGCCGGGCGCTTCGGTCGCACTGACCTGGTCCCGCGCGATCCGATGGGACGTTTCCGGGGAGCGACCCCTCGCCTCCTCGGGGTGAGGACGGATCGCGCGCCGATTCGAACGGAGGGTGGGCCCCACCGGGGGTACCCTCCCGATCCATCGGCCCCGCGCCCCGAGGACGGTGCGCCGGGGCCAGAGGCGCTAAGCCACGCGCGCCCTGCACGGGCCATGGCTCTGTCGGATCCCCTGAAGGTTTCCGAGACGCTTCGGGTGGGCGACGCGTCGTACACCATCTTCCGGCCCTCCCGGCTCGCGGGCGTTCCGGAGGAGAAGCTCGCCCGTCGGCCGAGGACCGTCGCCGTCCTGCTCGAGAACCTCCTGCGCCACTTCGACCCTGAGCGGAGCTCGGTCGAGCCGATCGTCGCGCTCGCGCGGGGCAGTCCGGTCCCCGAGCAGGTCGAATTCGCCTACTACCCCGAGCGCGTACTGCTGCAGGATTTCACCGGCGTGCCCGTCATCGTCGACCTCTCGACGCTGCGCAGCGCCGCGGCGGGCCAGCACGTCGATGCCGGCCGCGTGAACCCGATCGTGCCGGTCGACCTCATCGTCGACCACTCGGTACAGGTCGACAGCTTCGGCAGCCCCCGGTCGCTTCTCATCAACTTGGATCGCGAGTACGAGCGCAACCGGGAACGGTACCGGTTCCTTCGCTGGTCGAAGAGCGCCTACCGGGGGTTCCGCATCGTCCCTCCCGGCAACGGTATTTGCCACCAGGTGAACTTGGAGCACCTCGCGACCGTTGTCTCCACGGCGCCGGGCGCCGCGCCGCCGGTCGCGTTCCCGGACACCCTGATCGGGACCGACTCCCACACCACGATGGTGAACGGCCTCTCGGTCCTGGGGTGGGGGGTCGGCGGGATCGAGGCCGAGGCGGTGATGCTCGGGGAACCGTACTTTCTCGCGCGGCCGTTCGTCGTGGGGGTCGAGCTGACCGGCGCGCTGCCCGAGGGGGCCACCGCGACCGACCTCGTTCTGACGGTCACGCGGAAGCTGCGGGAAACCGGGGTCGTCGACAAGTTCGTCGAGTTCTTCGGGCCCGGGGTCGCGCATCTCTCCGTACCCGACCGCGCGACGGTCTCGAACATGTGCCCAGAGTACGGGGCGACCGCGGCGTTCTTCCCCATCGACGAATCGACGATCGCCTACCTGCGCGGGACCGGCCGATCGGCCGAGCTGATCGCGCGGGTCGAGGCCTACGCCCGGGCGCAAGGGTGGTGGGGCTCGCCGGCGCCGGGATCGATCGACTACGACGATCTCCTGCGCATCGACCTCGGCTCGGTCGTCCCCTCGGTCTCGGGCCCGCGGAACCCCGAGGAGAGCGTCGCGCTCCCGGCGGTACCGGATTCGTTCCGCGCGTCGCTCGCGACGTATCGGTCGGCGCACCCCCGTCCTTCGAACGGTGGCGGGTCGCACCCGTACCCGTCCGACGACCCGCTCGAGCCGTACGACGGCGAGCGGGAGAAGCCGCCGGCCCGCGCTCTCTCCTCGGAAGACCCCGATATCCAGGACGGCGCCGTGGTGATCGCGGCGATCACCAGCTGCACGAACACCTCGAACCCGTCGGTGATGATCGGCGCGGGGCTGATCGCAAAGCGGGCGGTCGAGCTCGGCCTCACCGTGCCCCCGCACGTCAAGACCTCCCTCGCCCCCGGGTCCAAGGTCGTCACCTCCTACCTCGAGCGGGCGGGGCTCCTGCCGTACCTCGATCGCCTGGGGTTCGAGCTCGTCGGCTACGGCTGCACGACGTGCATCGGCAACTCCGGCCCGCTGCCGCCGGCGATCGACCGGAAGGTCCGGGAGGGCGACCTCTATGTCGCGGCCGTCCTGAGCGGTAACCGCAACTTCGAGGCGAGGATCCACAACCTCGTCCGGGCCAACTATCTCGCCTCGCCGATGCTGGTCGTCGCCTACGCGCTCGCCGGTCGCATGGACCTCGACCTCACCCGCGAACCCCTCGGGACCGCGAAGAGCGGGGCTCCGGTGCATCTGCGCGATCTGTGGCCGTCGTCGACCGACGTGCGTCGCCTGGTCGAGTCGAGCCTCAACGCAACGATGTTCGAGGAGAAGTACCGGGCGATCGAGGTCGGGGACGCCCACTGGGAAGCGCTCGATCCGCCGACCGGGACGCTGTACCCCTGGACCTCGGAGTCGACGTACCTTGCCGAGGCGCCGTACCTCCGGCTCCCGCCGCCGCTCCTCCCGTCGGACGGGGTCCTCGTGACCGGCGCGCGCGTCCTCGCTTTCCTCGGGGACCAGGTGTCGACCGACCACATCTCCCCCGCGGGGGAGATCCCCGTCGATTCACCGGCGGGCGAGTATCTGCGAGTCCACGGCGTGCCGAGCACGGAGTTCAACACCTACGGGGCCCGGCGCGGCCATCACGAGGTGATGATCCGGGGGACGTTCGCCAACGTGCGACTCAAGAACGCGCTCGCCGCGCCGAAAGAGGGCGGGTTCACGGTCCACGTGCCGTCCGGCGACGCGATGACGATCTTCGCTGCGTCGGAACGGTACCGTTCCGAGGGGACGCCCTTGATCGTGCTGGCGGGCCGCAACTACGGCCAGGGCAGTTCCCGGGACTGGGCCGCGAAGGGCCCGCGCCTTCTCGGGGTCGGCGCGGTCCTCGCAGAGAACTACGAGCGGATCCACCGCTCGAACCTCGTGCAGATGGGGGTCCTGCCCCTCGCGTTCCCCCCCGGAGAGGGGGCGCGCACCCTGGGGCTCACCGGACGCGAATCGTACTCGCTGCGGCTCGCCGAGGGCGCCGCGATCTCTCCCGGTGGAACGGTCGTCGTGAGCGCCGTCACGGACGACCACCCCGCGCGCGAGTTCGAAACGACCGTCCGGATCCAGTCCGCGACCGAGATCGAGTACTACCGGGCGGGCGGCGTGCTGCCGTACGTGATGCGTCACCGCTTCGGGGGCTAGGCCCCGGTAGGGGTCCCCGGTCAGGGAACGGTCCCGGCGGGGACGGACTGCGCCCACGTCGCGAGCGCTTCGACCTCGCGGTAGGTGACCGTCCGGTCCCCGACCTCGGCACGGGCCATGGTCGCCGCGCGACGCAGCACCTCGGGCGGGACGTGGAGCGTGTGACGGCTCCCGCGCAGCTCGAGCATGTCGATCCGCTTCGCGAGCGGTTCGGTGACCTCCCGGTCGCTGAGGATGACGAGCTCGTCGGGCGGGAGCTTGGCGAGCAGCTTCCGTTCGCGGATCCGTGGTCCCATGCCGCTCTCGGGGACGGGGTAGCCCTCGGTTGCCAGGTAGCGGTAGACGATCCGCCGGGGATCGGTCGCGAACTCCGCCTCGTCCGCGGAAGGATCCCTCGGCGGATGGACGAGCGCGACCGCGCCCTTCGCGCCGACCCGCTGCGCCTCGGTGAGCGCGGCCGGCGGGTCGTCGAGCAGGTGCAGGACGTGCACGAAGAGCGCCGTGTCGAACGCGCGATCCCGGAAGGGGAGGTGGTAGGCGTCCCCGCGCACGAGCCGGGGTAGGCGCTTCGTCCGGGCATAGGCGAGCATCCGGCCCGAGGCATCGACCCCGGTCATCTCGAAGCCCCGCGCGAGGAGGGGCGCCGAGACCCGTCCCGTGCCCACCCCGACCTCGAGCAGTCGATGGACCCCCCGTTCCTTGAGTCGCGCCGTGAGGGCGTCGAGGGTGCCGGAGTCGAGCGGGTCGCGGGTCGCGTCGTAGACGGTCGAGATCTGATCGAATGCCCGGACGACCTCGCTGTGGGCCATGGGACGGTAACCGATTGGGCACCAGTATTATTCCCCTCCTCGGAGCCTTGGTTCGGCGTCCCCGCCCGCGTGCTCGCGGCGGCCGGCCGGCGGGGAAGCATGTCATGGGACGTGAACGAGCGCGGCGGTACGGTCCGGGCCCACGCGCCCTCCCGCCTCTCGACGCGCTCACATCGGACCTGTGGTACACCCTTCTCTACGTCCCCCCCCGCGAACAGCATCGCCTCGACCGAGAGCGCGAGAAGCTGTGGTCGGATCCCCTCGTGGTCGACGGCTACGGCGACGCCGAGGCCCGGGCGCTGTTGCGGCGATTCGATCGCTGGACCGCGGACCGGGAGGATGCCGGGCACACGCCGTCGGTGGCCCTCCAGACCGAGTGGATGACGCGAGAGAGCGGGATCCGCTTCTCCGCCCGGGAGATGGGACGTGCGCTCGATCGCCTGATCGCCGAGGCGGAGGTCCGGGTCGCCCCCGGCGCGCGCACGACGCTCGCGCGCCTGAAGGACCGTGGAGTGCGCCTGGGTCTCGTCTCGAATCTCCTGCACGAGACCGCGGACGGCGCCCGGGACGTACTCGCGACCCTCGGATTTGCCGGCCTGTTCCGCACGCTGGTCTTCTCGGACGAGCATCCGTGGTCGAAACCGAGCCCGGCCCCGTTCCGGTACGCGCTCCGTCAGCTCCGGGTCGTCCCGGCGCGGGCGGCGCATGTAGGGGACCTCTCGTACGATACGCGGGGGGCCGCGGCGGCGGGGCTCCGGCCCATCCTCTACACGGGTCTCCATCGGTGGGAGCCGGAGCGGCTCCGTTCGCTCGCCCGCCGGGTCGGACCGTCCATCCCGCGGGCCCGGCGCTGGGCCGACGTGGGCTCGTGGGTGCTCGCCGGGCGCTAGCGCCCGGCGTACTCGCTCCGAGCCTCTCTCTCGGGATCGAGGGGTCCGGGATCGGCCCGCTGTTGGTTCCCCTATCCGTCGGGCCGGTACCGTGCCGCGGCCGGGGACCCGCCCATGCCGGCGGTCTCCCCCGACGAAGCTGGCCCCTCAAGACCGGACGTCGCGTTCGCCGCGTAGGAGAAGTTCACGTGCGCGGGGCCCCCGGCGACCGAGACCGATTGGGGGACCGGGGTCTCGAACTGCGCGACGGCGCCGGGGACGATAGTGTACGTGCCGTTCAGAAGATCGAACGTCAGCCGGGACGAGTTCGTGGCGATCGTTAGGTCGTTCGCGGAGGCGTTCCACAAGGTCCCGGTGGCGAGCCCGATCTCCCGTACTACGACCTTGAAGAACGTCAGCCGGATGACAATCGGCGTGCCGTTCACCTCCAGCGAGCCGTTCGAAGCGCCGCCCGTCGGGGACCATTCGGTGAAGTTGTGCGTCCCGTTCGTCAGGGAAAAAGTGAGCTTCGCCCGGTCCCCCTCACCGACCCGGGAACCGGCCCCGGTGATGTTGACGAACCACGTCTCGTTCGCGGGCAGGTGGGACTCGACGAACGTCACGTCGGTCGTCGGCGGAGGAGGCACGGCGAGCGTCCGGGCCCCCACGCACGAGGACGGACCGCTCTCGCCGGACGCGTTTGCGGCGGCAACGCGCGCCGAGTAGTGAGTGCTCGGGTCCAGGCCCGAGATGGTGAACGAGGTCGCCGGTCCCGGGGTCGTGTAGACCGCTCGCAGCTCGGCGCAGGATGCGCCGAGGTAGAACCGGAGCGTATCGTTCTGGATCCCCGCACCGGAGGATTGGCTCCACGCCCACATCACCGACGCGTCGGTCACGTCCGAGGCGACCAAGGCCGTGGGCGCCGGGGGGCCGCGGGTGAACGCCGTGACGACGTTCGACGGAGCGCCCTCAAAATGCAGATTCCACGCCGAGATCGATGCGTAGTACCGGGTGTGCGGCCGCAAGCCGACGAGCGTGTAGGAGGTGTTTCCGGGCAGGATCGAGGCGAACGACGTGGGAGTGGGCGACCGACCCCAGCCCAGCGTGTAGTTGACCAACCCGGCCATCGCGACGGCGGTCCAGTTCACCGACAGGGTCGAGTTGGTCGCCGACACGACGCTGAGGTTCAGGGGGGGCGGCGGCCCCACCGCCGCGAGCGGTGCGGAGGCAGGATCGGGGAATTCCGGCAGGCCGGCCCGCCACATCCAGGCGATCGTGCCGGGGGCCGCGCCGTCGTCCCCATCGATCGTGCAGGATCCGGCGGCGAGGTGGGCGCAGAGATAGGACGTCGGCGCGATCAGGTACGAGGAGTTGTAGTAGAACCCCTCCTGCGACCACTGGTACCACGCGTAGTCCGGGATGCCGTGGATCGTCCCCTCGAGGCTGAAGGGGCTGACGTTGGTGGAGTACGACCCGAGGTGGCCGGGGGTCATGCTGAGCAACCAGGACTCGTTGCCGAACCCGGGGTAGTTGCCGTTCATCATCGGTCCCGAACCGATGAGCTGGGGCCGGTCCGAAGCGCCGATGGGGCCGAGCGGGATGGCCGGCGGAGTACCCGCCGGGTAGTCGTTCGTGACCTGGAGCAACGGACCGATCGTGCCGGTCGCTCCGACATGGTACGTCAGGCCGCTCCACTCGGCCTGCACCGACAGTTCCCGGGAGCTGACATTGTACGCCACGCCGTTGACGCCGTTGACCGTGATCCCGGAGCCCCAGGTGCCGTCGTAGGTGAGGACGAGCCGGGCGCTCGTGGGTCCGGTCAGTTGCCATTCTTGGACCCCATCCTCGGACGATCCGTCGGCTTCGAAGTCGACGAAACCGTTCAGGTACGGCTCCCAGTAGACGTTGTTCGCCTCGAAGAAGGAGAACTTGCCCACCCAGGACTGACCCGACCCCGCGAGCGGGTGATCGACGACACTTCCGTTGGAGAGAACGAGCGCGAGCTCGGAGTCGTTCCCGTCCCACCCCGTGATCTGGACCTGGCCGTTCATCGCGAACGAGGCGGTCGTGACGCCGGTGAAATTGTAAAGGACGCGCTGTTGGGTCGTGACGTCGACCGCCTCGCCCCAGACGAACTTCGAGGACGACGTGAGGGTGCCCCAGCCGTACACCCAGGCCCCGTCCTGCGTGAGGAACAGCTCGTTCGGGATCATCGCGTAATCCGGGAAGGTCTGGTAGAGCGGGACCCACGGTGCGATGTCGGTCAGGCTGCCGTTGGCGAACGAGTCATAGACCAATTCATCGGTGGCGTTCAGGTAGTAGGCGCCGGTCCGCAGCCAGGACAGGACCGGGTTCTGGCATCCCGGACCCCAGCCGTGATCGTTGTCGAGGTACCCTGCGTCGCAGACGTAGCCGGGGAGTACGAGCGATGCCTGGTCGTACGGTACCTCGGGGTCGACGACGAACGTGAGCGCGGTCGCGGCTCCCACCCGAACGTACTGGGCGGAAGTGCCGAACCCGTACGGGTACGCCGGAGCAGTGGCCGCCGGATCGGGTTGCGCGACGAGGTAGTAGTTTCCCTTGGCCACGCCCAGCGTGAAGCCTCCGCTCGAGTTCGTGACGGTCGAGTTTTCGGTCGTGCAATCCATCGGCAGGCTCGGGGAGTCGGGGCACGTGGCGTTGTAGGCCGTAATGTTCACGCCCGAGAGCGCGGGCGCGGTTCCGTAGCCATTGACGTTCGCCTCCACGACCCCGGTCACGGGGATGAGCGCACCCGAGAGCCGGTGCCGGAGGTGATGCGACGGCCCCCCGTGGACGGCGACCGGGCCGACCGGTGGGTCGGCACCGGGGGGGGCCGGCGGAGCGGGCTGGACCGCGGGGGTCGAGGGCGCCGGCGCGGAGGCAGAGGAACCGAGGAGGAGAACGACGATCGCTAGGGCGACTCCGATTCCGGCGGCGACCCGGATCGACCTCGTAGCCCGTCCCCCCGAGGGGGCACGTCTTCCCTCCTGAAGGTCATTGTGCCGACTCCCGGTGCCACGTCGAGCGGACTACGATTCCCCCGGAAGTACAGTCTGCGCCCGCGCGGCGGCGGAGTCCGAGCTTGTACGGTCGCATCGCGATACCGCCCGGCGGCCGGGCTTCGCCAAGGTACATCTCTCGGACGTAACCCTCGAAACCGATGCCGCGACGCGTCAGCCGGCCGTGCCGGGGGCGGCGATCACGCCCTTCTGATTGGAGAGTCCCAGGACGACCAGCACGGCGAGGCCGGCAAATATGATCCCGACGATGACGCTGAGGAGATAGGCCTCCGCCGACGGCAACTTGGTGCCCGGCTCGAGGAAGCTTGCGAGGAAGGCCCCCGACACGGTCACTCCGACGGCCTGTCCGAGCGTACGGAACGCCGTATTGATGCCCGTGTTCCCCGCTACCTGGGCCGGTGTCGAGAGGAGGAGGACCCAGACCGAGAGCGCCGACAGTTCGAACGCGACGCCGGCCAGGACGATGATCGTGGCCGCCGCGATCCCGTACCCGCTCGCGTGGAAGGGCAGGATCACGATCAGTCCGACGATCAAGAGGATCCCGCCGATCAGCGAGACGGGCTTGGGTCCGGTGCGATGCATCAGCCGGCCCGCGAGCGGAGCGAAGACGAGCATCAGGATCGCGGCCGGAGCGAGGATGAGGCCGGCCTGCTCGACGTTCCGGCCGAGGCCGATCCCCGGCTCCTGGGCGAAATAGATCGCGACGTAGAACGCGATGAACATCACCGCGCCAGTGCAGAGCGTCACGAAATTCACCAGGAACAGCGGCTTGGCCGTCGCGGAGCGTAGTGGGATCACCGGTTGCTCGTTGCGCCGCTCCACGAAGTAGATCGCGACGCCGAGGACGGCCCCGGCGGCGAGCAGTCCGACGGTGGCCGCGCTCGTCCAACCCAGCGTCCCGCCCTCGGTCAATCCCACGAGCAGAAGCGTGAAGCACGCCCCGATCGTGGTGAGCCCCGCATAGTCGATTCGCTCCTGGGCGGTGACCGTGGACTCCCGGGCGAGGACGAAGATCATCGCGGTCAGCAGGATCGCGAACGGAGCGAGCAAGTGGTAGTTGGCCTGCCAGCCGTACGACTCCGTGATCGAGGCCCCGACGATGAGTCCGATCGCCGACCCGACACCGTTCATCGAGACGACCAGGCCGACCGCGACGGGCACGTGCGCGGCGTCGAGCTCATCGTGGACGAGGGAGATCGCGAGCGGGAACATCGCGAGGCCAAGTCCCTGGATCGCCCGGAATACGAGCAAGCTCGTGAGGTCCCAGGAAAATCCGTCGAGGACGACCGCCGCCGAATAGGCGGTCATCACGAGGATTAGCATCCGCTTCTTCCCGTGAACGTCGCCCAGCCGACCGAAGAGTGGGACGGACACGGCGCCGACGAGCAGGTAAATCGCCGGAACCCAGGAGACCGCGGCCGCCGATGCGTTGTATTGCGACTGAATGTCCGGGAGGGCAGGAATGATCATCGACTCGCTGTACGAGACGAGAAGCGCGGTGCAGGCGAGCAGGACCAGGACGAGCCGTGACATCCGAGGGCTGGACG
>Ga0187782_10000904_pt1 | contig 20982 bp, 17 predicted proteins | sample 0715_SJ02_MP15_2_FD_132454 | JGI IMG/M metagenome (GOLD analysis project Ga0187782, IMG submission 132454) | Tropical peat soil microbial communities from peatlands in Department of Meta, Colombia - 0715_SJ02_MP15_20_MG | ecosystem: Environmental > Terrestrial > Soil > Wetlands > Peat | place... | reverse complement strand
TCGTTCGGCGGCATCAACCTCGAGGACATCAAGGCGCCGGAGTGCTTCTACATCGAGGAGCGCTTGCGCGAGGCGATGGACATCCCGGTCTTTCACGACGACCAGCACGGCACGGCGATCATTTCGGCGGCGGGACTGCTCAACGCGCTGGAGCTTACGGGCCGGGACATCAAGCAGACCAGGCTCGTCTGCAACGGCGCCGGGGCCGCGGGCGTCGCCTGCCTTGATCTCGCCAAGGCGCTCGGCTTCGCGCACCAGAATGTGACGCTCTGCGACACCAAGGGAGTCATCTACCGGGGCCGCGCGGAGGGCATGAACCAGTGGAAGAGCGCCCATGCGGTCGAAACCAGCGCGCGCACGCTGGCCGAGGCGCTCGAGGGCGCCGACGTCTTCTACGGCCTGTCGGTGAAGGGCGCGCTGACGCCGCAGATGCTCAAGGCCATGGCGAAGGATCCGATCGTCTTCGCCATGGCCAATCCCGATCCCGAGATCTCGCCCGAAGAAGCCCTGGAGGCGCGGCCCGACGCCATCGTCGCCACGGGGCGATCGGACTATCCGAACCAGGTCAACAACGTCCTGGGCTTCCCTTACATCTTCCGCGGCGCGCTCGACGTGCGCGCCAGGACGATCAACATGGAGATGAAGATCGCGGCGACCAAAGCCCTGGCGCGGCTCGCGCGCGAGGACGTGCCGGACGAGGTGGCGAACGCCTATCGCGGGGCGCGCCCGCGCTTCGGGCGCACTTACCTGATCCCCGCCCCTTTCGACCCGCGCCTGATTTCGGTCGTTCCGCCGGCGGTCGCGCAGGCGGCGATGGACTCAGGAGTCGCGCGCCGGCCCATCGTCGACATGAAGCGCTATCGCGCCGAGCTCTCTGCGCGTCGCGACCCCGTAGCCGCGGTCATGCACGACATTCACGAGCGCGTGCGCCGCAACCCGAAGCGCGTCGTCTTCGCCGAGGGCGAAGAGGAGCAGGTCATCCGCGCCGCCGCCGTCTTCGTCCATGAGGGACTCGGACGCGCGGTGCTGGTCGGGCGCGAGGACCGGGTCAAGGCGGCCGCGGAGCGCGCCGGCGTCGAGCTCGGCGAGGGCGTCGAGATCCACAATGCGCGGCTCTCCTCGCGCAATGCGGTCTACGCGCAGTATCTCTATAAGCGGCTGCAGCGCCGAGGCTTTCTGCTGCGCGACTGCCAGCGTCTGGTCAACAACGACCGCAACCACTTCGGCGCGGCGATGGTGGCGCTCGGCGACGCCGACGCGATGGTGACCGGCGTCACGCGCAATTTCTCCAACGCGCTCGACGATGTGCGCCACGTGCTCGACCAGAAGGCCGGACGCCGGGTGATCGGCGCCTCGCTGATCCTCGCCAGCGGCCGCGTCGTCGTCGTCGCCGACACTGCGATCACCGAGATGCCGGAGGCTGAGGATCTTGCGGACATCGCAATCGAGGCGGCGGGCGTCGCCAAGCGCATCGGCCTCGAGCCGCGCGTCGCCATGCTCGCGTTCTCGACCTTCGGCTATCCGCCGGGCGAGCGCACCGCGCGCGTGCACGAGGCGGTGCGCGTCCTCGACAGGCGCAAGGTCGACTTCGCCTATGAAGGCGAGATGGGCGCGGACATCGCGCTGAACCGGGCGCTCATGGCCGCCTATCCCTTCTGCCGTCTGACAGACACGGCGAATGTGCTGGTCATGCCGGCGTTCCACTCCGCGGCGATCTCGACGAAGATGCTGCAGGAGCTCGGCGGCGCGACGGTGCTCGGGCCGCTGATCGTCGGGCTCGACAAGTCGGTGCAGATCGTGCAGCTCGGCGCGACGGATGCGGAGATCGTCAACATGGCGGCGCTCGCGGCCTTCGGAGTCGGGGGCTGAGCCGGCGGCGCCGACGCCCTCCGCGTCGGACTCAAGCTTCAGTGGCTCGCTCGTCTCATTTCTGTCGAGCAAATTCTGACAATCTCGTGATCTTCAAGTTAGGGCCAAAATAAGAAGATTGCGAAGCCAAGTCTGTAATAAGCATCTTCAATGTCGACGATTGCATTTCGGCGCTTCAACGCTTGCCCGATGACGAAGCGCGTCCTAATAAGCGCGGGCGAACCGCGCGGCCGAGGCCGCGTCATCAATCGGTCACATCGGATCAGCAATTCCTCGCCGTGACCATCATACGTCAGCAGTGGGCCGGCCGCCCTGGATGTTGGTCGAGGAACCAGCTTTCGTTCCTCGAGCGCCCACCCGCGGCGCCGAGGTTGTCCGTCCGCGCCGCTGGCGCTTGTGATCGACGCAAGACTGAAAGATCTACGACATGAACATAACGATGATCGGCTCAGGCTATGTGGGCCTCGTCTCCGGCGCTTGCTTTGCGGACTTCGGCCATGTCGTCGCTTGCGTCGACACCGACGTTGCGAAGATCGAGCGCCTGACCCGCGGCGAAATCCCGATCTACGAGCCTGGGCTGGAAGACCTCGTGGCCGCCAACGTGCGCCAGGGTCGGCTCTCCTTCACGACCGAGCTCGCGCCGGCGGTGAAAGGCGCCAGCGCCGTCTTCATCGGCGTCGGCACGCCCTCCCGACGCGGCGACGGCCACGCCGATCTCTCCTATGTGTTCGCCGCCGCCAAGACCATCGCCGAGGCGCTCGAAGGCTTCATCGTCGTCGTCAACAAATCGACCGTGCCGGTCGGCACCGGCGACGAAGTGGAGCGCATCATTCGCGAGATCCGCCCCGATGCGGATTTCGCCGTCGTCTCCAATCCCGAGTTCTTGCGCGAGGGCGCGGCGATCGAGGATTTCAAGCGCCCCGACAGGGTCGTCATCGGGACCGAGGACCCGCGGGCGCGAGAGGTCATGGGTGAGATCTACCGGCCCTTGAGCCTGAACCAGCCGCCGCTCCACTTCGTCGGGCGGCGCACGGCCGAGCTCACCAAATACGCCGCCAACGCCTTTCTCGCGACGAAGATCACCTTCATCAACGAGATCGCCGATCTTTGCGAGAAGACCGGCGCCGACGTGCAGGATGTCGCCCGCGGCATCGGCCTCGACAAGCGCATCGGCTCGAAATTCTTGCATGCGGGGCCGGGCTATGGCGGCTCCTGCTTCCCCAAGGACACGCTCGCCCTGCTCAAGACCGGACAGGACGAGGGCGCGCCGCTGCGCATCGTCGAAACGGTCGTCGGGGTGAACGAGGCGAGGAAGCGCGCCATGGCGCGCAAGATCATTCACGCAGTCGGGGGCTCGGCGCGCGGCAAGCGCATTGCGCTGCTCGGCCTCGCGTTCAAGCCGAACACCGACGACATGCGCGACGCGCCGTCCCTCGCCATCGTCGCTTCGCTCGCCGGCGACGGCGCCGAGGTCCACGCCTACGACCCGGAAAGCATGGAGCAGGCCCGCCCGCTGATGCCGGAGGTGACGCTCCACAACGACGCCTATTCGGCGATCGAGGGCGCGGACGCGCTGGCGATCGTCACGGAGTGGGACGCCTTCCGCGCGCTCGACCTCGATCGCGTCAAGCGCCTCATGCGGGCTCCGGTCATCGTCGACCTGCGCAACATCTATCGCGCGGCGGACGTGCGCAAGCGCGGCTTCACCTATGTCAGCGTCGGACGGGCGTGAGCCGCTCAGGCGCGGCCGCTCGGCGAATTCATGCTATAAGCAGCCGCATCGGCGATCGATCGCCGCAGGACCGAGTCATCGAGTCAATGTGCAGGATGCGGGCAGCGGCGGCGTTCCTTATGATTGCGGCAAGCCTCGCCGGCTGCGGACGCGTCGAGGGCGTCATGGCGCCGGTCGCTTTGGAGGCGCCGCCCGGCGCGAGCCGCGTCGACATGATCGTGGCGACGACGCGTAGCGAGACGGACGTTCCCCCGAGCGAGATGTTCAGCGGCGAGCGCGGGGGCGCGCTCGCCTTCGCGGATATAGGCGTCTCGATCCCGCCCGACGCGAACCGGCAGATCGGCGACGTGCAGTGGCCGCAGTCGCTGCCGCCGGACCCTGCGCGCGAGTTCGCGACGCTGCGCGCCGAGCGGCTGGATCGCTCATCTGCGATGGCCCGCCTCGACGCGCGCGCCAAGCGCGTCAAATCCCGGGAAGTCTTGGTCTTCGTGCATGGCTACAACACGCGCTTCGCCGACGCCGTCTATCGCTTCGCGCAGATCATCCATGATTCGGGGACCGACGCTATTCCGGTCTTGTTCACCTGGCCGTCGCGCGGCAGAACGCTCGCCTATGGCTATGATCACGAGAGCGCGAGCTTCTCGCGCGACGCGCTGGAGCGGCTGCTTGCGGACATCGTAGCCGACCCCTCGGTTGGCGAGTTGTCGATCCTTGCGCATTCCATGGGCAACTGGGTCACGCTCGAGGCGCTGCGTCAGATGGCGATACGCAACCACGGGCTGCCGGCCAAGATCGCCGATGTGATGCTCGCCGCGCCGGACGTCGACTTCGACGTGTTTCAAACTCAGCTGCGGGAGATCGGGCCCGCCGCCTCGCGCTTCGTCGTCTTCGTCTCGCGCAACGACCAGGCGCTCGCGGCGTCGCGCCGCGTCTGGGGCGACAAGCCGCGTCTCGGCGGCGTCGATCCCGCCGATCCGGTCTATGCTCAAGACTTCGCCCGGGATCGCATCGTCGTCGTGGATCTCTCCAACGTAAGCTCCGACGACCCCCTCGGTCACAGCACCTTCGCCGCCGCGCCGGCGGTCGTGCGCGCAATCGGCTCTCGCCTTTCCGGCGGACAGACCCTGTCGGAGGGCGCGGGCGTCGGAGAGCGGCTGGGCGCGGTGACGGCAGGCGCGATTGGCGTCGTCGGCTCCGCCGCGGGCGCGGCGGTTCAGGCGCCGTTCGCGCCCTTCGATTCGCATGCGAGAGACCATTTCGGCGACGATCTCGACGCGATCGGCGACAGCCTGAGCTACGGCGCGCGGGCGGGCGCTTCTCTCGCGCGATGACCGCGCGCTTCGGGATGGGGCGCCCTCCCGTGCTAGATTGACAAAATGAGCGCGCTTCCAAAGCTCACCGAAGAGCCGACGATGACCGTGGCCGAGTTCTATGCTTGGGCCGAGACGGTCGAGGGGCGCTGGGAGCTCGTCGACGGCGAACCGGTCGCCATGGCTCCGGCGAACACGACGCATGGGGCGATTCAAAACGAGCTTGGACGACTGATTGGCAACGCGTTGCTCGAAAAAGGCGCGCCCTGCGCGGTCATCACGGAGCCGGGAGTCATTCCGCACATTCGCGCGAACGCCAATGTCCGCATCCCCGATCTCGTCGAAATTTGCGGCGAGTTTCGCACGGAGCTCAGGGCGCTGACCGAGCCCGTCGTGCCGATTGAGATTCTCTCGCCAGGCAACCGGCAGAGAACATGGTCCAACGCTTGGACCTACACGACGATCCCGAGCGTGAGAGAGATCGCCGTCTTCCGCACGGCCTCGATCGGCGTCGAGCTGCTGCGCCGTCTTGGCGACGACACTTGGCCGGAACAGGCCGAGCTTGTCGAGAGCGGCGACTTCAGCCTCGAGAGCGTCGGCGTCCGCTTCCCTTTGGCCGCGGCGTACCGCACGACGCGGCTCGGCGATAAGGCGTAGCAGAGATTTTTTCGATGAGCGCCCAGCCGCAGAAGCCGCCGCGCATGAACGTTGATGAGTTTGTCCTCTGGGCCGAGGATCGCCCCGGGCGTTGGGAGCTGTTCGACGGCGAGGCGGTCGCGCAGGCGTCTGAGCGCGCGGCCCATTGGAAGGTCAAATTCGCCACTCAGGCGGCGCTGTTGGCTGCGGTGAAAACGAAAGATCTGCGCTGCCATGTCGTGCCGGACGGCGCCACGGTCCGCATCGACGCGACGAGCGCTTATGAGCCGGACGCTCTGGTTTATCGCGGAGAGGAGGTCGCGCCCTCGGCCCTCATCGTCGAGAATCCCCTTATCATCGTCGAAGTCCTGTCGCCTTGGACGGAACGCGTCGATCGTGGACGCAAGCTCGCCGACTATTTCCGGCTTCCGAGCGTCACTCATTATCTCGTCATTGATCCGGACCAGCCGCTCGTCTTGCATCATCTACGCAGCGGCGCAGATATTCTCACGCGCGTGCTGCGCGAAGGCGCGATCGTCTTCGATCCGCCCGGCTTCGAGGTCGCCCTCTCGCAATTCAATCAGCCATGACTGCTGGTTGCATGCACATGCAGAGTCGCGTCAGGCGCGTTTCTCGTGTCTGACCATCGTGTCCGGCCCCAGGCGCGTGGTCTCCACGCGTTCGTAAAGCCGCTCGTCCATGACCGTCGCGCGCGCCGCCGGACGCAGCGCGAGCCGCCCCGCCCCGCCGAACGGCTTCTCTCCGGTATGCAGGATCACCTCGTCCGCAAAGCCGCCGCAAATCAGGCTTTCCGCCAGGCGCGGTCCGCCCTCGCAGAACACGCGCGTGACCCCGCGCCGCGCGAGCTCGGCGAGCGCAGCCGGCAGCGCGACGCGGCCGAGCATGTCCGTCTCGACGCGCGCCGCTTCGGCGCCCGTCGCTTCCGTGAACGCCGCGACCGCGCTGTCCGAGACGTCGCGCGCGACGATGACGAGCGTTGGAGCCTTGCGGGCGAGCGCGGCGAAACGCGAGCGCGGCGAGAGCGACAGCTTCGAGTCCAGCACGACGCGCAGCCGCTTCTCGTCCTCGAGCCCCGGCAGACGCACGGTCATGAGCGGATCGTCCTCGCGCGCCGTCGCGGCGCCGACCATGATCGCGTCGTGCAGCGCCCGCTGCATATGTGAAAAAGCGTCGGCGAGCGGCCCGGTCACATGCAGGCGCGGGTCGTGCGTCGCGCCGGCGGCGAAGCCGTCGGGCGTCTGCGCGAGTTTCAGCGTCACCATCGGGCGGCGCTCCGTCAGGCGGCGGATGTGTCCGAGATGCGCGCGCCGCGCGTCGCGCTCGAGCACGGGCGACGTCACCGAAATTCCAGCCTCGCGCAGCAGCGCATGTCCGCGCCCGGCGACGCGGGGATCCGGGTCTTCCATCGCCGAGACGACCCGCGCGACGCCGGCGGCGATGATCGCCTCGGCGCAGGGCGGCGTCTCCCCATGATGCGAGCAGGGTTCGAGCGTCGCGTAGAGCGTGGCGCCGCGCGCGCGCGCGCCTGCAGCCGCGAGCGCCATGGCCTCGCCATGGGGGCGCCCTCCCGCCCCGGTGAACCCACGCGCGATGACGACGCCGTTTTTCACGAGCAAGGCGCCGACGGCCGGATTGGGCGCGGCGCGGCCGAGATTGCGCCGCCCCAGGGCGAGCGCCGCGGCCATGAAGGCCTCGTCGCGGGGATCATTCGTCATTGGCGGCCTGGTTCTTGGTTTCGTCCTCGGCGGAGACGAGCTCGTCGATGAGCGTGTTGAAGTCGCGCGCCTCGCGGAACTCGCGATAGACCGAGGCGTAGCGCACATAAGCGATGGCGTCGAGCGACCGCAGGCCCTCTATCACGAGCTCGCCAATCTGGCGGCTCTCCACCTCGGATTCGCCGAGGCTCTCGAGCTGGCGGACGATCCCGTTGATCATGCGCTCGACGCGTTCGGGCTCGACGGAGCGCTTGCGCAGCGCGACCTCGACCGAGCGCGTGAGCTTGTCGCGGTCGAAGGGCGTCCGGCGTCCCGACTTCTTGACGACGACAAGCTCGCGCAGCTGAACGCGCTCGAAGGTCGTGAAGCGGCCGCCGCAATCGGAGCAGATCCGCCGGCGACGGATGCAGGTGTTGTCCTCGGCCGGACGCGAATCCTTCACCTGCGTGTCGGCGGAGCTGCAATAGGGACAGCGCATGGGGCCTACGTGACGCCCGAAGATGGTCGTCCGCCTGCTTAGCCTCGCTGGAGACGCGGCCGCAAGCCCTCGATGTCCGAACTTTCGCTCGCGCCGGCGCTTCGAATGTTTCGAGAATGATCTTGGACGCGGGGCGTGCGATCCGGCGGCTTCGCCTTTTTGAGCTTGCTTGCAACCGTGTCATTATTTGCTACAAATTGCACAGCTATAGGCGCTACAGAAGCGGTCAATGATGATCATCGTTCCTCTACCGCGCTCCATCGGGGGGTTGTTCGTCATAGGCCGGGACGAATGGATCGCCGTCAACGATCGCGTGTCGGCCATAATCGAGGCGGCTCCCCTTCGCGACGCCTTGAAATACTACCTCCTAGCGAGTTTCGACGCGCTCCTCTCGGTCAGCGAGCGGTGGCGCCAGTCGACCTACGCCGAGCTCGTCGGGGAGGCCGCGCTCGCCGGCGTCTTCGCCAGGGATGCGGCTCACACGCTCACGCAACTGCAATCCGAAATCGCGGGGCTGAAGCCGACGGACCCCGTGCCCGAGCGGGCGGCGTTCACCATCAAGGTCGGTTTCGCTTCTCTCGCCGACGGAGCGACGGAGCGCCTCGTCAAGGCGGCGGCGCTCGAGCCGCTCATCGCCGATTTCGTGGCGCAAAACCGCGCCGCCGACGCGACAATCGTGGGGATCGGGCGGAGCCTTGGGGATCAGTGGCGGTCCCTCGACGGACCGCTCGGCGACATCGAAAAAGGCATGATCGATCTCGACCGCGGTTGGGGTAATGTGGTCGATGTGCTGAAAGCGGCAGGCTTGAGGGCGCAGGACATCACGATGGCCGAGTTGCTCGCCGCCGACATCGCCTTAGCCATCCAGGCCTGGAATGAGCTGGCGCAGGTCGCGGCGGGCTTCGATCGGAGGGCGGCGTCTCGGAGCGCAGTCTCGGGACCACCCCTGTGAAATCGTTCGGCGCGCCCTCAACTGGGTCGGGATTTGCGCACATCCGGCTAACAATTTATTGCAATGGCGCTATTGTCTGCTATGGACACGCTATCGCTGACGACGCCAGAAAGGCGCCTGCCGATGTCGATTGTTCCTTTGCCCGGCTTGATCGGCCAATTGTTCGCGATTGAGCGCGGCGAGTGGATCGCCGTCAATGATCGTGTGTCCGTGGTGATCGAGGCTGCCCCCATTCGGCAGGTGATCAGCCAATCCATCCCCAATTTCGACGCCCTTCTCTCAGTCTGCCAAGACTGGAGCCAATCGACTTACGCCGCGCTCATCGGGCAGGCGGCGCTCGTCAGCGTCTTCGCGACGGATGCGGCGCAGACGCTCGCGCAGCTGCAGGACGAACTCGCCGGGCTCGCGCCGACGGACCCCGTTCCCGAGCCGGCGGCCTTCACGATCAAGGTCCGCTACGCCTCCCTCGCAGACGTCGCCGCGGACCATCTCGCCAAGGCTGAGGCGCTCGCGCCGGTCGTCGCCGAGTTCACGGCGCAGAACCGCGCCGCCGATGCGGCGATCCAGAAGATCGGTCAGGGTCTGGGGCCGGGCTGGCAAACGCTGGAAGGGCCCATCGACGAGATCGAGTCCGGCATGTCCGATCTCGACGGCGGTTGGGCCAATCTCGTCGACGTGTTGGAGGCGACGAGCGCGAAGGCTCTCGACATCACGACGGCCGAGCTGCTCGCCGCGGATCTCGCCGCAGCCGTCGCGCGCTGGGACGAGCTGGCGCAGGCCGCGGTCGACTTCGACGAAATGGCGAGTTCTCTGAAGACGGTGAGAGCCCTATGACGACGGTCGGCGCATTGTTGGCGGAGATTTTCACCTCCGCTTCCACGGGCCCCGTCCTGTCGGGGCAACTTTTTCCGCTCGCAAATCTCGGGAGCCTGCGGGTCACTTACAACTGGCTCTACTCCGCCCTGAATTGCAATCCGAGTGACGCATCGATCTTCGACTGGACTCTCGCCAAGACCGCGACCGGCCAGGTCACGCTCTCGCCTTCTGCGCCCTATCGCGGCATGACGCTCTATGCCAGCGTGCGCCCGGATTGGAGCTATTTCGTGCAGGTGCAGGCTCCGAATTCGGCCGACTGGATCACGCGGGCGCAAGGCGACGAATTCCTGACCCTGACCGAGCTCGGGCTTCTCACCATCAATCTGCGCGGACTGAACGGCCTATATCTGGCGCTCAACGGCGCCCCCACGCCTCACGACGGCTATTCCGGGTACAAGCTCCAGGCGAACGCCGCGTCCGCGGGCCCGTCGACCGACATGTTCCTCTCCGTTTCGCGGCAGTTTCAGGGAGCGCCTCAGGCGCCCTGCGCCGCCGATATCGGTGAGACGTCGCTCGCCGAGCTGTTGCGGAAACAGGGTGTGCAAGATGCCGAAGGCATGGCGCGCCGTATCGTCGCCAAATCGTCATAATAGCGTGTTGTACTATGTTTGCAGATACTGTGAATAATTTCGCAGCGCACCAAAAATTATCATGAATCAAGACTTGTTCCCGGCACCCGGCCATGATAATACTTTTTAAAATCGGTCCCAAGACCTTGCAAGCAATCCCGCGTTAGAGGAGAGTTGAAATGACGATCGCGCCTGATTTCTTTAGTCCATCCGCAAAACTCCTCACAACGGTGACAAACCCAAATACTAATCAGCCGTCCGTCGCGTTTCCTCTACAGACAAAAGCCTGGCTCAAGATGCAGGACGTCGTGCGATCTGCATTGGCGTTCCCGCTGACGCAGCAAGATTTCACCAATCTTTACGGAGATTTTGCCGACGAGGCGCAGGTCGAAGCCGCTCTGACGGTCCTCGCCGCCATCAACGAGACCGCCCAGGACTACGGCGATCCGACGACGCTGATTTCGGAGATCGCCCAGTTCGCGAACGCGAACAGCGCGCCAGACTCCATTTACGGCAACGCGGTCTGGCTCGCCGCGCAGACGCAGACTGCCGCCGAGCAGATCGAAGCCCTGCTCAGCGAGGGGCTCGCCGACATCGCCGACGACCCGACGCCGGAGCAGAGACTGCAGGATCTGACCGCGCTGCTCACCGGCCAGGGGATGATCACGGATCAAGCCAACGGATTGAAGGAACTCATCGAAGCGTTCGAGAAGAAGACCACCGTCTTTTATCAGACGCTGAACACCGAGCTGAACGCGCCGCAGAATTCTCTCGCGGCCTATCTGGCGCAAGACGACAACATTTATAACGACGCGAAAAAGGCCGTAGCCGACGAGCAGTCCTTGATCAATCAGCTGAACGGGCAGATCGGCGAGCTGAACAAGGAATATATCGGCTTCACCGTGGCGGCCAGCGTTTCGCCGCTGTTCCTGCTCATTCCGTTTTTCGGGATTTTCCTTGCCGTAGCCGACGCCACGACTTTCGGCGTGCTCGCCTCCAAGGTGAAGCAGGCGCTCGACGCGGCGAACGCCCAGCTGAGCCAGGACGAGAAGGCGGAGCAGCAGAAGGCCGCGCTGGTGACCCAGATCCAGGGTTTCAACAGTCAGGCCGCCACGGTCGAAGCCGACGGCAAGGAGTTTCTCGACGCAATTTCGCAGCTCATCTCCGGGTGGGCCGAGTTCGAAACGCATATCCAAAAGCGGCTGGACGCCCTGACCGCAGACGACCTGAAGGATTGGCCCGCCTTTCTACAGAAGGTCAATTTCCAGGCGGCGCTGACCGGCTGGCAGAACATCCAGCAAACGGCGCAGACGTTCTTCGACACCGGCTTCGTGAACTTCAAGTCGGCGACCAGCGCCGCGGAGCTGTTCGCCACCGTCGACGCCGACTGAAGGGAGCCAAGCTTATGACGCTGGGTCAAACCGATTGGGCGACGCTCAATGCGATCGCCGCCTCCTTTCTGGCGTCGACGCCGCTCGCCGCCCGCATCAAGCATGTGACGCCTCCGGGCGGCTACTCGGCGGTTCTGCTCGAGGGCAAGCTCTCCGACATCCTGGCTGCGGCGGGCCCCTTATCGGGGTCGCTCATCATCGCCGCGGACACGTTGATCCTGCCCGCCGGCGAAACGGCCTTAACCGCCCCGTCGGCGCTGATCATCGCCAGAAGCCTCCAGGTCGACGGGGGCGGGACCGCGACACTGCAATTTGCCGGGTCGACGCCGATACAAATCCTCACGTCGGAGATCGTCGGGACCGTCAATGTGGCGACAGGCGGAGGCAGCGTCGCGCTCGCATTCTCGAACTTGCGCAGGCCGCAGCTCCTGACCGTTTCCGGCGCGCCGCCGTCGCTCCAGACGTCGACGCAGAGGACGGATATCGCCGACGTCCTTCATTCGCCGTGGACGATCCTCGCGCTCGAGCTGATCTCGGCGGTCGCCGGCGTCCTCGTGGACCAGGACGACTCCGACTCGACCATCCTCGCCACGAATATGCTCCGCTTCGTCACGACGGGTTGCCAGGCGCTGATCGCCGAGCGCGGCCAGTTCCAGGACGTGGACTGGGACGACGTGGCCTCCCTGCAGACGGCAAGCCTCGCGCTGCTGACTTTCACGCAGGCGGCGCTTTCGGGCGCGATCTATGTGCCCGTGCTTTCCTCGGACGTCTACGAGCAGGAGATCAACGCGCTGCTCGCCGTCGCGCAGACTTACGATGGGAAAATCGCGGCGCTGAAGGCGGGGAAGGACGTCGACCAGACGCTGAAAACCTTCGCGCAGACCCTCTCTGACATCAATCAAGCCGCCGAGACGCCGCTTTTCAACACATTGGCGCGGCTCGCCGACCAGTCGGCGTCGGTGCAGAACCAGCTCGACAACGCCGCCCTGCGTTTGCAGCGAATCGGCGAAACCCTGCCCGAGTTGCAGGAGGCGCTGACGGAGGCGATCGCCGAGGAATTTCAGAAGGAGCTTGTGCGGACCGCGATCGATACGCTGTTCACGCTGGTCACGCTTTATGTGGGCGCGGCGGCCGCCGTGCTCGGCGATCCCGAGGCCTTCGCGCAGTTCTCCGCCAAGGCGGCCGCCGAGGCGCTCAAATTCGTGCAGGAGCTCATCAAGGAGGCTCAGAAGGGGATCGACAGCGCGATCGCCGACGGCGCCGCGGCCGCCGGCCAGCCTCCAAGCAAGGAAACGAGCGAAGCGGCGCGGCAGGGCGCGGAGTATGTGGCGGGCTCGCTCGTCGGCTTCGGCAAGGCGTCAGCGGCGCTGTGGGGCGTGGTCGAGGCCGCCATCGCCAATGGCCAAGACAACATCAATATGAGTCCCGACCTGCTGAAAGCCGTCGAGGCGCTGCCAGATCTCGACGGCCTGTCAGTCGGCGGCCTCGATCCCGTCGCCTACTGGGACGCCGTGGTGACCCAGACGAAGGCCGCCGTCGAGCCGCACAAGGCCCTGCCGGAAGCGGCGGCCTATCTGACCGCAGTGGAGCTCACGGCGACCTATGGCAGGGCCGTCGGCGACTTGCAGATGAAGCTGCTGGAGCTCTTCACGCAAGGGCTTTCCGCTTTCGATCAGCTGCGGTCGGTCTATCTCGCCGAGCAGAAGTGGAACGACCTCCTCGCGTCATTGACGGACAAGCAGTCGCAAATCGACGCCGCGATCGGCCTGCTCGAACGGGGCTATCTCGACGTCAAGCGCAATCTCGTCATCGCGGTCGAGAATTATCGCGCGGCGTTCCGCTATCAGTGGCTGCAGGAGCCGAGCATCCAGGTCGACGTCTCGATGGACTTTCTGACGCTTGAGCAACAGGCGGCCAATTCGATCCTCAGTCTCGAGGCCGTGCTCGCCGGCGGTTCCGGCGGCGCTCCAGTTCAGCCGAGGCAGGATTTCAAGGATGTCGTCTATCAGGTGAGCGCGTCGGCCGACGAGCTCTTCGATGGGAATGGCGAAGCGCAATGGTCGATTTTGAGCGACGACGGGCAGCTCTCGGACCAGCTCAGCGGCGACACCGCGCTATACCTGACCGACACGCTCTTCGAGCTCATCGGCGCTGACCAGGACTCGGAGGTGCAGCTCGTCGTCTCGACCTCCGGACATTACGACAATCGCCTCGCCGGAACGGCCTATCGCTTCGTCTCGAAGCCCTTTTCGATGATCAACGACTATCGGCCCGGTCCGCCGCTCGATCCGATCACGACCTGGAGCTTCTCGGACGCAGCCGCCTATATCAAGCCGACGCCCTACACGAATTGGAGCCTCAAAATCGTCTCCGGCAATTTCAGCGGGGCCACGGTCAGAATGACCTTGGCCGGCGTGCTGCTCCAGAATCCGTCGGCTCAGTCACGCCGAGAGCTCCTTGAGGCCTCGGCGGATTAGCGCGGAGGCGTCCGCCCCCTCGCCCAACGCCTTCACGCTTGCGGCGACGGCGCTGGCCGCCTGCGCGCGGCCGTAGCCGAGATTGCAGAGCGCCGAGATCGCATCGCGCGCCGGTTCGGACCCTGGAGCGGGCTCTGCGCCGCCAAATCTGGCCGGCGCGAGGGCCTCGGCGGCCGGCGCCTTGTCCTTGAGCTCGGCGACGATCCGCGCGGCGAGCTTCGGACCTACGCCGGAGGCCCGCGCCACCGACGCCTTGTCCTGCGCAGCGATCGCCAGCGCGAGATCGTGAGGCGTGAGGATCGACAGAATCGCCAGCGCGACCTTTGCGCCGACCCCTTGCACTGTCTGCAGCAGACGGAACCACTCGCGCTCCGACTCATGCAGGAAGCCGAAGAGGCGGATCGAGTCCTCGCGCACCTGCGTCTCGATGGCGAGCGCGGCGGGCGCGCCCGCGCCGGGAAGCTGTTGCAGCGTGCGCGCCGAGCAGGAGACGACGTAGCCCACCCCGTTCACGTCGACGATTACGAAGTCTTCGCCGACGCTGTCGACGACGCCTCTGAGCTTGCCGATCATCGCCGGAACGCCGCGCTAGCCGCGGCTGGCGGCGACCTGCCTCAAATCGGACCTGCCCGATGTGACGCCAAGATCGAGCGGGCGCGTGGGAGGCAGCGGGGCCGAGCCTAGGGCCGGGGGCGCGGCCTCCTCCCCGACCTTTTTGACGAGCTCGGTCATGGCGTCGCTCGAACGCTTGGCTGCGCCGGCGTCGGGAGGCGAGGGCTTTTCGACGACTCCCGCGTCCTCGAGCTCGTAATCGCGGCGCGTCGGCTCCGCGAGAGCGGCGCGCAACGGCGCGCCCGCCTTCGCCGCAGCGACGACGGTCTCGGCGAAGCCCTCCAGCGTGGCGGGGGCGCCATCGGTTCGCAGCGAGGCGAGGAGCTTTGAATTGTCGGACCCCTCGATCTCGGCGCGCCCGAGCCATTCGACCTTCACGTGGGTCGTGCCGTCGCCACGGAAGTCGAGCGCTTCGGCGACGCGTTGCGACACGTCCATGACGCGACCGCCGTGATAGGGGCCGCGATCATTGACGCGAACGACGATCGACCGCGAATTCCTCAGATTGGTGACGCGCGCATAGCTCGGCAGGGGCATGGTCGGATGCGCGGCGGTCAGCGAGTTCCGATCGAAGACCTCCCCATTGGCCGTAAGCCGACCGTGGAAGTCGGAGCCGTACCAGGATGCGGTGCCCGTCGCCGCATAAGGCTTCTCGCTCGGATAATAGGTCTTGCCCGCGACTGTGTAGGGCTTGCCTACCTGATATCGCCCGCCGCCCGGCGGGATTTCTTCATTCTCGGCATAGACGCGCGGGCTGGCGCGAACGCCATAATGCGGATCGTAGCGGCCGTCCTGCCGCGCGAGACGCTGCGACGGAAGCGCGGCCTGCGGCCCCGCGCAGCCTCCTAGCGCGGCTAGGCCAAGCAAGAGGGCCGCCGGCGCGATTTGGCGCTTTCGGGGGGAACCGTCTGAACTCATAAACGCTCGGACACGCATTCTGACGGCATTTCGCATCGCCTCGTCCTTGGCGGATCGACGATCATCGCCGCTCCGTCGTCACGGGCGAGGCGCAGCTGCGCCGGCGTCGCCGTGGGAGAGAAGCTTGCGTCAATCGGATTAAGCGCCGGTTAACCCCAGGCGCCGGCGCATAAAAAGGTCGCTTGGTCGGTTTGTGTCTGCGCGCTAAACAAACTTGGCAATTGAGACAAAAATGGGGCTCGGCTCACGGCGCGGAGCGGCTCGGCGCGGCGTCGACCAGCTGCGCCGTCACTTTGGTCAGTCCGCGATAGGCGCTTTTCGTCAGTCGGGCCGCGAAATGAAATTTTTCGCCGCGGTTCTTTTCGAGCGCCGCGCCGAGCGGCGTTCCGGCGGCGCGAAAGCAGATCGCCTCCAGCGTGGCGCCGTCGCCGGCGCGCAGGCGCAGCTTGAGATGTCCGGCTCCGACCGGGGCCACATAGTCCGCGAGGTGATCGCCGAACACGAATATCGGCTCGGCGGCGCCCTGCCCGTACGGGCCGGCCTGCTCCAGGGCATCGACGAGCGGCGTTCCGGCGCCGCGCGCCGTCATCGCTGCGTCTATGCGCAGAAGGTTCGCCGCGCCCCGCGCCGCCAACTGCGGCTTGAGCTCCGCGTCGAGAAAGTCGCGTAGCTCCGGCAGCCGGTCCCGGGCGACGGTCACGCCCGCCGCCATCATGTGTCCGCCGCCTTTGACGGCAATTTTCTCGACGACCGCACGGCGCACGGCGCGCCCGAGGTCGACCCCCGCCACGCTTCGTCCGGAGCCTGTCGCCAGACTTAAAGCTCCGTCTGAAGATGAATCGTTTTCATCATTAAAAGCAAAGGCTAATGATGGGACGTTGAACTTTTCCTTTAAACGTGAAGCTAGAAGTCCGACGAGCCCAGGAAGCCATTCCGAATGGCCGAGCAAGAGGCAGGACGCGCCGCCGCCCCGGTCGAGCTCCCTTTCTGCCGCGACGATGGCCTGCGCCAGCGCCACCTCCTCCAGGCGTCGCCGCTCCGTGTTGAGGCGCTCCAATTGTTCAGAAATTTTTTGCGCCGCTCCGCGATCTCCGCTCGTCAGCAGCCGCGCCCCGAGCGCCGCGTCGCCGATCCTACCGCCGGCGTTGATCCTCGGGCCAAGCAGGAAACCCAAGTCATAGGGACGGGGCGGCCCTTCCAGACGGGCGGCGTCCATAAGCGCAGCCAGCCCTACCCGTCGGCGCTGGCGCATGACCTGCAGCCCCTTGGTCACGAAGGCGCGATTGAGGCCGATGAGCGGGGCGACGTCCGCGACTGTCGCCAGCGCCACGAGGTCGAGCGATTCAAGCAGGTCGGGCTCGGGGCGCGCGGCGCTCCAGTGGCCGCGCCTCCGCAGCTCTCGGGCCGTCGCGGCGAGAGCGAGAAGAACGACTCCCGCCGCGCAGAGGGCGCCCGCGCCGGATGTGTCGTCCTGGCGGTTGGGATTGACGATCAGCCCCAGCGGCAGTTCGTCGCCAACCTGATGGTGGTCGAGAACGATCGTCTCCATGCCGAGCGCCTGCGCCTCGGCGAGCGCCTCGAAGCTCGTCGAGCCGCAGTCGACCGCGACCATGAGCCGCGCCCCGCGGCTATGGAGATCTCTGATAGCTCCGACATTCGGGCCATAGCCCTCGAGGATGCGGTCGGGAATGTGAATGAGCGGCGCCGGCGCGCCTGCGTCCCTCGCGAAGGTGGCGAGCAGCGCCGCCGAGCAGGCGCCATCGACGTCATAGTCGCCGAAGATCGCGAATGTCTCGCCGCCCGCCAGCGCGTCTGCGAGCCGGGACGCCGCCGCCGCCATGTCGCGCAGGGCGAGCGGCTCGGGCATCAGGGCGCGCAGCGTGGGGTTCAGATAAGCCTGAGCTTCCGCTGCGGCGACGCCCCGCCCAGCGAGCACGCGGGCCACAACGTCGCTGACGCCGTGCATCTGAGAGATCGCGAGCGCCCGCGCCTCGCCCGCGACGTCGAGCCGCGGGACCCAACGCCGCCCGAGGATCGAATTTTCGACGCCGAGAAATGCCGATGGGCTGGACATGGGGGCTCACGCGAATTCGACGAATCGGAGAGCCTTACTGTCGCACCCCAATCTAGGGGGTCAACCCGTGGCCGCCGCTCACGGGCTCCGGTTCGGCGCGGGCGCCGCCTTGGCGTCGAGATATTTCTGCACCGCCTCGAGGCCGGCCTTGGCGGCCGGGTAGTCGGGCTTCAGACGCAGCGCCGCTTCATAGTCCGCCTTGGCGCGATCGGGCTCATGCTTCCCGCGTAGCGCATTGGCGCGGTTGAGGTAGGCCGAGGCGAGCCTTGGATCGAGCTTGATCGCCGCGTCGAAGTCGGCGATCGCATGGTCGAGGTCGCCCTTGGCGTGATAGACGAGGCCGCGGTCGTTGAGCGGCGCCGCCGACTTCGGCTCGCGCGCTGCGGCGGCTGTGAAGTCCGCGATGGCGCGATCCGACTCGCCCCTGGCTTGGTAGACGGCGGCGCGGGCGAGCAGCGCGGAGGCGTCGCGCTTGTCGGCCTCGACGGCTGCGTCGTAATCCGCCTGCGCCTTGTCGGCGTCGCCCTTCTGCCGATAGACGACGGCGCGGGCGAGCAGCACGGAAACATTCTTCGGCTCGAGCTTCAGCGCGGCGTCGAAATCGGCGATGGCGCGATCAAAGTCCTTCTTCTCATAGGACACGATCCCGCGCCCGAGATAGGCCGCGACCGGCTTCTCCTTGCCGGCGAGGGCGGCGTCACAATCAGCGACCGCGTGATCGAAATCGCCCTTCGCCTTATAGGCCCCGGCCCGCGCCGAGAGCAGCGTCGCCGACTTCGGGTCGAAGGCGAGCGCCTTGGTGAGGTCGTCGATCGCGCGGTCATAGTCGCCGCGAGACTGATAGGCTTCGGCGCGATTGAAATATGCGCTGATCTTGTTGTGAAGGGGCTCTCTTTGCAGGTTGTTGATGACGACCGTGCAGCCGTCGATGCGCGCGCCGGGATCGGCGCTGCGGCAACCGGACCAGCCGGCGTGGAAAATCCCTGCGGCGTTCGCAGCGCCAGCGCCGAGCGCTAAGGCGACCGCCGCGCCGCTCGAAAGTCGTGCAAGCTTGCGCATGAATTCCTCCGCATCCGTTCCGCCCAGCCCCGAAGACGGGACAGTAGCGGCCTGCGTCAGCCAAACTGAAGGGTTTTCGAGCGAGCCCTCAAATTGGCTGACTCAAGACACTAGCACACAAGCTCGCCGAGCCAAGGCCGCTCGATAAACCCTGTCGAAATTGCTTGCAACGCGCGCATTCGCCTGTGCTAGATGACCGGATCACGATGGTGATGCGGAACCATCGCGTGTAAGCTCGCTTTTCAAAAGAATAAGCGCTCGCTCCGCCGTCCTGGGCCAGGGCCGGCGACGCGAGCCCCGCCTGAGGACGCAATGCCCGAAGTCATCTTCGCAGGACCCGCCGGGAGACTGGAGGGACGGTTCCACCAGTCCGCGACCCGCGGCGCGCCGATCGCGATCATCCTGCATCCGCATCCGCAATTCGGCGGCACGATGAACAACCAGATCGTCTACCACCTCTATTACGCCTTCGCCGAACGCGGCTTCTCCGTGCTGCGCTTCAATTTCCGAGGCGTCGGGCGCAGCCAGGGCGCCTTCGACCACGGCCAGGGCGAGCTCTCGGACGCAGCCGCCGCGCTTGACTGGGCGCAGGCTGTGAACCCCGAAGCGCGCGCCTGCTGGATCGCCGGCGTCTCCTTCGGCTCCTGGATCGGCATGCAGTTGCTGATGCGCCGCCCCGAGATCGAAGGTTTTGTTTCGGTCGCGCCGCCCGCGAACCGCTTCGACTATTCGTTTCTGGCCCCCTGCCCGTCTTCGGGCCTCTTCGTCCATGGGGACATCGACCGCGTCGCGCCCTTGAAGGAGGTGACGGGCCTCATCGAGAAGCTCAAGACGCAGAAGGGCATCACGATCGAGCATGCGGTGGTGAAGGGCGCGAACCATTTCTTCGAGAACAAGATCGAGCCGCTCATCGCCGAGATCGACGCCTATCTCGACCGCAGGCTCGGCAACCCCCCACGCATCGCGATTCCCGCGAGGGGGGATTGAGGCCCAGCCCTTCTCCCCTCGCGGGAGAAGATGTCGCCAACGTCGCCAATCACCCCATTCGCGTCAGCGCCGGGATGATCTTCTCCTCTATCGTTTCGCGATCGAGCTCGCCCAGGATCGCGATCTCGATCACGGGGCCGGGCGCGACGACGAAGGTCGCGGGAATGCCGCGCGCGCCGAGCGCACGCTGGAGATAGCCTTTGGGGTCTGCGCCAACCGCGCGATAGGGGTTGCCGCGCTTCCTGAGGAAGGCGCGCGCGTCGGCCGCCCGGTCCTTCACGTCCACGCCATAGATCGGCGCGACGTCGCGCGCCGCGAGCTCGATGAGCAGCGCGTGCTCGTCGCGACAGCTCGGGCACCAGCTCGCGAACAGGTTCAAGATCGACGTGCGCCCCGCGAGATCGGCGGTTGCGAGAGCCGGAACCATGGCGCCATCCGGAAATGCGAGCCCCTCGACGCCGCCAAGCGCGAAATGATCGAGCCTCATGGGATTGAAGAGCCGCGCGGAAATGTCCTTGCGCGTCCAGAGCGTCGCGGCGCCAGCACCCAGGGCGAGCGCCGCAGCGGCGGCGGCGCCGAGCGTCGCGGCTCGGCGCGTCGGTTCTTCGTTCCGGCTCTCTTGCGTCATCGCTCCCTCACGCGCGCCACTTCGCCGCCGCAGGTCGGCGCCGGCGCGCCCGTCGTCGTCGGGAATGTCAGCGGCTTCTTTTCCAGCACCCGCGCCGCGAGATAGCCGAAGGCCTGCGCCTCGAGATAGTCGGAGGACCAGCCGACGACCTCCGCCGTCGTGACCTTGCAGGGCAACCGCAGCACGAGCTCGCGCACGAGGATCGGATTGCGCGCGCCTCCACCGCAAACGATGAGAAGCTTCGGCTCGCGCGGCAGATGCGGAAACAGGCGCAGCACCGAGGCCGCCGAAAAGGCCGTGAGCGTCGCCGCGGCGTCCTCGGTCGCGAGGCTCTCGATCACCTTTAGCGAGAAGGCGTTGCGGTCCAGCGACTTCGGCGGCGGGATATCGAAGAAGGGATGCGAGAGCAGCCGCAGCAGCGCCGCCTCATTGACGCGCCCACGCGCGGCGGCGTGGCCGTGGCGGTCGATCGGCGCGCCGGTGCGCTGGAGCATGAGGTCGTCGATCAGGGCATTGCCAGGCCCGGTGTCGCAGGCGATCGGCTCCTCGCCATCGCGCAGATAGGTGACATTGGCGACGCCGCCGATATTGAGCAGCGCGACCTCGCCGCCAAGACAGCCGGCGGCGACGAGCGCCCGATGGAAGACCGGCACGATCGGCGCCCCCTCCCCGCCCGCG
>Ga0187782_10000903_pt1 | contig 21015 bp, 15 predicted proteins | sample 0715_SJ02_MP15_2_FD_132454 | JGI IMG/M metagenome (GOLD analysis project Ga0187782, IMG submission 132454) | Tropical peat soil microbial communities from peatlands in Department of Meta, Colombia - 0715_SJ02_MP15_20_MG | ecosystem: Environmental > Terrestrial > Soil > Wetlands > Peat | place... | reverse complement strand
TGCTGCTCGCGTGCTCGCTCGTCCTCGGGACCGCGCGCCTCGCGCTGTCCAACGAGACGGCGGTCAGCCGCTCTTTGCTGTTCGCGGCGACGTTCTGTTTGCTGGCCTCGATGGGGCGCAGCACCGTTCTGCTCGTCCTCGACGTCGTCATCGAGCGGCGCACCGCGAGGCCGACGCCGCGCATCTTTCGTGATCTGTCGACGGGCCTCATCTACCTCATCGTGGCCCTCGTCGCGCTGCGTGCGATCGACGTCGAGCCTGGGTCGATCTTGACGACGTCGGCGCTGCTGACCGCGGTCATCGGCCTCGCGATGCAAGACACGCTCGGCAACATGGTCTCCGGCTTGGCGCTGCAGATGCAGCGCCCCTTCGACGTCGGTGACTGGATCGAGGTCGAGGGGGATGCGGCGCTGCAGCAAGCCGGTCGTGTGACCGAGGTGACGTGGCGTGCCACCACGATCATGACGCTCGACCACGTCGAGGTGATCTTGCCCAACGCGAGCCTCGCGAAGGCCGCCATCCGCAATTATTCGCGGCCTTCGCCGGTCGCGCGGCGGCGGGTCACGGTAGGGGTGAGTTACACGGCCGCGCCCGCGGAGGTGCACGAGGTCCTGATCGGCGCAGCGAGAGACGCGCCTGGCGTGCTCGTGGCGCCCGCGCCGTTCGCGCGCACGCGGGCCTTCGCAGACAGCTCGATCGAGTACGAGCTCTTCTTCTTCATCGACGACTTTGCGCAGGCGCCGCGCATCGAGGGCGCCGTACGCGATCGCATTTACTACGCGCTCGCCCGCCGGCGGATGGAAATCCCGTTCCCGACTCGCGCGCTCGTGCTGACGCCGCCGGTCGACGGCGCGGCGTCGAGTGCCGCGGTCGGCACGCGTCGTACCGCGACGCTGTCGAACCTCGACATCGTCCGCCCGCTGCCCGAGGGCGCTCGACGCACTCTGGGAGAGCGCGCGACGGTGCGTCTGTACGGGCCCGGTGAAGCGATCGTCCGCAAAGGTGAGCCGAGCATGGAGCTGTTCGTCGTCGAGCGCGGGTCGGTCGCGGTCGAGATCCCGCGGGAGGGAAGTGAGCGCGAGGGGGACGTTGTCCAGCTGGCGGAGCTCGGGGTGGGGCAGTGCTTCGGTGAGATGGGCCTGCTCACCGGCGAGCCGCGCTCGGCAACGGTTCGCGCGAAGACTCTGTGCGAGGTGGTCGTCGTCGATCACTCCGCGTTCCACGACGTGCTCGCGTCGCACCCCGAGGTGGTGGACCGCATGGGTGCATTGCTCGCGTCTCGCCAGGCGCAGCTCGAGGCGGCGACGGCCGCGCGGGGTTCTCAGGCTCCCGAGGAGCGTTCGCGCCGCCTCATCAGTCAGATTCGTGAGTTCTTCAAGCTCGTGTGACGCAGGCGAGTCGCAGCGAGCGGCGCCGCCCGGCGGTCGATGGGCAGGCATAAGGAAAAGTGTTATCGGGTGACCGTGGCTTCCGCCGACGGTGTTCATGTCCATTCCATGGAGGAGTGGCCGAGCGGTTTAAGGCACCGGTTTTGAAAACCGGCGATGGCGCAAGCCATCCGTGGGTTCGAATCCCTCCTCCTCCGCCGAGCCTCTCGCGTGCTACACGCTTTGCGGTGCACGTCGAAACGCTCGCCGTCGGTCTGCTCGGGTGCAATTGCTCCATCGTGGCGGATCTCGATGCGAAGCGCGCGATCGTCATCGACCCGGGCGGCGACTACGGCAAGATCGAAGCGCGTCTTCGTGCGCTTGGAGTGGGCGTCGACGTCATCGTCCACACCCACACCCATCTCGATCACGTCGGTTGTACGGCCGAGCTTCAGCGCGCGTCGGGTGCGGCTGCGAGCATCCACGAAGGAGACCGGCCTCTTTACGACATGCTTCACGTCCAGTCCGAGCTTCTCGGGCTTCCGCCGCCGATTGTCGCGGAGGTCGACGGCTCCCTCGTGGACGGGCGTGCGATTCGAGCAGGCGCGCTCGAGGTCGGCGTCGTCCACACTCCGGGTCACACTCCGGGAAGCTGCTGTTTTTTGCTGAAGGACGCCGAGCGAACCGTGGTCTTCGCCGGAGACACCTTGTTTCGAGGAAGTATCGGTCGGACCGACCTCGGCGGAATCGATCAGGAGACGCTCGTTCGCTCGATCCGCTCTCGCCTGCTGGTCCTTCCGGACGACACGCATGTCGTCTGCGGGCATGGCGCTTCGACCACGATCGGTACGGAGCGACGGCAGAACCCCTTTCTCTGGCGCGGCTGACGCCGCGCGCTCGGAGGCGCCGCGGTTTCAGTACGGGTTGTCGTCGGGCGATCGCGACGACGAACGCGACTTCGACGGCGGGCTACCGCCGGAGACTCCGCCCGTTGGAACAGGCGCGGCAGCTCCGGGAGGCTGGGAGCTCGTCGCGGGAGCTGGGCTCCCGGGCTCGGATTCTTTCGATGGCGCCGCGGCGCTCGACGCGGTCGCGGGTTCCGATGCGTTCAGGGAAGAGGTCGGTGCGGCGGCCGCGGTCGCGGGGCGTGCTCGCGGCGCGGCGTAGACCGCGGCGGGCGGGCTCGCCACCACGGGACGCTGGACGAACGTGTTCGGTGAGGCGCGCGCAGGCAATGCCGAAGACGCCGCGGCGGAAGGGGCCCCCGCCGCGATCTCTGCCGAAGAGGCGCTTGGCTCCGGGGTCGCCGTGGTCGCCGCGGATGCGGACGGGGTGGGCTCCGGGGTTGCCGATGCGGACGCGATCGGCGACGGCGGGGCAGCGGGGGTGCTGATCGGCGGCGTGGCGGGCGCCGCGGCGTGTTCGGGCGGAGGGGAACTCTTCATGCTCTGCGCGCCGACCGTTCCCAAGATCTGAGCGCGAAACGCGAAAACGGTCGCCCCGAGGGCCGCCGCCGCGAGAAGCAGGACCCACTTGGTGGCGCTTCCCTTCTTACGGTTGGACACGGCTGCCGCGCCGTCGCGCTCGGCCACGGGGGCCCGCAGGTTGCCGTATCGGGCTCGCGCCGTCGTGTCGGAGGGGAGGCCCACGGCTTCCGCGTGACGACGCTGGATCGGCCCGGGTGCCATGGCGGCCACCATGGCGCGTGCGTTGGCTGCGTCGTCGGCCCCAGCCGTGGGCTCGGCACGACCGGGCGATTCGGTCCTCGGGGACGAGCCGATCGGAAGCTCGGCGGCGAGCGCCGCAGCACGTTCCTGCAACGACTCGGCCGGAGCGGATCCGCCCGAAAAGAGCGGATTGGTCCCGACGTCATCCATGGAGCCCCCCGCCTCGCGGAGCGCTTCCTCGAGAAGCTCGGCCGCCTGTTTCATGACCGTAGCCTCCCCTTTCGGGGGGATCGACGAGCTGGTGCGCTTCGGGAACATGTTGGCGGCTGCCGGGCCGGGTCTCGGTGGGACCGAGGGCCCGCGCGGCAGGACCGACGCCGACTGTGGCTCGGATCCGGACGCGCCCTGCGCCGGCGATGACGACGGCGCGCCGGGTCGGACGGTGGCGCCCGAAATCTCGGGATCGGGCCGTACGCTCGCTCCCGAGAGGTCCGGGCCGGGTCGCACCGTCGCGCCCGGCGCTTCGGGAACTTCGGGAGCGTCGGGCGCGCCCGGCCGAACCGTCGCTCCCGCGGATGCCGCGCCTCCCACGGACGGGGACCCGAGGGGTGGTGTACCGATCGTGCGCGAAGCTCCCGCGGCTCCGGATCCCGTGGCGGATCCCGAAGACTGGGCTCGCCCCGATACGCTCGCCGATCCGGCCGTCGCCCCCAGGCCGACGATCGTCCCCTTGCGCATCGAAGGCGACGAGGGCGTTCCGACACGCGTTGCGGCATGAACGGTCGGCGGCGTCGCGATGCGCTTGGGCGTCCCGCTCGACGTCTTCGCTTCAGGCTCGGACTCGAACGCCTTCCCCGCGTCGGCGCGCGTGTTCACGAGCTTGTCGATGAGCGCCCGCGACGGGTCGTCGACCTTGATGAACTTGACCCCCATTCCGGGAGGGCGTTCCTGGCTGCCGTGAACGGCCTCGCGCTTCCAGACGACGCGACCAACGCCCGTGATCACGGCCTGGTCGCTGACGAGTCGGATCTCGAACTTGAGAAGCGTGCCCGGAGAGAACGGGTTGTTGGTCTTGATGTAGATGCCGCCACGGCTGACGTCGAGCGCATGATTGTCGATGAACTCATCGACCGTCGCGCTCTTGTAGCGCACGTTCAGGCTGACGATCTTTACGCGGCGATCTTTGCGTGTGTCCTGGGTCATCGCGCGCCGTCTCCCGAATTCCGTCTCGGCTTCTTCGTCGGCCTACGCTCGCGCACCAAGCTCGCGTCGAGCGGATGACCCGGCAAGGAGGCTCACGCGCATCTTAACCCGTCCGCTGCGGAAAAAGCCAATGCCCGCTAGAGGGTGCGGCGGGTGCGGGTAGCTCGTGCACGTGCTCCCCGATGGTATGCTCGGCGAGAGTCGCAATCTCGAGGTTTTGCGCTTTCAGCCTCCCGGCGCCGGTGCCTGTGTGGGCCGAAAGCGCGTAGCTGGATGTGGGCCGCTCGTGCACTCCGACAGCGACAGGTTCAGCATTCGTCCCGGCGGGTCGTTTCGGGCGCATCCTCGCAGACGGGTGCGGATCCATGCGCTCGCCTCGCACGCGGCGGGGTGGGAGCGCTACGTTCTCATCGAGAACGTGGGCATCGGCGGCGCCTGCATCGCGGTCGACGAACCGCTCGAGCCAGGTGACTTGTTGGGCCTTTCGGTGAGTGGACCGACACTATGGGACCCGCTCCTGCTTCGTGGTCGCATCGCATGGGTGGAGGCGACGGCATCCCTGCGACGGAGCGAGGAGCTGCTCGAGTCTTCGAGCCCTCGACCCGGCCCGCGCTACGCCGGACTGACGCTCGAGCATCGCTCGCGCGACAGTGTCGTCGCCTGGTGCGAGCTCATCGCGGCGCTCTGAAGCGGCGGCCCCGTCCTCGTCATCCTGCCGTCTGCCGCCTGCGGTGAAGCGGTTTCTTGCTTGGCAGGCCGGCCGGTCTCGGTTCTGCCGGGGGCCCGGGGGGCAGCGGGGCTTCGCGCGACGTCACTCGCTTGGCGGGCCGGCGAGAACGGAGCCGGAGCGAGCGCCAGCGAGTCGAGGCGCCAAGCGCTTGTTCAGCGATTTTTGTCCTGGGACTGCAGCCGGTGACGAGTTCGGGCCCCCCCGGCGCTCGCATTGTGGAATCGTCGCGTTTCGGCCAAGAGAGGCTTTCGAGGGCGTGAGGGCGGGGTGCGTTGCTCTTGAGATTGCGATCGGGATAAGCTCGCGCCAGCGTTCGAAGTGTCTCCGCAGGGAGGCGGCATTCGCGGTATTCTCCAAGCGCGCAGGCGGGCAGGGTGCGGCATGACTTACGCGCTCGAGGGCGCTCAGGAACCGGGTCCAGCGGCTCGCGAAAGGTGCACTTCATGACTTCGATGTCGATCCTCGCGCCGAACGGTGCCTTGCTCCCCGATCCGCAGCCGCTGCAACACCCTCCGCCCCGGCCTGCATCGTTCGAGCAGCTCGCGCGAATGCCCGATGAATGCATCGAAGTCGCGATCGGCGCCGCTCTCATCGCGCGCGATGCCTACGCCACCCTCGACGTGGATCGTTTGCTCGCCCGCTTCGACGAGATGGCGGCCCCGCTCCTTGCGCGCGACGTCGCGTCACTGTCCCCGGAGCAGCAGGCCGACGCGATCTCGCGACGTCTCTACGAGCAACTCGGGTTTCGGGGCAACGAGCAAGATTACTACGACCCGAAGAACAGCCTTTTGCCGGACGTCCTCGATCGCAAGCTCGGCATCCCGATCACGCTGGCGCTCGTCTACTGCGAGGTCGCGCGGCGCGTGGGGGTACGCGCGCGCGGCATCAGTTTTCCGGGTCATTTCCTCGTCCGAGTCGATCCGCTGTCGGCGGACGCGCCGATCTTCATCGATCCCTTCTTCGGTGGACGGAAGCTCGATGCGTCGGCGCTGCAAAGATTGCTCGATCGCGCGTCGCCCAACCAGAAGCTCGCGCCGAGCGAGCACCTCGCACCGGCGTCCCATCGAACGATGCTCGTACGCATGCTCATCAACCTGAAGTGGATCTACGCGACCCGCGGGGATTTCGCGCGAGCCTTGCTGGCGCTCGACCGCATCATTTCGCTCACGCCGGACTCGGTGCCTGCGCTGCGCGAGCGCGGCCTGCTGGCTGCGCGCCTCGGAGCCGTCGAAGCCGCGAGAGCGGATCTGTCGCGGCTCCTCGAGCTCGTTCCCCAGGCACCCGACGCGACATCGATCCGCAAGCGTCTCCGCGAGCTGACGGCGAAAGCCAGCATCCTCAACTGACGGGTACCCCCCCCCCGGCGCGCCCGCGTTTGCGGGGTTCGATCTTGCCCCCTCGTCACGGCAGAGGCGAGCCGGACATTCGCCGGCGCGCCCCCGTGGAAGACGGGCGCGCGCCGGAGCTGCCGAGCGATCACGAAGCAAGCTCGGGAAAGTAGCGCGTCGCGCTTCGCGGGAGCATGCTCGGCCTGCCGAAATGGGTGATCCCTCCGATCCCAGCACGCGCGCCGCGGCGCAGGGTGAAGCCCGCCCCAGCGGACTGCGCGGCGGCGAACGCAAGAGTCTGCGACCGGGAGGACCGGAGTCACTCGTCGGTGTGGTGCTCAGCGGGCGCTACCTCATCGAGAAGCTCATCGGCGAGGGGGGCATGGGGGCCGTCTACCGTGCCGAGCACACCCACATGCGCAAACGGCTCGCGGTCAAGGTGCTGCACCCGGAGATGAGTCGGCTGCCGGAGGTCGTGGCGCGTTTCGAGCGCGAAGCGATGGCCGCGGCCCACATCGACCATCCCAACGTTGCTGCGGCGACCGACTTCGGCAAGCTCGACGACGGGTCGTTCTTCTTGGTGCTGGAGTTCATCGAGGGGCGAAGCCTGCGGGAGGCGATCGCCGGCGCGCCGCTCGAGCTGAGCTCTGCGCTTCACATCACCCGTCAGATTGCGAGCGCGCTTGGACGCGCCCATGCGCTCGGAATCGTGCATCGGGATCTCAAGCCCGAGAACGTCATGTTGGTCGTGCGCGACGGAGACCCCAACTTCGTCAAGGTGCTCGACTTCGGAATCGCCAAGGTGCCTGTGGGCGAGCTCGTCGGCGAGGCGAGGGGAGCGTCAGGGCAAGTGCTCACGCAGCTCGGAATGGTCTACGGAACCCCCGAGTACATGGCGCCGGAGCAGGCCCTCGGCCAGCCGGTCGACGGTCGCGCCGATCTCTACGCGCTCGGCGCGATCGTGTTCGAGATGCTGACGGGCGTCCGCCCGTACAATCACGAGAGCAAGGTGACGTTGCTCGGGATGCACGTCACCGCGCCGATTCCGCGGATGAGCGAGCGCGCCCCTGCCGCAGACATCCCCCCCGAGCTCGACGCAATCGTCACCAAGCTCCTGGCGAAAGAAGCGTCGGCCCGTTTCGCCGATGCGCGCGAGCTCATCGAGACGCTCGACCAGACGGGCGCTCTGCTTGCTGCGCGGGGTCGCATCGCGGAGCCCCTGCCCCCCCAGTCGTCTCATTCGACGAGGGCGAGCAGCCCGCGCTTCAGCGCCGTCGACGCCGCGGCCGATCCGACCGCGATTGGCCCGAACCGGCTCGCTGCGCCGGCGGTGGGCGACATCCGAGCGCTCGCAGCCCGAGCTCTATCGCGGTTCGAACCGATCCTGAGTCGTTGGCCCGAGTGGGCGAGGCATCGGGCCCTTCTCGCGGGCGCCGCCGGTTTGCTCGTCGTCGGGCTCATCGCCGCAGCGGTGGCGCATGGGTCGGCGACCGTGGGCGCGAGCTCGAGGATCGCCACGGCCGAGCCGCTGAAGCTCGCGGCTCCAAGGGCGGATCCCAAGGTGAATGAAACGATTGCCCTGGCGATGTCGAACATCGAGAAAGGCGACTTTGCGACCGCAATCGATCAGCTCTCTGCGATCGAAAAACTGAGCCCGGATCGTGCCGACGTCCACCTGGGGCTCGAGAAGGCCTATACGGGAGCTCGCAACGGGCGCGAAGCGATGCGCGAGGCGGGGGCCTGGCTCGCGGCGGATCCGACCTCAGCGGCCGATCTCAAGCTGCAGGAGGACGTTCGAAACGCCGCGCTCCTCAGGGACACGCAAGAGCAGGCGCTCGATCTCCTCGAGGCGAAGATGGGGGCGCGTGGGATCGACATTCTCTACGACATCGCGTATGGGACCTCCGGACGCCTCTACCCACAGGCGGCCGCTCGGGCCAAGCGCTCGCTCGCGACGGACTCCGTACGCGGCCGTGCCAGCCCGGCGCTCGCCGTTCTGCTCGACTTGCGCGACGCAAAATCCTGCGAGGCCAGGCACGCGCTTCTCGATCGCATGCGCGACGAAGGGGACGCGCGATCCCTGCCGCTGCTGCAGCAGTACGGGCAAACGCGGGGCTGCGGCTTTCTGGGGGCGGCCGATTGTTATCCGTGCATGCACAGAGACGAGCTTTTGACCGACGCCATCAACGCGATCCAGCAGCGTACGGTCAAGACTCCCTAGACAGCTCGAAGCGTCCCGCGTTTGCGCGAAGAAATTCGATGTACACGTCCGGATCGTGTTGCGGAGCAATCTCGCCCGCCTGCACCGCTTCTTCGAGCGCTCGCTTGAGATCGCCGACCTTGCGCGATGGCGGTAAGCCGAAGGCGCGCATGATGGCGTCGCCGATCCCGCTCGGCAGTGGCGGAACGCGCGAGTCCTCTTCGGCGAGCAGTCCGATCCGGTGCTTCAGCTCCTCGATTTGCTGCAGCCCTCGGCGCTTCTTTTCGGGGCGCTTGGTCGTGATGTCGGCACGAGCAAGGCAAAGTAGCTCGTCCAGGTGCTCGCCGAGCTCGCGTGCGAAGCGGCGGACCGCGCTGTCCGTCCAGTCGGACGAGTATTGATTGGCCCGCAAGTGGTGGAGGACGAGAAAGCGAATCGTTTGCTTCAACGACGGCTCGACGACGAAGAGGCCGAGGCGCCGATCGAGCTTTTCGAACATTCGCGTTCCGACCTCCGCGTGGCCCAGGAAATGGACCTTGCCGTCGGGCGAGATCGAACGCGTTTTCACCTTGCCGATGTCATGAAACAGTGCGGCCCAGCGCACCTCGAGCTTGGGAACGGATTGACGCACCACCTGCTTCGTGTGCTTCCACACGTCCTTGTGCCGCCACTCCCCGTCGCCGAACCCGACCATCGCGTGAACCTCGGGAAACAGCGCAGACAAGGCGCCGCCCGCGAGCAGCTCGTCGAGGCCCCGCTCGGGGTCCTCCGCCATCAGGACGCGATCGAGGCGCTCCCGTACGGCCTTCACATCGAGCTTCGCCGCTGCGCGAAAGTCGTGGGCGGTGACCGCCGGCGGCCGGTCGGACGGGGGACGTCCCTCGGCGGCGAGCGCCGCCGCGTCGAGGACGTCGAAAACGTCGTCGATTCGCAAGGCCGGCGGCGTCTCGCTCATCGCGGCCTGGCGGTCGGCCTCGCCCGCGCCCCCGCTCGGGACCTCGCGCCGAACCCGATCAATCGTGCCGGGCCGCGCGCTCGAGTCGGAGGGCTTGGGCTCGGCCATGGGCGTGCGCTCTTAGCACGCTTCGCGCCGAAGAGCCGCGGCGGACGCGTTCAAAATGCCATCTCGGGGCGCGAACGCACGGGCTCAGGCTCCGCCTCGGTTTCGAGGGCGATCGTACCCAGCTCTTCGCTGACTTTGCGCAGGTACTGCTGTTTGACGTGAAATGGCAAGAACGCGCTCTTGAAACCGCTCAGGATGATCTGTCTGATGTCCCCGAGCGTCATTCCCATCTTCGTGTGACACAGCCACAGCTCGCGGCTGACGGTCGTGTCGGTCACGAGCCGGTTGTCGGTGTTGATCGTCACCCGCAAGCCGAGATTCTTGTAAAGCTTGAGAGGGTGGCTGGAGAGATCCCGTATGGCACCCGTCTGGAGGTTGGAGGATGGGCAGCATTCGAGGGGGATGCGGTGATCGTTGACGTAGTGGAGCAAGTCCCCGCTTTCTCGCAACCGACAGCCGTGGCCGATTCGGTGGGCGCCGCAGACGTGAATCGCCTGCGCGATGGACTCCGGCCCGTAGGCCTCTCCAGCATGGATCGTGACGTTGATGTTGTTGTCGCGCACGAGCTGAAAGGCCGCCCTGTGATGCTTGGCCGGGTGATCGTACTCGGCGCCCGCGAGATCGAAGCCGACGACGCCGCGGCCCTTGTACGCGACCGCGAGCTCCGCCATCTCCAGGGAGCTCTCGGGCGATACGTTTCGAATCCCGCACAGGATGACGTTCGACTCGATGCCGAGCTTCTCCTGTGCCTGCCGCAGTCCCTGCAGCACGCTTTCCACGACGGTCGTCAGCTTGAGGCCGAGGCGGGTGTGGAGCATCGGGGCGTAGCGCACTTCCATGTAGCGGACGTTTTCGCGCGCGGCGTCCTCGGCAAGCTCGTATGCGATGCGCCTCAGCGATTCGGCCGTTTGCATCACCCGCAACGTGATGTCGAACGCCTTGAGGTACTCGACGAGTGTCCCGCAGTTCTGTCCGAGGTGCATGGCCTGCCTCAGCCCCTCCGGATCGTGCGCAGGCAGATCGATCTTGTGCCGGTCCGCCAGCTCGAGAATCGTCGAGAGTCGGAGCGACCCGTCGAGATGGACGTGCAGATCCGTCTTCGGCAATCTCTCGATGAGCTCGAGCGGGATCGGCGTGGGCGGATGCGTTTGGGCCATGACTAAAGATACCACGGCGGGCGACAATGCCCGCCGGTGGCATGCGACCGACGCTTCCCGTTCTGGCTGTCGCTCTCGTCCTCGAAGCACTGGCGTGCGACGCCCGACATCGCGCCCCCGCAGCCGCATCGCGTGTCGAAGCCCCCGCAGCGCCATCGCCTGCCGATCCCACTTCACCCATTGAGCCGCACTTCCCAGGCGACTGGACCTACCCGCAAGGAGCCGGGGCGCCGCGAGCCGCGCGTGCAGCGGCGGTCACCGATGCCGCGCAAGCGACGCGCGTGGCCATCCGGGTGCTGCAAGGCGGGGGCAACGCCGTCGACGCTGCGGTCGCTGCGGCGTTCGCGCTTGCGGTCGTCTTCCCGACCGCGGGAAACATCGGCGGGGGGGGGTTCCTCGTCGCTCGCGTCGCAGGGACGTCCTACGCGCTCGACTTCCGCGAGACCGCGCCGGCCGCCGCGAGTCGGACCATGTATCTAGGACCCGACGGGAAGGTCACGCGTGATTCGCGGGACGGGTGGCGCTCGGTCGCAGTGCCCGGCTCCGTCGCCGGCCTCTGGGAAGCCTGGCATACGCTCGGCTCCAGGAAGCAGACGTGGCCCGATCTTCTGGCTCCCGCGATTGCTCTGGCCGACGAAGGATTCGTGGTCGACGCAGCATTCGCCAAGACCGTATCGCTCGTGCGACCGCGCCTCGCGGCCTTCCCCGGCTCGGCCGCGCTCTTCTTGCCCGACGATGCGCCGCCCGCGGTCGGGACGCGGTGGCGGGACCCCGATCTCGCTGCAGTCCTTCGAGCGATCGCTCGAGACGGCCCCGCCGGTTTCTACCAGGGTCGCGTCGCCGACACGCTCACGCGAGCCATGAAACAGAGCGGCGGATTCGTCACGGCCGCCGACCTGCTCGCTTATCGTGCAAAGTGGCGCACCCCCCTCGAATATCAATACAGGGGAAGGCACATCGTCGGAATGCCGCCGCCATCTTCGGGAGGCGTCACCATGGCCCTCATCGCGAACCTGCTTTCCGCATGGAACTTGAGGGCGCTCGGCTGGCACTCCGCGGAGCACATCCACCTTTCGGCTGAAGCCATGCGCCGCGCGTTCGCGGCGCGCAACGCCAAGCTCGGCGACCCGGACTTCGTACACAACCCCGTCGAGGAGCTCATGGCCGACTCCTGGGCGCGCGACCAGCGCGCCACGATTCACCTCGACCGGGCGACCCCGAGCAGCGAGATGCTTCCGAACAGCGCCGGAGCGGACGGCGGATCGCACACGACCCATCTCGGCGTGGTCGACGCTGACGGCAACGCCGTGGCCCTCACCACCACGCTCAACGCATGGTTCGGCAGCGGAGTGACGGTTCCCGGACTCGGCTTCGTGCTGAACGACGAGATGGACGACTTCGCAAGCGCCCCTGGGTCCGCCAACATGTTCGGTCTCGTCCAGGGCGAGCCGAACGCGATTGCGCCCGGCAAGCGAATGTTGTCCTCGATGTCGCCCACGATCGTGCTGGGCCCCGGGGGCGAGCCCGACGTGATTCTCGGCGCGGCGGGTGGCTCGAGGATCATCACCACGGTGTTCGAAGAGCTTTCCAACGTCGTCGACTTCGGAATGTCGGCGTCGGACGCGGTGCGGGCGCCCCGCTTCCACCAGCAAGACCTTCCGGACGTGCTCTTCCTCGAGCCCCGCGGGCTGCCCGAGGACGCACGACTTTCGCTCGAACGAATGGGTCACGTGCTTCGCGAAGTCGAGCACCTCGCCGACGCGCCTGCGCTCGGCCGCTCGGGCGCCCTCTGGACGGGAGCCGCCGAGCCGCGGCGCGAGGGGTCCCTCGCGCTCGGTCTGTGACGGACGCGGCGGGGGCAAGCCCTCTCGGCGGCTTCAGAGCTTGAGCAGGCGCGCCTCGGCGTTCGTGGGGTCGAGCCGCAGCGCCTCGTCCCGGTGCGTCCGAGCCGCGTTCGTGTCGCCGAGGGCCGAGTACTCGCGAGCGAGCAGCGCGTGCACGGCCGCCTTCTCCTGAGGTTTGCCGTCACAGAGCAGGGCGCTTTCGAGCTCGAATGCCGCCGTCGAATGTTCGCCGGTCGCCGCAAGCGCACGGGCGTAGCCGACGTGGATCGCGCTGCTCTCGACGTCGACGTAGAGCGCGCTTTCTCCGACGCGCTTCGCCTCGTCCCACCGCTGCAGTGCGACCAGTCTGTCCAGCAGCAGCCTCCACACGTGCCTATCGTGCTGATCGAGGCGGGCGAGCTCCTTCAATGCGCCGAGAGCGTCCGCTTCGCGTTTCTCGTCGTTCGCGAGGTCGAACAGGCCCCGCAGCGGGTCGGACTGCGAGGGATCGAAGCGGTGAGCCGCCTCGAGCGCCGTGCGCTCCGCCGCCCGGTCGTGGCGTTCTCGAGCGACCTCGGCGAGCGCCATCTCGACCGTGTAGCCGTCGCCCCCCGTCGCCTGGATGGCCTTCAGGTGCGTCTCCTGACCGTCCGGGTCCTTCGTCATCGCGGCGAGCTTGGAGGCGAGGAAGTGCGCGTCCTCGTCCTTCGGGTCCTTCTTCAGCGCCAGATCGATCTCGCGCCTCGCCTCGTCTTGCTTGTGGGCGCGCAGAAGCGCGAGGGCGTAGGCCACGTGCGCCGGAGTGCTCTCGGGCGCCGCATTGGCCGCGGCTCGCGCGTCGTCCAGCGATTGAGACGACGGCGAAAACATGTATTGCCCGTCGTACCTCGCCAGCCGCTTCATCGCCCAGGCACGGAACCTCGCGTCGTAGTCAGCCGGCGACACGCCGAACGCGCTGCGGATCACCTCGGCCGTGGTCTTCCCCTCGCCCCAGAGCGCGAGCGCGTGAGTGATCCCGGGAAAGCCGAACTCCTCGGCGCTGTACGCAAGCATCTGGCTGGCGGCGTAATACGCGACGGTGACGTCGAGATCTCCCTCGGCGTGCGTGAACGCCGTGTTCATGTCGAGCGCCCCCGGCAAGGCCCCTTTCTTGAGCGCGGCGTAGAGCTCGGGGTCGAGCTCCCGCTGCCATTCCGGGCGCCGGATCATCGTCTCGTACTCCGACAGTCCCTCGGTGAACCAGCGGGGCACGTGACTGTTGGAAAGCTGGATCGCGAACACGTGCGCGAGCTCGTGCCAGAGGACGTTGCCCCAGTTGAACGGCTCGCTGTCGGGGCTCATCGCCGCCACGACGTGGCCGAAGCACACCCCCTGGATGCCGATATTCGGAAGACCGCTCGTCCGGACGCTGAATTGCTGCCGGTCGCGGTACATCTCCACGGCGACGGGCGTCGTCGGCGTGAACATGTAGTGAAGCTTCATCGCACCCCACGCCTCGCCCAGCATGCGCGGGACGTAGCGTTCCAGAACCGCCTTCTCGTTCTTGGGGTATCGCAGATCGAAGATTCCGGACTGACTCTCCTCGTACTCTTGTGGAATCCACTTTCGGTAGAGCAGCTCGAGCGTGTTGTAGACGCGGACGTTGAAGTGATCTCTCCTCCACGCCTCTTCAAGCGATTTGATGCCGGCCGCCTCGTCGCCCGCGCGCGTCTGCATGAGCCCGAGCGTCGCCCACGCGTCGGCGTCGGCCGGGTCGAGGGCGGTTGCCTGTTTCATCATCGCGATGACGTCGCCGTATCGGTGCTCCCACTCCGCGTATTCGCCGATGATGCCGTAGCCGCGGCTGAATTCCGGATCATGCGAGAAAAGGTCACGCTTGGCCGCCTCGAAGCCTGGAGCGTCGTCTGCCAGGAAGCGCGCGGCAGCGCGGAGGCTGAGGAGCTCGAGGTTGCCGGGATCGATTGCGAGACCCGAGTCGATCGCGGAGTTGGCGGCGGGCAAATTCATGTCACGGAGCGCGATCCCCGCGCGGACCGCGAGGGCCCCCGTATGCTTGGGGTTGACCGAAAGCGCCTCCCGGACGAGCTTTTCCGCCGCCTCGAAGTCGAACGCCTCGCTGACCTTCAGGCGCGCGAGCATCACCATGGTGTCAGCCCGATGCGGCGCGACTTTCAGCGCCTCGTCGAGCACCTCCTCGGCATGACCCGGGTCGTATTTCTCGGTGTAAAGGTCGGCCCGCCAGAGAAGCGTCTCGACCCGGTCACGCTCGGCCCTCTCGCTCTCGTTGTACGCGCGGTTGGCGTCCTTCGGGTGCCGCAGCAAGTGCATGGCGCGGCCGACCATGGCGAGACCCTCCCCGTCTGTCGACGAGATGGCGTCGCTGTCGTATTCGTCCGCGAATTTGAGCAAGATCGGCTCGGCTTCGGCCCGTCGGCCCGAACGAATCAGCAGATCACCGAGCACGAGGCGGACGCGCCTGCCGCCGGGGCCGCTGCTGCCTTTGGCCGAGTCGAGCAGATGAATGGCGTCTTCCACCTTGCCCTGCGACGCGAGGATCTCGCCCCGCAGCGCAATGGCCGCAGGCCGGGTGTCGGCGCTCGCGAGAGCCTGCGACGCGTAGCGGTCCGCGTCGGCGAATCGTCCTTGCTGCAAGACCAGGCGAGCCAGTGCGAGGCGCGCGACGGGGCGATCCGCGCCATCGATCGCCGCCAGCCCTTTCTCGGCCGCCGCGTAATCGGTCGCGCGCGCGGCCGCGAGGGCCGTGGTGAACGCAGACGTCTGCGCGGCCGCGGGAGCCGGCGGTTGTGCCTGCGCCGCGGGCGCAACGAGCATCGCGAGCGTCGAGCAGGTCAACGCGATCCAAAGGCGCGCGCGTCTCATGTGCGAGTCTTTCCAACAAACGTACCATCCGGCCAGGTGCCGCGCTCGCCGCCCGAGGCCGGTTTCCGCCACGCGTCGGCCGATTTTCAGTTTCGTCGCCGCGTCCGTCGAGCCCAGCCGCGCGCGTCGGGCGACGCGGGGGTGTCCGTCGGTTCGAGTCTCACCTCGCCCTGGCGCGGGACGATCTCGCCCGTGGTCGGCTCGACGTCACGCGCCATCTCCACGGCGTCCTCGCCGTCGCCGTAGTAGCGCGCCCGCACCCCGATTGGGAAGAAGCCGAAGGACCGGTAAAGGTCGATTGCGGGGCTGTTCGAGCGGCGCACTTCGAGAAACACGCGGCTCACGGCGTGACCGCGGGCGTACTCGATTGCGGTGGACATCAGGGTGCGCGCGAGGCCTTGCCGTCTGCGGTCGGGGCGCGTCGCCAGATTCATGACCAGAAGCTCGTCGGCTACGTGCCAGGCCGTCAGATAAGCGACCGGTTCGCCGCCGCCTTCGCGGGCCACCCAGCAGCGCGCCCAGGGTCGTTGCAGCTCCGCCCGCAGCGACTGCGGCTGCATTCCTGCGGACGGATCCATGGCGACGATCGGGGCGATATCGTCTTCCACCATCCGACCGATGCGGACGACGGCAGGCAGGGGCGAGGGCACCGACGTAGCCTATCGCAGCGGAGTCCCCGGATCGCGCTGGACCGGGCTATCGCGCGACGCTAGTCCTAGGTCCATCTCATGCGGTCGTGCGCGATTGCGGCGTCCTCATGCAGCCGAAGTCGCATCGCCTGCGCGGTGGTGCTGGTCGGCCGATCCGCGTTCGCGCAGGCGGCGGCGTCCGAACCGGTCACCCTCCCGCCCAAGGAAGCCGAGGAGGTTCAGAGCGGGCCGGAGCGAATCCTGCTCGCCGACGCCGTCAGCCGCGCGCTTGCCCGTAATCCGAGCGTCGTCGTGGCCTACGACGAGATTCAACGCGCAGCGGCCCTCGTCGAGGAGACGCGTTCGGCGGCATTCCCGACTCTGGGCGGCGCCATCTCGTACGCCCGACTCAACCGCGAGCTCGTCTCGACGACCACGTTCGAGACGCCGTTTGGACCCGTCTCGACCCCACCGACCGTCATCATCCCGGTCGGGCAGCTCGGCGCGAACGTATCGCTCGCGGTGCCGCTCATCGCCACGAAACCATGGGCGCAGTGGTCTCAGGCGAAGGATACCGTCATCGTCGCCCGCGCTTCGGCCGTGGATGTACGGCGCACGGTCGCCGTCGCCGTCGCGCGCGCATACCTCACGATCGTCGCTCAGAAGCGGGTCATCGAGGCGGCCGCTCGCGCCCGCGACACCGACCGGGCACACTACGAGTTCGCCCATCAGCGGTACGTCGGCGGCGTGGGCAACCGAATCGACGAGGTTCGGGCCGACCAGCAATTGCAGTCCGACGAAGCCCTGCTTCAAAAGGAATATGCGAGCCTCACGGCCGATCGCGAAGCGCTCGGCGTGCTCGTCGCTGCCGGCGGCCCCCTCGACGCGGAGGAGCCGAACCTTCAGGTCTCCATGGACCTGGGCCGCGGCCTATCCGACGCGGAGCACCGCCCCGACGTGGTGCTGAGCGACGAGAAGGTCCGCGCGGCGCAGCACGCCGTCCGCGACAATTGGACCGACTACATGCCGTATCTGACGGGCACCTTCGAGCCTTTTTACTGGAACCCGCCGACGAGCGTCCAGCAAGAGACGGGCTGGCAGGCTCAGCTCATCCTTACACTGCCGCTCTATGACGGCGGTCTTCGGTACGGACAGGAGAAAGAGCGAGTCGCAGTGCGCAACGAGGCGCAGGCGAATCTGGACGGCGTCTTGCGACAAGCTCGCTCCGACGTGCGCACCGCGTTCGAGGAGGTGCGCCGCGCCGACGCGGCGCTGACGGCTTCGAGGCAGGCCTCGGAGCTCGCGAGGAGCGCACTCGAATTGGCCGAGGTCGCTTATCGCGGAGGCGCCACGACGAACATCGAGGTCATCGACGCAGAGCGAACGGCACGGGACGCGGAGACCGCGGTCGCCGTCGCCGAGGATGGCGCCCGCCAGGCCCGGCTCGACCTGCTCGCCGCCACCGGCCACTTTCCTTGAAGCTGGCCGGGCGCCTACCCGGGCGGCCGCATCAACGATTCGTCGATCGGCGCGTTGATCGTCAGAGTGCCGAAGTCGATGAGCGTCCGGTCGTGCGCGCCGTCGACGAGGACCACGCGCGCCGGCCGGACCAGGTCCGCTCCCAGGGTGAGGCGCATGGTCCGAGGCCCACCCGGCTGCGCCTCGCGGGCCTCCGCCTGCAGCTCGGCACCCGCCGCGTCGAATCGCAGCACGGAGAGGCGCCATCGATCACGCAGGAGTCCCAGATCGCCGCCGAGGACGGTCCGCAGGTCCTCGAGCGCTCCTGCGATCCGGGCGGTCGTCGGCGCGACGCGTCCCTGGTCGTGAGCGCTGCGGTACGCGAGACCCTCGGGTCCGATCCAGAACGTGACCTCATCCGGCGGATCGAGCTGCCAGCGCAACCGATCGGGGCGCACCAGCATCAACGTGCCGCGCGAGCGCACGTCGGTCGAGAGAAGTCCGATGCTGCGGGTCTGCTCGAACGGTCCCCGCAGCGTGTGGACGGGCGCTCGCGCGCGCGCGATCTTCTCGAAAACTTGGCCGTCGTCTGTGGCGCACGCGTCGCGCGCTGCCGCAGCGCAGGCGAGTCCTGCGCAGCCCGCCAGCAGCGCTCGCCGCGACACTCTCTGCGCCTCGGCTGAACGAGCCGCGCGAATCATCGCGTCATCGTAGCCTTGGCGCGGCGGCGAGGCATCATCCGCCCGACACCGAGCAGTGCGACTGTCGACGCGATCGCCAGGACGATTTTCACCGGATCGATGACGCCGCGAAAGTGCGATCGACCCTCTCCCGACGGCGGATACACGACCGTGACCGGAATCTCGACGACGGGGAGGCATGCGTCGACCGCTCGCAGCACGACCTCGCCTTCGAACGCATATCCGTTCGAGCGAGTGCCGAGCACGAGCGTCTCCGGAATTGGGTAACGACGCAAGCCGCATTGCGTATCGCGGAGTGCCCGTCCGGAAAAAAACGACAAGAAAAAGTTGGATACGCGATTGCCAAATCGATTACGCGGTGGCGCGCCGTCGCGGACGAGATCGCGAACTCCGAGGACCAGCGCCCGCGGATCGTCGGCCGCACCCAGCACCATCCGCGCCGACTGCGCCGGATGCTGGCCGTCGGCATCCACCGTGATCGCGACACGAAAACCGCGTCGTGCCGCTTCCCGGAGCCCGGTGCGCAGCGCTGCGCCCTTTCCGCGATTGCGCGCGTGCGTCAGCAGATCCGCACCGTGTGCAAGGGCGATCTTGCCCGTGGCGTCGGTCGATCCGTCGTCGACCACGATGATCGGCAGGCCGAGCGCCCCTCGCAACGCGTCGACGACACCGCCAACGGTTGTGGCCGCGTCGTAGGCCGGTACGATTACGCAAGCGTCGAGCACGCTTCTTCCCTATTTACACCTGCGGCTGTCGAGCTAAGCCGCGAAGACAGGAGTCACCATCATGCCCGTGCGTCTCGTGGTCGAAGGGGGCCCTTACGCGGGCGTGTTGCGTGGGGAGCTCGTGCGCCGAGCACGCGCGATGCTGGGAGCCCTGGACCGGTCCAGCGCGGAGCTGTCGCTCTTGCTGACGGACGACGACAGGATAAGAGAGCTCAACGGCATTTACAGGAAGAAGAATAAGCCGACTGACGTTCTTGCCTTTTCGCAACTCGAAGGCGAAGGAAACACGTCTTCACGAAAACTGCTAGGAGACGTTGTGCTTAGCGTTCCCACCGCCCGGCGGCAAGCCGACGACCGCGGCTGCGAGCTGATGACGGAGCTCACGATGCTTCTCGCCCATGGTCTTCTGCACCTGCTCGGGTGGGACCACGATACCCCGCGGAAAGACGATCGGATGCGCCGCGAGACGCAACGACTTTGCCGCGTCGCCTATCCGGCCGGAGCCGCCCTTGGGGCTTCGCGCCGCCGTTCGCGACCTGTCAAAGGCCGCACGGAGGCGAAGGCTTTTGGCCATTCGCTCGTTGGAAGAGCGGCGCGGACCGCGCGGTAACGACAGGGAGTTTCGGCTGTCAAGTGGACTGCGCGGGGCGATCTTCGCGCCCGTGTGACGGCCGGTGCGCCGAATGTGCGCGCAGCGAAATCACGAAACCCGCTGTTTTTCCCTTGCGGAGCGCGAAATCACGGTGCTAGTCGTCATCGCACTCAACGAGCGGTGGGTCTACACAGGACGCCCGGAGCGTTTCGGTCGAATGCCGATTGTCGGTTCGAATGGCGTCGAAGTCGACGGTGAGTCGCAGGAGGAATGCCAATGTCTGCAAAGCGTTTGACCAAGGCGCAGGTTCTTACCGAGATCGCAGAATATTCCGAGCTCGATAAGAAAAGTATCGGTCGCGTTTTCGATGGGTTGACGGAGCTGATCAAGAAAGAGCTTCGCAAGCCGAACGGGGAGTTCGTGATCCCGGGTCTACTGAAGCTGCGTGCGATCAAGAAGCCTGCGACGAAGGATCGTCCCGGCATCAATCCGTTCACGAAACAGCCCATCGTGATCAAGGGCAAGCCCGCCCAGAAAAAGGTCCGGGCGACCGCGCTCAAGGCTCTGAAGGATCTGATCCAGTAAGCCGCTTTGGACGGGGCGCAGCCGCTTGCCCCCGGCTTTGTCCCCGAGCGCGGGCCGCGCCCGGGACCACGCTGGTCGACTCACGTCTCGGCCGGCGGAGATTCGCCCCCGGCGCCGCCGTACATCTTTTCCGCGATCGAGAAAGTCACCGTCTCGAGCTTCTGGTAGGCCTCACGAATTTGGGCCAGGTCCGCCTGCCCCTCGAGCAATGCCCGCAGCTCCCGTGCGAGTGTTCGCGTGTCTTCGAGGAGCGAGGCTTCGACGAGGTTCGCATATCCGTCGAGAGCCGCCTCGGTGGTGTAGAGAAGCGTTTCGGCCTGATTGCGTAGCTCCGCCAGCTCCCGCCTCAGCTCGTCGGCGAATCGAAATCTCTCTGCGTCGCTGACGAGCTTGTCCACCTGTTCCTGGGAGAGCCCGCTCGTCGGCTTGACGCGGATTGATTGTGCCTTTCCCGTGCCGAGGTCCTTCGCCTCGACGTTGACGATGCCGTTGGCGTCGATCTGGAAGGCGACCTGGATCTTGGGTACGCCTCGCGGCGCCGGTGGAATTCCCGTCAATTCGAAGCGGGCGAGGCTGCGGTTGTCCGCGGCCATCTTGCGCTCGCCCTGTAGCACGTGGACCGGCACGAAAGTCTGATTGTCCACGCTCGTGGTGAAGATCTCGCTCTTCTCCGTGGGAACGGTCGTATTGCGCGAGATGAGCGGCGTGAACACCCCGCCGCCCGTCTCCACCCCGAGAGACAGGGGCGTCACGTCCAGGAGCAGCACTTCGACTCTCTCGTCGGCAAGTGCGATCGCCTGCAGCGCGGCCCCGGCCGCGACGACCTCGTCGGGGTTGACGCCCTTGTTGGGATCGCGACCGAAGAACTGCTTCACGGTCTTCTGAACCGCCGGCATCCGTGTCATGC
>Ga0187782_10000901_pt1 | contig 21032 bp, 21 predicted proteins | sample 0715_SJ02_MP15_2_FD_132454 | JGI IMG/M metagenome (GOLD analysis project Ga0187782, IMG submission 132454) | Tropical peat soil microbial communities from peatlands in Department of Meta, Colombia - 0715_SJ02_MP15_20_MG | ecosystem: Environmental > Terrestrial > Soil > Wetlands > Peat | place... | reverse complement strand
CGAAGGCAATGTCGCGCGGCCGGCCCGTCAGGTGCTCGCCCGAGTCGACGATCAAGGTCCCCGCCGTGAAGCTCCCGGTCGCCATGATGAAACGCAGCGCGCGAACCAGATCGTCGATGACGACGCCTACACGCAGCGGATTGGCGGCGTGCCGGGCGGCAAAATGCTCGTTGCTCTGACGCACGCCTTTCACGGTCAGTCCGGGCGCAATGCCGGCGACCCTCAGACGCGGCGCGAAGGCCCGCGCCAGCAGTTCGGTCAATCCCTTCAGGCCGATCTTGGAAAGCGTATAGCTCAGGAAATCGGGATTGAGGTGGTAGAGCTTCTGATCGAGCAGATTGACGATCACGCCGGTTTCGCCGCTCGGCAGCTGGCGCGCCAGCGCCTGAGACATCAAAAGCGGCGCACGCAGATTGACCGCCATGTGGCGGTCGAAGCCGGCCGCCGTCGCGTCGGGCGCCCGGTCGAGTTCGAACACCGAGGCGTTGTTGATCAAGCAGGTGAGCCGAACGCCGGGCGCGCGACAGCGGCCGACCAGCGCCTCGGCCTGCCTGGCCGACGCGAGGTCGGCCTTGACGGCGCGGGCCTTGCCGCCGGCGCTGACAATGGCGGCGACCGTCTGGCGCGCCGCTTCGGCCGAACGGTTGTAGTGGACGAACACGAAGTATCCGTCATCCGCCAGCGCCATGGCCAACGCGCGGCCGATCCTCATGCCCGCCCCGGTGACCAACGCGCCTCTCATGTAGCCCGGCAAGTTGCCTCCCCCACTGCGCCGGTCTACTAGCATGTGTCGATGGAAACCGTCGAATGCGTCGTGGTCGGCGCGGGCGTCGTGGGCCTCGCCGTGGCGCGGGCACTTGCCCTTGCCGGCCGTGAGGTCATCGTGCTGGAAGCAGCCGACGGCATCGGCACCGAAACCAGCTCGCGCAATTCCGAGGTCATACACGCCGGCATCTACTATCCCAAAGGCAGCCTGATGGCGCAGACCTGCGTCGAGGGCAGGCGTCTTCTCTATTCCTACTGCGCCGCGCACGGCGTGCCGCATCGCAATTGCGGCAAATTGATCGTGGCCACCGACGAAGCCGAAAGCGCGCTGTTGCCGTCGATCAAGGGCCGCGCCGCGGCCAACGGCGTCGAGGGCATGCGGCTGCTCAACGCCCATGAAGCGACGGCCATGGAGCCCAACCTGCGCTGCACGGCGGCGCTGTTGTCGCCGGCGACCGGCATCGTCGACAGTCATGCCTACATGCTGGCGTTGCAGGGTGACGCCGAATCTCGGGGCGTCATGATTGCCTTCCTGAGTCCGGTCATGCGGGGGCGCGCGACAGATGACGCCATCGAACTCGAGACCGGCGGTGCATCGCCGGTGCGCCTGCAGTGCCGCCTGTTGGTCAATTGCGCCGGCCTGCATGCGACCGCGCTCGCGCGCGCGATCGACGGCATGCCGCAGGCGCGCGTGCCTGTCGCTTACTACGCCAAGGGAAGCTATTTCGCTTTGAGCGGGCGCTCGCCGTTCTCGCGCCTGATCTATCCCGTGCCGGTGCCCGGTGGGCTCGGCGTTCACATCACCATCGATCTCGGCGGCCAGGCGAAGTTCGGACCCGACGTCGAATGGGTCGACGGCATCGACTATCGGGTCGATCCGCGCCGCGCCGACAAATTTTACGCCGCCGTCCGCAAATACTGGCCAGGCCTCGGAGATGGCGCCCTGCAGCCGGGCTATGCCGGCATCCGTCCCAAGATCGTGCCGCAAGGCGCGCCGGCGCAGGATTTCGTCATTCAGGGACGAAGCACGCACGGCGTCCCGGGACTCATCAACCTGTTCGGCATCGAGTCGCCCGGACTTACTGCCTCACTGGCGCTCGCAGAACGGGTCGTTCGCGTTGCGGAAGAATGTTCCCGGGGCTAGTGCGACGACAAGGTGTCCGCTAATGCTGTGCGGGCGGCGTTCGTGGAGAAAGACCGGCAAATGATCAAGACGCGCTTCACCGAAATGTTCGGCGTCAAGCATCCCATTGTTCAGGGCGGCATGCAGTGGGTTGGCCGCGCCGAACTCACTTCGGCGGTGGCCAACGCCGGCGCGCTTGGCTTCCTCACCGGCCTTACCCAGCCGACGCCCGAGGATCTGCGCAAGGAAATCGGGCGGTGCCGCGACATGACCGACAAGCCGTTCGGCGTTAACCTCACGATCCTGCCGACCCTCGTGCCCCGGCCTTACGGCGAATACATGGATGCCATCATCGATTCCGGCGTCAAAATCGTCGAGACCGCGGGCAACAATCCAAAGCCGTTCCTGCCCAAACTCAAGGATGCCGGCATCAAGGTGATCCACAAATGCACTTCGGTTCGGCATGGCATCACGGCAGAGAGAATTGGTGTCGACGCGATCTCGATGGACGGCTTCGAATGCGCAGGCCATCCCGGCGAGGACGACATTCCCAACCTGGTGCTGCTGCCGGCGGCGGCCAGCGTGATCAAGATCCCGATGATCGCGTCGGGCGGCTTCGCCGACGCACGCGGGCTCGTGGCGGCCCTGGCGTTGGGTTGCGAAGGCATCAACATGGGCACGCGATTCATGGCGACCAAGGAAGCGCCGATCCACGAAAACGTGAAAAAGGCGCTGGTGGAGAGCGACGAGCGTGCGACCTCGCTGATCTTCCGCACAATGCGCAATACCAGCCGGGTTTACGGCAATACGGTCGCCAAGAAGGCGATCGAGATGGAGCATGAAGGCAAGACCATCAAGGAAATCGGCCCGCTGGTCGCCGGCACGAGAGGACGAGTGGTCTACGAGACCGGCGACCTCGAGTATGGCATCTGGTCGGCCGGCACCTGCATGGGTCTGATCCACGACATCCCAACCTGCAAGGAGCTGATCGAGCGCATCGTCGACGAGGCCGAACGGATCATTCGCAGCCGGCTGGACCGGGCGATCGCCGCCTGACCACTGGGCGCGCATAGGTCGAAAAGGCGGCCCCAGCCGATCGTGTCGCCCGCCCGCCAAGCTGCCGGCGAGCGCGCCCGTCATGCACACCGCGCTGAATGCGCCTAGACAAGATTGATCCGGCAGCCGCAGACCTCCACCTGCGCCGGCCCCACCTGCCGCTGGCGCTTGCGGGCGGCCGCCAGCACCTTGCCGCGGTCGACGACTTTCACGTCGTAGGCCGAGACGCCCAGTCCGCGGCCATCCTGCACCGGCACGAAGCGGATCTCGCCGCCTTTGTCGAGGCGGATGGCATTGCCCGCGGCCGGCCGGTTCAGGATTTTCGCCCAGCGCGCTGCCGCGGCGCCGGGATCGTCGCTTTGGATTTCCACGCCCGCCAGGCCGTTGGTGACGTCGGATCGCGCGTGCTTCAGCCAGCCTTTTTCCGCCGGAGGCCACCACAACTCGGGAGCGGTGCCTGCCGGCGCCACGGTCTGATCGAGCGACAAGAGCACGCCCGACGTGTCGGAAGGATGGAAGTGCGTGTAGCGGTATTCCGGCAAGTCCTTCTGGGCCACCGCGCGCACGCCGAGTTCGGTAACCCGTTTTCGCTCGGCCGCGGCGTCGTCGACTTGCAGGATCACCATATAGCCGCCGTCGCCTCTGCGCCGCTCGAGGTAGCGGCCGGCCGACGTTCCCTGCTGGAATGGCGAAACGATTTCCAGGAAATCGCGGCCGGTGGGGCAAACGACGTTGACCAGACCCCATTTGGCGACGCCGGGATCGCGATAAGCGACCTCGATGCCAAGTATGTCGCACAGCTCCTCGCGCGCGCCTTCGAGATCCCGGGCGACAAACACGCACTGCCGGAGCTTCATGGCGCCCCTCCCTCTTCGTTTTTATCCGGCCTATGGTAACGCCATGCGGACCGTGTGGACCATGGGCTTCGTGGCGGCGGCCGCTTTGTCGTTCTGCTTTCCGGACTTCCTCGTCTTTCGCTTCACGCAAGCCGCCATTTGGGCGATTGCGCTCCTCGGCCTGGTGATTCTGTGCGGCATCAGCGGGCAATTCTCATTCGCCCAGGCGGCCGTCTATGGCATGGGCGCCTATTCGGCGGCGCTACTGGCCAATCAGACGGGCCTGGCGCCCTATTGGAGCTTCGTCTTCGCGCCGATTGTCGGCTTTGCCGCCGGCTACGGGCTCGGCCGCATCGCCTCGGGCCACAGCATCTGGACACAGGCATTGATGAGCTACGCCCTGGCCATCGCCTTTCCGCAATTGCTGCGTTGGCGGCTGATCGAGCACTGGACCGGCGGCGTGCAGGGTCTCTACCTCGATCCTCCCGCCGCGCCGTTCGGCCTGCTCAGCAACGACCGCTGGAGCTTCCTGCTGGCGTTGGCCCTTCTCGCCACCGCGCTCGTGCTCTCCGCCAACCTGATTGCCAGCCGCTCCGGCCGCGCGCTGATGGCGGCGCGCGACGATGATCTCGCGGCTGCGGCGCAAGGCATCGACGTCATTCACGTGCGCAGCATGGCCTCGGGCCTGGCCGGCGGTCTGTTCGCCATTGCCGGCAGCCTGTCGGCCTTCCAGTTGGGCTTCGTCGGTCCCAACAGCTACAACTTCCAGCTTTCTGTTCAGATGCTGTTTGGCGTCGTGGTCGGCGGCATGTACTCCATTTCCGGCGCGATCGTCGGCGGGGTGTTCCTGGAGTTCTTTCCCGACCTGACGGCGAGCTTGGGCAAGGGCCTGTCGGCCCTGCTTTACGCCACGTTGCTGATCGGCGCGATCGTCGCCATGCCCGAAGGCATCGCCAGCGTGCTGGAACGCCTCACCCGGCGATGGCGAATCAGTAGCCCTTGAACACCGGGGCGCGTTTTTCGACAAAGGCGCGCGCGGCCTCTTTGTGGTCCGCTGTCTCGCCGGTGCGGATCTGGCGGGCCGCCTCGGAATCGAGCGCCTCCGCCAGCGTGCCCTCTTCGGCCACCTTCATGTTCTGCTTGACGTGCCACCACGCCACGCGCGGCCCCGCTGCCAGTTTCCTGGCGAAGGCCATGGTCTCGCTTTCGAGTTCGCCATCTTCGATGATGCGGTTGGCCAGTCCGAGCTTCTCGATCTGATCGGCAGTCAGGATTTCGGCGGTGAAATAGAGCTCACGCGCCTTGGCGGTGCCGACCAGCTTGTGGAGGAAATAGTGCGATCCGAAATCGCCGGAGAATCCCACCTTGGCGAAAGCGGTCGTCATGCGCGCCGACCTGGCGGCAAACCGCATGTCGGCCGCCAGCGCAATCGAAAGGCCCGCACCCGCCGCCACGCCGTTCACCATGGCAATCGTCGGCTTGCCCATCTCATGCAGCATCTCCGATACCCGCATGCGGATGCGGATGTCGTGCACCTTGTCCTCGAAGGTTTTTTCCTGATCGCGCCCGGCCGCCATCGACTTGACATCGCCGCCGGCGCAGAAGGCCCTGTCACCCGCGCCGCGCACCACCACGCAGCCGATGTCGCGGCTGCCGTCGGCCTCTTCGAGAGCCTCGGTGAAGCCCGTCATCATCTCGCGGCTGAGAGCGTTCATCGCCTCGGGGCGGTTGAGCACGATCTTCATCACGCCGTCCTCGACGGTCTTGATGACATGAGACATGGGCAACCTCCGGAATGGCTGGACGGCGGCGACTCGTGGCGATGGTTTCGCAATACTCGGCCCCGCGCAACGACATTCGGTCTTGCTTGGCGGAACGATCCTTCGGGACGGATTTGAGGGGACAAATAGCGGCTTGGAAGCGCGCGCCTTCGAGCGTCTAATGGCGGCGTCGCGGAGGAAGCAATGTCGCCTGATGCCTCGGTCGCTGGGAGTAGCAAGCGTTCTGATCCGCTTTACGCTGCGCTCGAGGAGCGCATCATGGCCCGCGACCAGAAAGGCGCCAGCGACGCCTACTACAGGCTTGCCAAGGAGGGTCGTCCGCTCGTGGAAATGCTGCGCGAGGCGGTGCGCATCCACGCGCCCTACACGCACGTGCCCTATCACGAGCGCCTCGACGACGGCTACGTGAATTTCGTCAATAACGACCATTGCCTGTTGAGTGCACGCACGACCTTGCATCTTTCCAAGATGTTGCCGGGTGCCGCCTCGGGCCTGCCGATGGCGCAGACGATCTGGTACATCCCGACCGGGCTCGACATCTGGAATCAGAAGATTGGCAAGGCGCCGGGCCACTATTCGCGCGGCATGCAGGTCGCAGGTGGCCCCCCGCCCGCGCCGGTGGTGCACTGGCCCGACCAGCAGCCGCTCGCGCTCGAGGGGCCTCTCAAGGAACGGCTTGGCCAATGGGCCACGTTGGTGCATCGCGGCCAGGTGATCGACGCCTATCGCGTGTTCCTCGGCCTGATGCAGAACCCGCAGGAACGGCGGGCCGCTCTTGCCGAACTCGCCTTCGCCGGACTGATCGACGTGCAGGACCGCTCGTTCCAGAACCGCTCCTACACCACGGGCCACAAATCGTTCCGCGCCCGCGCGACCATCGAGCTGGGCGATGCCATCGGCTGGGACAATGCGCACGACGTGCTCTATGCCGGCGCGCTCGATGTCGCGGTCGGTCCGCGCTGGTACTCGCTCTACGAGGTCGCCTGCAACGCCGTCACAGTCTATCTCGAGGGCCAAACCCTGCACGCCATCCCTTATGGCGGCACCACCGAGCAGGAGCGCGCCATCCTCGCCAATAACAAGGAACCGCTCGATGCCGGCGAAACCGAGGCGCTCATCGACGCCGTGGTGCGCCAACCCGAGCCCGGCTATCTTCTGCACATCACCGGCATCCTGAAGTCCGGCAAGCGGCCGCGTGCGATCCTCGACGCCATTCAGGTCGGGGTCGCCCAGGTCGTGCTGGAGACCCACGACGAACTGAATTTCTCCCTGCCGCAGCACTGCTTCGAGTATTGCAACACGCTCGGCTGGTTCTGGGACACTTTCGAGCACCCGCAACGGGTGAAGCTCCTCTACCTCGCCGCCGCCTATCTCAACCAGGCGGCCGGACACCAGCGCCTGATCGGCGATCTCAAGCCGATGCGCCTCGAAAAACCGGACGCCAGCAAGCGCGGGGCCGGCGAACTGGCAGGATGCGCCGAGGCCGCCTGCATCGCCCTCGACGGGCCGCGGGCGGTCGGCGCCGTGCAGGCCTACCTCGAAGCCGGCCATGAATCGGCGCCGCTGGTGCGCGCGCTCGCCACGGCCTGCGCGAGGTTAGGCAACGATCCGCACAATCAGGAGATCGCGTTGTGCATGCTGGAGGATCATGGCAAGAACCGAAGTCCACTGCGCGACCGCCTGCTACTCTCCGCCGCTCACCACACGGCCAAGCACCGCAAGTACGGCGATCCGCTGGAGTGCAGTCGCCGCTTCGGCATGGCCTTGGGCGTGGAAGCGCTTGTCTAGGGTCGATTATTTCGGCGTGAGCTTGCCTTCGAACTTGCAGTAGCCGTTCATCAGCAGGCGGCTTTCCTTGTCCGAGATCGTGCCGCTGACGTCGAGCGTGTTGCCGCCGCCGACATCGGCCTTGGTCTTGAAGACGCCGTCATTGCCCAGCGTCGCCTGGAACGTACGCTGCTCTCGGCCCTGCTGCTTGATCAGGCCCTTCACGGTCTTGCCATCGACCGTCACTTCAACGGTCATTCGATAGGTTGCGCACTTGGAGGTGCCTTCGACTCCGGTGCCCATGCCGGTCCAGGTATAAATGACCGGTTCAGCGGCTCTCGCCCAGTCGACGAAGCAAAGAGCCAATATCGTTGCCGCCGCAATCGACCTGGTCATTTATCCCTTCCCCCAAAGGCCGCGCTACTTCTTGGTGAGCTTGCCCTCGAATATGCAGTAGCCGTCGAGCTTTATCTTCGAATCGCCCGGCTTGATCTGGCCGATGACGTCCATCAGCCCGCCGCCGCCCACGACGGCGGCCGTCTTGATGCCGACGCCCTTGTCGAGCGTCGTTTCGAAGGTGCGCTCCGGCCGGCCTTCCTGCTGAAACTTGCCCTTCACCGAGCTGCCGTCAACGGTGACTTCGATCGTCATCTTGTAGGTCGGGCACTTCGAGCTGCCGGGAACGTTCGCGCCGTAGCCGGTCCAGGTATAGATGTCGGCCGCATGGGCTGTACCGGCAAACAGGAGTGCCGCCACCGTTGCTGCCGCGATTGTTTTGGTCATTGGATCGTCCTCCTGCTGTCAGAAATAGTTCTTGATCGCCTTCAGAACCGCAGCCGGCTTTTCCTGACCCACCGCGTGACCTGCCTTGGCGACCTTAACCAATTTGGCTTTCGAAATCGCCCTTTTGAAGGCGTCACCATACGTCGCAGGCACCAGCGCGTCCTCGCGGCCCCACACGATCAGTGTCCGGGCTGTAATGCGGTGAAGGCGCTCACCGAGGCCACGATCGGGAATGGGAAACAACAGCTTGCCCGCCATGCCGAGCTGGCGCGCCCTGGTCACCAGGAACTGCTTCAAGAATTCGGGATCGTCCATGCTGCCGCCGCCGGCAGTCAACAGCTTCTTGCCGAGCTCGGCGTCATGGAAGAGCAGAGCCGGCAGCTCATAGGGCAGCTTGGCAAATATGTCGACGATCGGCCGGTCATCGAGCCACAGCCCGGCCGGCGCCAGAAGACAGAGCCTGGTCACCTCGGTGTGGGCGATCGCCGCCATCTCGGCGGCGATCATGCCGCCCATCGAATGGCCGACGACGATCGGCTTTGTGAGTTTCAACGCCTCGAGCACGTCGAGCGAATGCAGGGTGACGTCCAGCATGTCGCGCAATCCGTCCTCGCCGGTCGATTGGCCGTAACCCGGCAGAAGCGGCGCCAGCACGCGGTACTTGCCGGCGAGCGCGGCCAGCAGCCGGTCGTTCGGCATGTGGCCGCCGGCGCCATGCAGGAACAGCAGATCCTTGCCCCTGCCCGCCTCGAAGACCTGGATGCGCGCTCCCGAAGGCTTGAGCCTGAGAAAACGCGATTTCATTCGGCGGCGACCCGCATCGTCACCGGGTCGTGCATGGGATGAATCCAGAATCGGTCGTCGTGATTGTTCCAATCCGGCCACAGGTTGCGCAAGCGAGGCATCACCTTCTCGGCGAACAGTCGGGAGGAGTGGCGCACCTTGTCGTCAGGCATGTTGCCGACATGCAGCAGGCAAAAGACGTTGCCCACGCGCAGCGTCCTGATCAGCTCTTCCATTTGCTGGCGAACCGTGTCCGGCGAGCCGGCCACGACGTAGCGGCCTTCCGTGAGATCCTTCCAGGTCATGCTGGGATAATCGCGGCCCGACTGGGTGAACTGCGAAAGCGCGCCGGTCTGGATGGTCTTGACGGTGCGGTAGCCAGGAGCGTCGGCAAAGCCCGGATAAACGTGCAGGCAGCGATTGTAGAAGTAGCTGACATGCGGGCCGAAGAGTTTCTCCGCCTCGGCGTCGGTGTCGGCCACGCAGATCACCTGGGCGAATCCGGCGCGGTAGGGAGATTCGTCCACCTTGCGTTCGGCGATGCGCTTCCAGTAACCCTCCATCAGGAGTTTGGCCCGCAGGTAGCCCGAATAGCTGAGGTAGGAATACGAGTAGGTATTGTCGATGCAGAAGTCGTAGGTCTCGACCGACCCGCCGCCGGGGATGAACACCGGTGGTGCCGGCCGCTGAATGGGCTTCGGCCAGCAATTCACATATCGCAGCTTGGTGTAGCGGCCGTTGAAGGCAAACGGCTCGTCAGCCGCCCAGGCCTTGCGGATGAGATCGTGCGCCTCGGCGTATTTCTCGCGTGTCAGGGCGGGAATGGTGCCATAGGCATAGTTCGTATCCATCGACGTTCCGACCGGGAAGCCGGCAACCAGCCGGCCGCCCGACAACACGTCGATCATCGCCATTTCCTCGGCGACCCTGAGCGGCGGATTGTAGAGCGCGATTGAATTGCCGAGCACGACCAGCGCCGCCTTCGAGGTGCGGCGCGTGAGCGTCGCCGCCATGATGTTGGGCGAGGGCATCAGGCCGTAGGCGTTGGCGTGATGCTCGTTGACGCCGATGCCGTCGAAGCCGATTTGCTCGGCGTATTCGAGCTGGTCGAGATACTGGTGATAAATGCCGTGTCCGCGCTCGGGCTCGTACATGCGATTGGGAAGGTCGACCCAGACGGAGCGGTGCTTCTGCCGAAAATCGTCCGGCATGTGCGGCCAGGGCATCAGATGGAACCAGGTGAATTTCACGGGCGCCCTCCCAAGGTGGTTTTCGACACCTGTGCTGGCTATGGTGGCGCAGGAGCATCGCCAAGACCATGCAAAATCGGTTCATCGATCTTTACAGCGACACCAAGACCAAGCCCTCGCCCGGCATGCGGAAGGCCATGGCCGAGGCCGAAGTGGGCGACGAGCAGAAGTTCGAGGATCCCACCGTCGAGCGCCTGCGCGAGCGAGTGTGCGGGCTGCTCGGCAAGCAAGACTCGGTGTTCCTGCCGAGCGGCACCATGGCCAACCAGATCGCCGTTCGCGTGCATTGCCGGCTGGGCGACGAGGTGATCGCCGACAGGACGGCGCACATCATCAACGCCGAGTCAGGCGGCACCGCGGCAAATTCCGGCGTCATGATCCGCATGCTGGACGGGCCGAATGGCGTGTTCACGGCCGAACAGGTGAAGGCGGCGATCCGCGATCCGAACAACCGCAACGCGCCGCGCTCCCGGCTGGTGTCGATCGAAAACACCTCCAACGGCGGTTTCGGAACGGTGTGGCCGCTCGCCACCACGCAGAGCGTTGCCAAGGTGGCCTACGACGCTGGCCTCGCCGTGCACATGGATGGCGCACGGCTCTGCAACGCTTCGGTGAAGTCCGGCACCAAGGCCAGGGATTATGCGGCGTGCGTGGATTCGCTGTGGCTCGACTTCAGCAAGGGATTGGGCGCGCCGGTCGGCGCCTCGCTCGCCGGCACCAGGGAGTTCGTCAAGGAGGCGTGGCGCCAGAAACAGATGCTCGGCGGCTCGATGCGCCAATCCGGCGTGATCGCGGCGGCCGCGCTCTACGCGCTCGACCACAATTGGGACCGCTTGGAAGAGGATCACGAAAACGCCCACCGCCTGGCGTCGGGCATTGCCAACATCAAGGGCCTGCAATGCGACGTTGCCAAGATGCAGACCAACCTCGTTTTCTTCGAGGTGAACAAGCCCGGCTGGAGCGCGGCGCGGCTGGTCGACGCCTGCAAGCAACGCGGCGTCGGGATGGGCGCCAATACCGCCACCCGCATCCGCGCCGTCACCCATCTCGACGTCAACCGCGCCGATATCGACACGGCCTTGAAGGTGATCAGCGACGTTATGGGCGCCTAACGGCCAATCTCGCGAGCGCGGCGCCGATTGCTTCGCGAGCCGCCTCGGGCTGCTCGGCGATCGCCTGCGCCAGCAAGTCGAGCCGATCGCGCAGCGTATTCACCTGATCGATCAGGCCGACGACGGTTTCCAGCGTGTCGCCTTCGAAGCCGATTTGCTCCGTCAGCTCGGCGAGCAGGTGCACCCGCGCGATGTCGACCTGCTCGAAGCTCCAGGCATCGGCGTCGCCCGAAGGACGCAGCAGCCCGCGCGCCACCCAGCGCTCGATCTGCAATGAAGTGAGGCCATGGGAAAGGCGAAGCAGCTCGATCAGGCTCGTCATGTGAACTGCTCCATGTCCTTGCGTGGATCGTAGGTTCGCCCGGCTTCCCAGGTCTTCAGGAATTCCTTCAGTTTGTCATCAGGCGCGGCAGGCAGCACGACCTTGAGCTTGACGTACTGGTCGCCGCGCTGGCCCGACTTTCGGTCGAGCAGTCCACGGCCCTTCAGGCGGAGCGACGTGCCGGTATTGGAGCCCGCCGGAACGTTCAACATCACCGGTCCGCCGACCGTCGGCACCTTCACCCTGCCGCCGAGTGCTGCTTCGCTGACGGTGACGGGCAGCTCGACGTGAATGTCGTTGTCGCGCGCCTCGAAGAAGGCGTGCGGCTGGACCCTGATCTCGACAAAGGCATCGCCTGCCGGCTTGCCTTCGCCGCCCGGCATGCCCTGCCCCTTCAGCCGGAGGGTCTGGCCGTCGGTCGCTCCTTCGGGAATATCGATGTCAATCGTCTTGCCATTGGGCAGGTTCACCCGTTGTTTGCCGCCGCGGGCGGCGACCAGGAACGGCACGGCCAACGTGTAGGTGACCGGCAGGCCGGACAAATCGAACCCATCGGCGCCGCCGAAGCCGAATCCACGACGCTCGCCAAACATCTCGGAAAAGACCCCGCCCAGATCGACAAACGACTCGTGGCCGCCGGCGCGGCGGTACTTGGCGCCGCCCGGCCCGCCGGACTGTTCCTGCCAGAAGCCTCGCGGCGGCACCTCCTGGCCCGCGGCGTCGATTTCGCCCGCGTCGAATCGCCGGCGCTTGTCCTTGTCCGAAAGAATGTCGTTGGCTTGGCTGATCTCTTTGAACCTCGCCTCGGCAGCCTTGTCGCCGGGGTTGAGATCGGGATGGTGCTTCTTGGCAAGCTTGCGGAACGCCTGGCGAATGTCGTCTTCGGTGGCGGTCTTGGGCACGCCCAGTACAGTGTAGGGATCGCGCATGGTTCCGGAATTTGGCCTTTTTTCAGGCGGTTACAAGCCCCCGCCGGGTCGGGCCGTTCACCCCGGCATTAGCCACCGGGCCGCTGTGTAGATGATCACGCCGACCAGACCTCCGACCAGGGTGCCGTTGATTCGGATGTATTGCAGGTCCCTGCCGACCTGCAGTTCCATGCGATCGACCAGGGTGGTGGCATCCCAGTCCTCCACGACATGGGTCACGAAGGCACCGATTTCGACACGCCGTGGCGCCACGATGCGCTTGATCAGGTGGCGCAGCCAGCGGTCAAGCCGTTCCATGAGCTCAGGGTCCTCCTGCAGCCATCGGCCCGAACTTTCCAACGCGGATGCAACGACGGACTCAATTCTCTGCGCGTAGTCCGAGACGTCTGATGGCAAGCGGCTCTCGATCTCGCTCCACAGCGCCTGCATCTGCTCGCGGAACAGAGGACTGGCGACAATCTCGTTCTTGGCCGCCTCGACTTCCCTTTGCAACTCCGGATCCGTCGAAAGCCGCTCGATCAATGCCTCGATTGCCTGCTTGAGTTCGATCCGCCACACATGCTTGGGGTCGCGCATGTCGGTGAGCGTCGTCGTGACCGCCGAAAGAACCTTGCCGGCAACGATGCTGTCGACCCAGCGCGGAATCCAGCGCGACGAGCTTGCTTCGACCTTGTCGCGAATGACCGTCTGTTTGTCGAGCAGCGAGGCTTCGAGCCGCTCCAGCGCGACCTCGATCAGCTTCTGGGTCTGACCATGCGCCCAGACGATCGCCAGCAAATTGGCGGCGATGGGCGCGGTTGGCATGGCCTCGATACCGCCTCGTGCCGCCTCGCCAACAATCTCCGCCACCCGTTCGCGCGGCAAGGCGCGCACGATCTCCACGATCGCCAGGGTGGCCACCCTCGCGATGCGCCTGGCATTGGCCGGGACCGCCAGCCAATTCGCGACCACCGGCGCGGCCTCGACCTCGGCCAGGCGCTGGGACAGCACCTTCGAGGTCAGGAAATTGTTGGTGACGAAGCGGCCCATGGCCGCCGCGATTCGATCCTTGTTGCGCGGCACGATCGCCGTATGCGGAATCGGAATGCCGAGCGGATGGCGAAACAACGCCACCACGGCGAACCAATCCGCACAGGCGCCGATCATGCCGGCCTCGGCGAAAGCGCGAACGTAGCCCAGCCATGGTCGCTCGAGCGCGGCAAAGGACGTCGCTACGAAGAGCACGGTCATGGCCACGAGCAGCAGCGTGGCCAGAAGCCGCATTCGCCGCAGCCCGACGACGCGAGGATCCCCGGCAGATGCAGGCGGAGCAAGTATCGGCGGTGGTTCCGGACGCCAGCCTTCGTCGCCCATTCACCGGCGCCCTTGCCGAACGCGCGCTGCGATGTCGGTATAGTGGCGGCGCACGACCTCCGCGCCGTAGTGGCGTTCCAAACGCCGCACCGCGAAGTGGCCTCTGGCGACCTGCTGGAAGTGGTTCATGAAAATTACGTTGACCGTGGCGCCGCCCACCGCACCTATCACGGGCACCGCGCTCGCCGCAATGCGATCCGACACGACGAGACTGAAGCGCGAGACAATTTCCGCCAGAAAGCCGTTCATCATCGACCCGGACAATTGAAGGGCGCCCCGCTCCATCAACCTGCCGGCTGCGTTGCTGGTAATGCGGCTCAACAGCGCGCGCGCCGCGAAATAGCCGACATCGGCGCGCACGCCGGCAGGCCTCGAGCCGAGCGCGAATACCTGCAGGCAGGCAAGGCGCGGTTCGAGTTCGCGAAGATCCTCGCCATTGTGCCGCGCGATATCGGCGATCGCCCGCAGCATGAGGGTCGTGGTCACCATGAGTTCGACCGGAAGCGCGCCTATGCCGGCAAGCCCACCGACGCCGCCGGTGACTCCGACCGCCATCGACGACAGCAGCGTGGCCGGCCGGCGCCGCTGGGTGTCATTGAGCGATTCGATCGCCGTCCTCAGGCATCGCAGCATCGCCGCCTCGACGGCTTTCATCAATCCGGCATCGGCTGCCCGAGGAAGAAGGCTAAGCACGCGGTTCACCGGCGCCCCGGCGTAGTCGGCAATGCGCAGGGCGAGGTTCGGGCTCTCGAGCACGGACACCGCCTCGACCAACGCCCGGTGATGGTCGCCGGTGAATGGAGAGGTACGTGTGTCGTGGATCGTCACGAGGTTCTATGGCGGATTGGGAGGAATCGTCACCGGTATCGCAAGACAGGCCGCATGCCATTGAGCGCCGCGAGGATCGCCGAACCGTTGCTCAGCAAGGCCGTGATCGTCGGGCTGATCCAGCCACTCGGCAAAGCCAATGCCAAGGCCAAGGTATTCAAGCCGGCGACGATGGCATAATTTTGTCGAATCAGGCTGACGGCGCCGCGCGAAATGTCGACGGCCTTGACGAGTTTCCACAGCGAATCCTCCATCAGCACGACATGGGCGTACTCGTGCGTGACTTCGGCGCCATGCTTCATCGCGATGCCGATGTCGGCAAAGCTCAGGGCTGGCGAATCGTTGATGCCGTCCCCGACCATGGCAACCACATTGCCGCGACGTTGGAGGTCCTGGATCACGTCGGCTTTGTCGGCGGGCAGCATGTCGGCGAATTCGTCCGTGAGGCCAAGGCGCCTGCCGACCGCGCGGGCGACGATGGAGTTATCGCCGGTCAACATAATGGTTTGGCGAATGCCCATGCGATGCAGGCGCTCGATCACCGGCCGGCTTTCCGAGCGGATTTTGTCGGCGTAGGCCACAAGTCCGCCCAGCTTGCCGTCGACGGCGACGTACAGGCAGGAGTGCCCCTTGCGGTCCAGCGAAGCGCGTTCGGTTCGAGCGCAGCCGACGCTGATATTGTTCTGGCGCATGAAACGCTCGCTGCCGACATGGAGATAGTAGCCGTTGACCTGGCCCTCGACGCCGAGCCCGGCTCGATATTCGGCCTCGTCGCAGGATGGGATATCGACCGCGCGTTCCTTGGCTCTCGCTCGCAGCGCCTCGGCCACCGGATGGTGAAGCCGGGTCTCCGCGGCGGCGGCAAGGCCTAGCAAATGATCGGGCGTGATCCGGTCGATGAAGGGAACCACGTCGACGACCGCCGGTACGCCGTGCGTCAGCGTGCCGGTTTTGTCGAACACCACCGTGTCGGCTTGGGCAAGCCGCTCCATGTGCGCGCCGCTCTTGAAGATGATGCCGGTGCGCGCGGCATGAGTCATGGAAGACAGCACCGAAGTGGGCGCCGCCACGCGAATGCCGGTGCCGTAGTCGACGATCACCAGAGACAGGAAGCGGTTGAAGTCCGACGTCACCACCGCGGTTCCGGACGCGAGTGCAAGCGTCGGCAGCACCAGGCGATCGGCCAGCAGCTCGGCGTGGTTTTGCATGCGCGTGTCGCCAATAGGCGCCGACTCGACGAGCCGCGCGATCTGGCCTGCCGTCGTGTCGGCGCCCACCCGGCTCGCCAGCACCGTGAGCTGGCCCTCGCGGATGATGGTCGCCGCAAATGCCGCCTCGCCCTTGCCGCGGTTGACCGGCAATCCCTCGCCCGTGATGGTCTTCTGGTCGATCGAGGCCAGGCCCTCGACGATATCGCCATCGACCGGAATCATCTCGCCGGGATAGACCACGACGAGGTCGCCGATCGCGAGTTCGGATGCGGGAATCGACATGACTTGACCGTCGCGCTTGACCCAGGCGCGCTTGGTCTGGAACTCGAGGAGCTCGCCCACCGCACGCCGCGAACCTGCAGCTGTCAGGTCGCGAATCCAGTCGCCGAGCTTGATCAGCCACGTCACGATCGAGCCGGCGAGCGGATTGCCCTGCAGCATCGACGCAGTAATGGCCAGAGTGTCGAGAAAGTCGACGTTGAGGCGCCTTTCCCTGCGCCAGACCCGCCAGGCCCGCCGCGCGATCGGCAGACCGTTCCACAGCATCAACGGCATGTTGAGGGCCACCACAAAGGGATTGCTGGCGAATGCCATGGCGACGGAAAGAGTCGGCAAGGCAAGCGGCGACTGGGCCGAGAAGAGCCCTGGAACCTCCGAGCGCGTCGGCGGCACATTGGAATTCTTGGTGTCGGACTGCTTGGCCGGCGTCAGCAAGGCGCTCCGCGGCGAACGCAGTGCCTGCCCGACGGTGCCGCCGTTTGCGGCAAAGAAGTCCTCCACCTCGGTCAGGCTCGCCTGTCGCCACCGTTCGAGGAGTGCGCGCACGCCGGGTTGGTAGATGACGTCGTATTCCAGCACCAGGCTCGCGCAATCGAAGTTGAGGCGCGCTGCCTTGACGCCAGACTGCTGGCGAAGCCAGCCGACCACGGCCTCGGCAAGTGGCGGCTTTCGGCAAAGCTCCGGCACGTGAAGCCGAACGCGACCCGGCAAGTAATGGCGTACTGCGAAATCCATTCTCTTGCTTGGCGAGCAGTGGTCGCCTGATCAGGACGGCCCAATTCAGGCCATCGCCTTGACCGTCGCCGCTTCAGGCTCCTGTTGCTGCAGATGCATCTCAATGAAGTGGTTCATGCCGAAAAGCGTCAGCGTAACCCAAACGGGGGTCGCTGCGGCCGCACCCACTTCGAATATCGTGTACCCGACCACGCCAATCGCCAGCAGCATCTTGAAATCGACCATGTTGTGGCTCGACAGCTTGATCTGGCGATCCGTTTTCTTGCAAAAGTCGACGATCGCGCGCGCCAATTCCGAATGCTCGGCGAGGTATTCCGCCTCTTCCGCGATCTTGTTCGCAAGCGCGTCGATCTCGTTCGTCGGCGGGCTATGCCGATGGTCGTGTTGCTCCCGGCAATGATCGGCAAACCGCGCATGAAACTCGTCGTGCAGCTTGGGGTCGTAGAGCAGCACGATACTCCCGGTCTCCGGTTTCAACTGGATCTGCTCAATGCCCGGGATCAGGCTCAATGTCTGCCTGTAGCCTTCGAGCTGTTCCGGGTTGCCCTTGGCCGAGGGTATCTGCATGCGGATGCGGCCCGGCATCTGGTGGGCAATCTTGACTTTCTTCTTGGCTTTGGCCTTGGCCTTGGGTTCCGCAGGCGCCGGTTCGAGCTGAGTGCCTTCAGGCATGGGGAGCATCGGCCGCGCGCGGTTTGGCGGCAGCCGCCTTCGGCGCCTCATCCTCGGCTTTGACCTCGGCGACGATGTCGTTCACCTGCTCCTTGGCCTCGGCCACCATCTCGCGCGTCTTCTGACCGAACTTGTAGGCGCCGCGCACCGAAGAACGGAACACCGGCGCCAGGGAGGAACCCAATCTCGGCACGTATTTTGGGGCCAGCACGGCGGCAACACCGAGCGCCATTCCAGGCAGCAGGGCCATCTCGAACAGGGCGGCGCCGACGGCGACGGCGCCGACCGTCGCGGCCACGGTCACAGCTTCGTCGACTTTGCCATTCACATGATCGTGTGACTCCGCCGTCGCTTCCGTCTCCTTGGCGGCGCGCCCATTGTGCTCTCGAACTGCCATGTCATGCCCCCCATCGACGGCATTGGAGCGCCCGAAGGGCCCGCTATGCCGGTTCCCTGGCAGGGGAATTCCTGCCGAACACTGCGCTGCCGTTTGGGGATAACAGCCCAATGTGAAAGTGCGGCGACAACCTCTTGCGGCGCAGGGTTGATAAACCCATCGGAATGATATATTTTAAAATATATCTTAATTATGTCTTTAAAGGAGGCTTATGCCATGAATCCGCACTTCCGCAGGCTTCTCCGCGAGTTTGGCGAGGACGCACCCGAAGCGTGGCGGCACTTTTCCCGTCACCGCCGCAGCCGCGGCTTTGCCCGCTTTGTTGGTGCAATGATGGACGAAGCCGGGTTCCAGCGCGCCGGCTTTCGCAGCGGGCGCAAACTGGGCGCCGACGACCTTCAGCTCCTGCTGTTGGCCTTGATCGCCGAAAAGCCCAGCCACGGCTACGACCTGATCAAGCTCCTGGAGGAGCGCTCCAGCGGCTATTACGTTCCGAGCCCCGGCATGGTCTATCCCGCCCTCACCTATCTCGAGGAGGCAGGCTTCACGACCGTCGAGCCGGAGGGCACGAAGAAGCTCTATCGCATCACCGATCAAGGGCGCGCCAACCTCGAACGCAATCGCGCCGCGGTCGACGCCCTGCTGTCCCAGCTCGCATTGATCGCCCGCCGCATGGACGACAGCCGGCGCGCCTTCGCCGACGAAGATGACACGCGTGAGGAGTGGGAGGGCGGCGAATTGCGACAGGCGCGGCGCGAGCTGCGGCGTGTTCTTCGCGACCTGGAAGACGTCTCGCCGGAAGAGAGCCGGCGCATCGCCGCCATCCTGCGGCGCGCCGCCGCCGAGATCGTCGGCAAGCGTTGATCGCCGCGACCTAGCGGACAATTTCGACGTAGCCATCGCCATCGCGTACGAACACCTGGCCGGTTGCCACGTCGAAATAGGCGCCGTGCGGGACGAGCGTGCCGCGTCCTACCGCCTCGGCGACGTAGGGAAAGGTCATGAGGTTGCTCAGGCTGACGGTGATCGCCGCCTGCTCCAGCCGGGTCAGGTAGTCGGCGCCTTTCGCCGGGCCGGCAAGCGCGGCAGCCGGTCCGATCATGGACATCCAGCGATGAATTGAATCGCCCGGCGCCAGCGGCGGACCGTGTTCGGCAAAGGCGCGAATGCCGCCGCAATGCGCGTGCCCGAGCACGACGATATGCGCGACTTTGAGGGACTTGATGGCGAACTCGAGCGCGGCAAAGACGCCATGGCAAAAACCGTCCGATTCAAAGGCCGGCACCAGGTTGGCGATGTTGCGCACCACGAACAATTCGCCGGGATGGGCATCGAAGATCACCTCGGGCGACACGCGCGAATCGCAACAACCGATCACCATGATGGTCGGTGACTGTCCGCGACGGGCCAGCTCGCGGAAGCGGTCGCGTTCGATCGGCATGCGGCCAACGAGAAATTCGCGATAGCCGTCGATCAGCCGGGCGGGAAATTGATTGTATTCTGACATGTGGCGACCTCCCAGGAGAGCGCGATCGTGGCCTGCCTGTGTGACCCTTTTTGCGGCGGGATGACGCGGTGGCGACCCGGCCATTGCATCCTACGCGTCGGGATCCGGGCCAATCGCCGAACTGGCCGGGCCGCTCGCCTGGCGCTATGGTTCTTGCGCCGCCGTCTGCCATTCATGCGGAGACCGTTGCATGCGCGCTCTCGCCTGGCTGTTCGTCCTTCTGTGCCTCGCCGCGCCGGCGCGTGCGCAGGAGAAAAAGGAGGTCGACCTCGCGCTCGCCCTCGGCATCGACATTTCGGGCAGCATCGACCCCGAAGAAGCCCGGCTGCAGCGCCAGGGCTATGTCCAGGCGTTCCGCGATCCCGTCGTCGTCCGGGCGATCCTCGGGGGCGCCAACGGCCGCATTGCTGTCGCCTATTATGAGTGGTCCGATTCGTGGATGCAGAAGCTTCTGATCGACTGGACTCCGCTTGACAGCGAGAGCTCGATTGCAGCTTTCGCCGATCGACTGGCCGACGAGCCGGTTTCGATCGCACGCCGCACCTCGATCAGCGGCGCCATTCGCTATTCCATCCCGCTGTTCGGCCGCATCCCCTACGAGCCCGTGCGCAAGGTGCTCGACATTTCCGGCGACGGTTCCAACAACGACGGCGGGCTGGTCACCGACATGCGGCATGAAGCCTTGAAGGAGCGTATCTCGATCAATGGCCTGCCGATCATGAACGACCGGCCCAATCCGTTCGGCTTCCCCAACGAGCCCGACCTCGACAAATACTACCTGCATTGCGTGACGGGAGGCCCGCATTCGTTCGTCGAGGTGGCGCGAAGCTTCGACGACTTTCCCCGGGCGGTGCGCAAAAAGCTTCTCCAGGAAGTGGCCGACAACGCCTACGGTCGGCGTTCCGATTTCGACGACGTCGGCGGCCTCGGCAAATTGACCGATGGCACGGAGCTCGCCCAGGCCGGCCGGCCACGCCAGCCGCGCGGCAGCGAAGGCGAGGACGACTATACGAAATACGTGCAACCCGAATATGAACTCGGCTGCGATATCGGTGAGCGCCGCAGCCGCGAGTTCTGGCAGCGTCGCTTCGGTTCGACGCCCGACTGATCTCGCATCAGCCTGGATTGAGAGTCAGTAGACGGCAGGAACGTGCATGTCGGGCGGCACCGGCGCGCGCACGTAGTCGGGCTTGCGTTCGCGTTCCGGGAGCGCCACGGGGTCGTGTCTCAGCTCCTGGTAGGGGACCTGCTGCAGGAGATGGTGAATGCAATTGAGGCGCGCCCTCTTCTTGTCGACCCCTTCGACGACCCACCATGGCGCCTCGGGAATGTGGGTGCGCGCCAGCATTTCCTCCTTGGCCTTGGTGTATTCCTCCCAGCGGCGCCGCGATTCGAGATCCATGGGCGAAAGCTTCCACTGCTTCAGTGGATCGTGAATGCGCATCAGGAAACGCGCCTGCTGCTCATCGTCGGTGATCGAGAACCAGTACTTGACGAGAATGATGCCGGAACGCACCAGCATGCGCTCGAACTCGGGAACCGT
>Ga0187782_10000900_pt1 | contig 21068 bp, 20 predicted proteins | sample 0715_SJ02_MP15_2_FD_132454 | JGI IMG/M metagenome (GOLD analysis project Ga0187782, IMG submission 132454) | Tropical peat soil microbial communities from peatlands in Department of Meta, Colombia - 0715_SJ02_MP15_20_MG | ecosystem: Environmental > Terrestrial > Soil > Wetlands > Peat | place... | reverse complement strand
GACCACGATCATCAGGAACAGCGAGGCGAAGACGAGCTCGAGGGTGGCGGGGAGGCCGGCGGCGATCGCCGGGTAGACCGGGCTTCCGGCGACCGAGGCGCCCCAGTCCCCGTGCAGGAGGTTTACGAAGTAGATCCAGAACTGGTCGACGATCGGCTTCGAGAACTGGGCCTGGCAGTTCGCGAGGGTCGACTTGCTCGCGTGGGGGAACCAGACGGCGCAGTTCGTGACCGAGATGTGCGTGAAGACGAACGTGAGGACGATGATGCCGAAGAGGACTGGCACGAGCTGGACGAGCCGCTTTCCGATGAAGACCGCGAGATCGCTAGGACTACGGCCCATCCCCCGACCGTCCTACCGGGGGGAGCGGCGACCCCGCTAACCCGGGCATTCCGAGCCGGTAATCGCTTCGACTATAAAGCCCCCTACGAAAACACCGGAGGCGGTCCTACGGAAGGTAATCGCGCGGCAGGCTCCGGAGCTCCTTGAACGTCTCCGTGGCGACCGAGACGAACCTCTCGATGTCCCTCTCGGAGTGCGTGCTCGAGAAGGTGATCCGCTCGTAGTTGTCGGGGTGGATGTAGATCCCCTTGTCGAGCAGCAGCTGCTGGTGGCGGAGGAAGAGGTTCCAGTCGATCTGGAGGGACTCGCGGTAGTTGACGATCTTCTTCCTTCGCGTGAAGAAGAACTGCAGCATCCCGTTCACCGACTGGACGAGGACGTTGATCTTCGCGTCCCGCGCCGCCTCCTCGAGCCCCTTCTCGAGCTTCTCGGTGAGCTTCGCGAACCGGGCGTAGAGCTCCTCGCCGCCGCGGTGGAGCGTCTTCAGGTTCGCGAGCGTGCCCGCCATCGTGAGGTTGTTCGCGTTGTACGTGCCGCCGAAGCTGATCCGCCCCGGGGCGATCATGTCCATGTACTCCGCCTTTCCCGAGACCGCCGAGACCGGCACCCCGCCTCCGAGCGCCTTCGCCCAGCAGGAGATGTCGGGCTCGACGTTGTAGAGCTGCTGGGCTCCGCCGGGGGAGACCCGGAAGCCCGTGAACACCTCGTCGAAGATGACGAGCATGTCGTTCTGGTGCGCGATCTCGACCAAGCGCTTCAGGTAGTCCGGTGCGGGTGGGATGACCCCCGAGTTCGCCATCACCGGCTCCAGGATGACGCACGCGAGGCGCTCGCGGTACCGCCGCACCATCCGCTCGAACGCGGTGATGGAGTTGTAGGGGGCGACCATCACGTAGTCGGTCACCCCGGGAGGGATCCCGGCCGAGTTCGGGAGCGGACGGGGGTATTCGTCGAGCCCAGCCACCACCGGGGGCGCTTCTGCGCTGATGAGCGCGATGTCGTGCTGGCCGTGGTAATGCCCCTCGAACTTCAGGATCGCATCCTTGCCCGTGACCGCGCGGGCGATCCGGATCGCGTTCATGGTCGCATCCGAGCCGCTCGTGCAGAACGCGACCCGCTCCGCGTTCGGGACCAGCTTCTTGAACAGCTTCGCCGCCTCGACCTCGAGCTCGCTCGGGGCGGCAAAGTGGAGGCCGAGCTCGGCCTGCTCCTGGACCGCCTTCACCTGCGCGTCGTGCGCGTGGCCGTTGATGAGGACGCCGTAGGCGAGGTTGAAGTCGAGGTACTCGTTCCCGTCCTCGTCCCAGATCTTCGGTCCCTTCCCCTTCGCGATGAACGGCGGACACGGGTCGTAGGAGGCGGTCCGGATGAGCGAGCTCGACCCGTTCGGGATGTTCTTCTTCGCCTCCTCGAACAGTTTGGCGCTCTTCTTGAGCTTCGGGACGAGGCGCGCGATGGAGATCGGTAGCGGCTCCGCTTCCGGTGCGGCTTCCTTCGCCGCCTCTTTGGCCCCCTCCTTGGCGGCCTCCTTCGCCGCTTCCTTCGCGGCCTCCTTCGGCGACTCCTTTCGCTTCTCCTCCGCCGGTTCCTCGGGCGCCGGCCCGGCCGGTGCCGGGGTCGACGGAGGGTTGACGGCCGAACCTTCGGCCGTCAGGAGAGGGCGGGGAGCGGTGGGCGGGACCCGTCCGCCCAGCGAGAGGTCCCCCTCGCGGGGTCGAAGGGGCGCGTCCGGGGCGGGGTCCAGCTCCGCCATAAAAACCTCATTCGGGGCGGTCGAGCCACCTCGAGCGGGCTATATATAATTGGCTGGGCTCGAGAATGTGGATTTCGTCGAATCGTCCGTAATGATAGTTGTTTGTAAAGTTGCCTTCGCGTCAATGAACCTATGGATTTCTGCCTCCGACAGGGCAGAAACGACCCCAAAACCGTGGAAAATCGCTTCCGGACCCGCTACTCGAGCCGGGGCGGTGGAAGGGGCGCCTCGGGGGGTGTGATGGTCGTCTCGATCAGCCGCTTCGCGAGGGCCGCGCGGAACGGTCCGGCCGGGATGCATCGTTCCGGAGGCACGACGCCGTGTTGGCGGACCTTCCCGAGGGCGATCAGCTCCGCCCCGACCGCCCCCGCGACGCCAACCGCGTACTCGGTCGCGGTGAGATGCCAGTCCGGTCGTGGCGGGAACCGTCCGATCGCATGGCGCTCGACCGGACGGCCGTCCGTCGTCCCCCGGACCTCGATGTCGCAGACCTCCCAGTCCGTCACGTCCATCTCCTCGGGGCTTCCGAGCAGCTTCTCGCGCTTCAGGAGCGCGAGCGTGAACTCCCGCGGCGAGACCTTCTGGCCCCGGACGGCGAGCGGCCTTTCGGAGCCGAGGCCGAGGAGCGACATCGTGCGCAGCACCTCGATCCCCGGCCCGCCCTCCTTCCACTCGCAGTGCCGGAGCCCCTTGTCGCGAAGGCTCTCGGGCAACGTCGCCGCCTCCGAGTGGAGCGTCCGGTAGACCCTTGTTCGCCCGACCGGCGGGTTGAAGTCGAACTCCTCGGCCCCGCTCATCGGGGGGTACTCGCGGTACTCCCCGTCCTCGAACACCTGGGCGGGGAGGATCATCTCATCGAGGAACGTGCTCGGGGACCAAGTGAAGGAGATCTCGGGGCCTCCCACCGTGAGGTCCTTCCAGCCGTCCCGGATGACGATCGACTCGACCCGGTCGAGGTCCTGGCATGCCTGCATCGCGAGCACGTTCGAGATCCCGGGAACCTGGCCGAGCCCGGGGATCGCGACCCGTTCCGCCCGGCGGAACGCCGCGTCCATCGCGAGCTGGCGGCGGGTCATATGGAAGAGGCCGCCGAAGTCGAGGTAGGGAACGCGCGCCTCGAGGGCCGCTTCCATCACGGCGAGGTTGAAGGTGTACTGGACGGCGTTCACGACGACGTCGGCTCCGCGGAGCACTTTCACGACCGCCGCCTTCTTTCGTACGTCGAGCGTGACCGGCTTCGCTCGGGACCCGGCGGCCTTCGCCGCGGCCCGGGCGAGCCCCGGATCGAGGTCCGCGGCGACCACGGAATCGAAGACGCCACCCGTCGCGAGGTCCTTGACCGAACACCGACCGGTGAGCCCTCCCCCTCCCAACACCACGGCCTTCATCGCCCTCTAACCCCGCCGGGAGTTCGAGAGCCCGGCAGGCTATAGGAGCCTTCGGGTCGGTTCAGCTCCGCCGTCCCCGGGCCGCGCGCGGACGGGGCGCGGACGACGGCGTCGGCGACGCGGCGTTTCCCGGAACGGGCGTGGCGGTAGCAGCCGTCGCCTTGGACGCCTCGGCCGAGGTACGAGCGAGGAGGTCCCGGAATGTTTCGAAATGCTTCAGGAACGGGTCGGCCCGGCGCTGGTCTTCGAGCTCCCCGAGGGCGATCTCGAGCGTCGCCTTCGCCTTCGGGTCGCCGGTCGACGCGCGGATGAGGTAGACGCAAAGCACCTGGTAGTGAGGAAGGACGAACGCGTCCGTTCGGGGGGTGCTCATGTCCCCCTTGCGGGGGCGGTAGATCCGCTCGACCGGGACCGCCGCCGCGATCGCGCGGCGGTGCGAGAAGCCGAAGTAGTGCCCCGGTCCGAGGATCCGAGTGACCTCGCGAATGTTACCGTTCAGGTTGTTCGTCAGGCGGTCGCATTCGTGCCAGCACCAGAGCCCGAAGCCGTAATCGCCGTCCTGGTAGGCCTCCCACGCCTGCTCGTAGAGCTTCCGCTCCCGCTCCTCTTCGGAAAGTTCGGGGTCGATCGCCGACTTCCAGTCGGAGATGAGGAGGTCGACCCGCATGGAGGGAGAGAACTCCTTCATCTCGGGCACCTCGGGCGGGGCGGGCACGACGTTCGCGAGCGGTGCCGAACGTTAAGGGCTTCTGCCCGAAGCGGCCTCGCCCGCGGCGGAAAACCGCCGGCCTCCCACCCAAGTCTCTCGCACGGTCCGCGCGCCGAGCCGGATCGCCTCCCCGAGGGTCTTCGTGTCGAGGACGATGAGGTCGGCTCGGGAGCCCGGCTCTAGCGACCCGAGCGCGCTCTCGCCGAGGGCCACGCCGGCATTGCATCCGTACATCCGCGTGGCCTCTTCGTAGGTGAGCGCCTCGTGCGGGTCCGGATTCGCAGAACGGCCGAGAGGGTCGCGGCGTTCGACCACGGCGCGGAGCCCGCGCCACGGGTCGGGCGGGTCGTACGGAGCGTCGCTCGATCCGACCAGGAGGTGACCCCGGTCGGTGAGCGTGCGGAAGGCGTACGCCCAGCGGACCCGTGCGGCCCCCAGTCGTTGAGGGAGCCAGGAGTCGCTCCAGACGAAACCGGGTTGGACGACCAGCGCCGGTCGGACGTCACCGAGGGCGACCAGGGCCGACGGGGGGGTCAGCGCCGCGTGTTCTATGCGAGCGGCCGCTCCTTCGCGGCGCGCGTACGGCTGGATCAGGCGCGCGGCACGGACGACGGCACGGTCCCCGATGGCATGCAGCGCGGGAGCGAGGCCGAGCTCGTGACCCGCGGAGAGCGCGTCCGCGAGCGTATCGTCCGACTCGACGGCGAGACCGCTTCCGTCCGGCATGTCCGAGTAGGGTTCGGACAGCCAGGCGGTCCGGGGACCGAACGCCCCGTCCGTGAACCCCTTCGTGCCGACGACCGCAAACGACCCGTCCATTCCCACCGGTGAGAGGTCGGCCGGACGGAACTCCCGGATCCGGAGAAGGCGGAGGTAGACCCGCACGCGGATCGGGAACCGTCCGTCGCTCGCGAGGCTCCGAAGCTCGACCAGCTCTTCCGGCGCCACGTTCATCGTCGCGACCGACGTGAGGCCGAACGAGGCGAGGAGGTCGAGCGTGCGGAGGAGCTCGTCCGGCTCTAGTCTTGCGGGAATTCGGGAGGTGAACCAGCGTACCGCTTCCTCGTAGACGATCCCGTTCGGCCGACCGTCGGGGGCCCGCCCGATTCGCCCTTCGAGCTCCCCCGGGGGACGCGAGTCTCCCTCGCCAATCGTGAACGCGACAGAGTTCAGGATCGCGGCGTGCCCGCTCGAATGGACCAGGACGAGCGGTCGGTCGGAGGTCATCCGGTCGAGGTCGGATCGCGTCGGCCAGTGGCCGGCGAGCGACCGTTCCACGTCGAGCCCCCGACCGACCACCGACCCGCCCGGGTGTCCCTCCACCCAGGTCCGGACCCGGTGCTCGAGGTCGTCCGGGCCGCGCACCTCGGTGAGGTCGAGCCCGCTACGGAACCGGGCGAGGTCCGAGAGATGGAGGTGGGCGTCGATGAGTCCGGGTAGCATGAGCCGGCCCTCGAGCGGGATTGCCTCGGTCCCGGTCGGTGCCATCCGCCGCACCGCTGATTCCGTCCCCGCGGCGACCACCTCGCCTCCGTCCACGAGGAGCGCCTCGGCGTACCGCTTCCCGGTGAAGATGCGGCCTCCGGTCCAGAGGCGAGCGTCGCCCATCGACGGCCCTCCCTTCGGAGCGGAGCGGGTCGGGGGTTGAAAGGGTTGGCCGCGCGGGTCCCTTCGCCCTCTATACGTCCATGTACCGGTAGAACTCGTAGGGGTGAGGCCGGAGGTTGAGCTCGAGCTGCTCCTCGCGCTTCAGCTCGATGTAGGTGTCGAGCAGCGACCCCGGGAACGCCGGTTTGAGGAAGTCGCGGTCCGATTCGAGGCAGTCGAGCGCCTCGCCGAGCGAGCCCGGAAGCTCGCGGATCTGGAGCTCCTTGCGCTTCCCCTTCGTCAGCTTGTAGATGTTCTCGTCCACGGGAGGCGGCGGCTCGATCTTCCGGCGGATCCCGTCCAGGCCGGCAAGCGCGAGGGCGGCCTCGGTAAGGTAGATGTTCGCCGCGGAATCCGGCGTGCGGTATTCGAGGCGCTTCGCCCCCGGGCGCCCCCGGTGGTAGAACGGGACCCGCACGTTCGCCGAGCGGTTCGCCTTGCTCCACGCGATGAACACGGGCGCCTCGTAGCCGGGGACGAGCCGGCGGTAGGAGTTCGTGAGGGGGTTCGTGATGGCGCACATCGCCCGCGCGTGCTCGAGCAGCCCACCGATGTAGTACCGGCAGACCTGGCTCAGTTCCGCGTACTTGTCGTCCGGGTCGTAGAACACCGCCTTCCCCTTCGTCCAGAGCGACTGGTTCGTGTGCATCCCGATCGCGTTGTCGCCGTAGATCGGCTTCGGCATGAGACAGCCGATCTTCCCGTGCCGCGCCGCGACGTTCCGGATCACGTAGCGAAGGTCCTGGATATGGTCGGCCATCGGGACGAGGTCGTCGTACCGCAGGTTGATCTCGGACTGGCTCGCGGTCGCGACCTCGTGGTGGTGCGCGTCCAGGATCAGGTGGAAGTTGTCGGTAAGGATGTTGCACATCTCGTCGCGCAGGGCCATCAGCGAGTCGTGGGGCGGCGTGCGGTGGTACCCTTCCTTGAACCGGACGGTGCCCGTCACTGGCCCGCCGTGCCAGGGGGACTCCGAGTGGTTGACGAGGTAGCCCGACCCGCCCCAGGCGTCCCGCACCCCGGCCGGGGACGGGATGAGCTCGATCGAGTCGAAGACGAAGAACTCCACCTCGGGGCCCCAGTAGGAGCGGTCGTACCCGGCCGCGGCGAGGACCTGCTCGGTCTTCCGGGCGATCCACCGCGGGTCGTGGGCGTAGGGTTCCTTCGTCCCTCCGACCCGGACATCGCAGATGAACCGGACCGTGCCGCCGGATTCGGGGTTCCAGGGAATGGTCGCGAGCGTCGATGGGTCCGGAACGAGGTTCATGTCCGATTCGAAGATCTCCCGGAACCCCCGGACCGACGAACCGTCGAGCTTCGGGACCCCGGAGTCGAACGAGTCCTCGGTGATGGTGAACGCCGGGACGCTCACGAGGTTGAATCCCCCGAAAACGTCGGTGTAGAACAGCTGGACCCACCGAACCTTGTCGGCCTTCAGTTTCTCGATGATCGCCGCCGGACCGGACCCTCCCTTCGTCGCACGTGATGCGGGCACCCACTCCCCCCGAAACGCCGGAGCCCCGGGTCCTACATCAATTCTCTCGATGGATAATTGGACGCATATCCAGATTACGTAAGAATGCCTTTAATTCCAACCTTGTAATGGATGATGCATGCGCCGAACGTCCATGTTGGACGAACTCGACCGCGCGATCCTCGAGGAACTCAACGTCGATGCGCGTCGGAGCCATCGCGAGATCGCGCATCGGCTCAAGGTCTCGCCGACGACGGTCAGCGTCCGCGTGAACCGCCTCGAAGGCCAGGGGGTGATCCGTGGGTACGTCCCGGTGCTGGACGACGAGCAGCTCGGATGGGACCTCTGGGCCGCGATCGGGATCCGCATCTCGAAGGGCCGCCTCCGGGAGGTCGAGGAACGGCTCGCCCGGGACCCGCGAGCGTACGCGATCTACGACGTCACCGGGGAGAACGATGCGCTGCTCATCGGGAGGTTCCGCGACCGGCGCGACCTCGACCGGTTCGTGAAGCATGCCCTCCAGGACCCGTACGTCGAGCGTACGAACACCCAGGTCGTGCTGAACCGGGTCAAGGAGGACCCCCGGGTCCCGGTCTCGCGCCGCCCGGTCGAGCGCGAGGCTGCCGGCGAGGCGGCCCGACCGCTCCCGACGAGAAACGCCTAAGAGGGCGGGACCCCCCATACGGGCCGAGGAAATCCCATGGACTGGGGAATGGCGAACCGCATGCACCGGATGTTCTCGCCGGTGAGCGGAAACTCGTTGATGCTCGCGGTCGACCACGGCTACTTCATGGGACCGACCCACCACCTCGAGGACGCCCGGGCGACCATCACCCCGCTCATCCCGCACGCGGACGCCCTCGCCCTCACCCGCGGGATCCTCCGCCATGCGGTCGACCCAACCGCGACCATCCCGATCGTCCTCCGGGTCTCGGGCGGAGCGACTGTCCTCAAGGACGACCTCTCGCACGAGGCGATCACCACCTCGATCGACGACGCGGCCCGCCTCAACGTGAGCGCGGTCGCGATGAGCGTCTTCGTCGGGGCGCCGCACGAGCACGAGTCGCTCGTCCACCTTTCGGACCTCGTGGACGAGGGGGAATCGCACGGGATCCCGGTGCTCGCGATCACCGCGGTCGGGAAGGAGCTCGAGAAGCGCGACGCGCGCTACCTCGCGCTCGCCTGCCGCGTCTCCGCCGAGATCGGCGCGCACATGGTCAAGACCTACTACTGCGAAGGGTTCTCGAAGGTGGCGGAGGGCTGCCCCGTTCCGCTCGTGGTCGCCGGTGGCCCGAAGCTCGACAGCGACCGGGCCGCGCTCGAGCTCGCTCGGAACGCGATCGACGAGGGCGCCCACGGAATCGACATGGGTCGGAACATCTGGCAGTCCGACCACCCGGTCGCGATGCTGAAGGCGCTCCGCACGATCGTCCACGAGAAGGCGACCGTCCGGGAGGCGCTCGACGTCCTTGAGGGCGAGAAGTCGCGTCCCCCGACCTCGAAGCCGGCGGCGGCCGCCTGAATCCCCGCTCCGCCGTCCTCGGCACGACAACCATCATAAGGCCCACCTCGTTCGACCCGCCCGCGCGGGGATTGCCAAGCTTGGCCAAAGGCGCCAGATTCAGGGTCTGGTCCCGTAGGGGTTCGTGGGTTCAAATCCCTCTCCCCGCACCCTGAACCGCTCTTCCGATGGCGGTCGAGAACCGAGCGCATGGGAGCGGACCGCGGGAAGGTGCGATCGGTCCCGGCCGTACGAACCGTCTTTAGCATCGAGACTCGTGGACGGCTCCGATGCCCGTCTCCCCTCAAATCCGAAGATGGCTTACCGGCGCAGCGTCCGACCCGAGCGTCCGGGCTCGGTTCTGGCAGGAGATCGACGGGAGGTCCCCCCGAGATCCCGAGGTCCGGAAGGCGCTTCGTTCGATCGGCCGCACCGGATGGGCGGCGTCGCTCCTTGAACACCAGATGCCGGACGGGCACTGGTTCACCCGGGGCAGCTCGCCGGGCGAGCTCTACCGGCCGAAGTATCTCGTGACCAATTGGCGCGCGATCGTGCTGGCCGACCTCGGGATGACCCGGGCCGACCCTCGCATTCGTCGGCTGGCCGAGCTGATCCTGGAGCGATGGGGGCGGCGGAACAACGAGTTGAGCGGCCGCACGGCGGAGATCTGCGTTACCGGCAACGCGGTCCGGTCGTTGATCGGGTTCGGATACCTCGAGGATACGGTCGTCCAACGAGCGATCGCATGGATCGTTCGGACCCAGAAGGACGATGGGGGGTGGCACTGCTTCAAATCGCGGACCGGGACTCTCGATAGCTGGGAAGGGTTGGCCGCGCTCGCGGAGATCCCGGAGTCCGATCGCGATACCTCCGTCCGCCGGTCGATCGAGCGCGGAGCCGAGTTTTTCCTCGGTCGGCACCTGATGAACGAGGGCCGGACTCCGTACCCGCCCTGGTTCCGGATCCACTATCCGAACCACTACTACTACGACGTGCTCGTCGGCCTGCGGATCCTGACCCGCCTCGGGTACGGGGCCGACCGTCGGATGGCCCCGGCACTCCGGTGGCTTCGCCGCAAGCGCTCCCGAGATGGGACCTGGGCGCTCGATGCGATCCACCCGGACCTGATCTTAGACCCCGAGGATCGATGGTGGCCCACCGCGATCTTCCCGATGGTTCTGGAGCAGACCGGAGTCCCCAGCCGCTGGGCGACGGTCGAGGCTCTTAGCATCCTGGCGCGGGCGGATGGGTCCTAGACCTCGATATTTCTGACTGCCGACTTTCCCCTGAACGAACGTTCCAGGTCGCGCTCACGAGGTCGAGAGAATCCGTTCGGCGAGCGCGAGCGATTCTTCGTCGGAGGTGCGATGACCGTCGTCCCAGTGCTTCTGGAATTCGGCCACCTTCATCGCGGACCGACAGATCGCCACGCCCTTCTGGAACTCCGGTTCCTCGTCAGGGTCCATCGCTAGGCCGTTCCGTGCGGACTGGGCCTGGGCGGCCGCCAGCAGTCGTGCCGCCAGCCCGGGATCGTTTCGGGAGAGGGCCACTCGGGCCGACCACGCGAGGATGTACGGGTTCAGGTATCGGTCGGTGCTGTCGCGCGCCATCCGCAAGCTCTCCCGCAGCCGGGGGACTGCGCCTTCCGGGTTCCCGTCGAGGACCTCTACTGCGGCGAGGTTCAACGTCTCGTTCCGCACCCATACCCCGTGACCGAGCCTTTGGTTCAGCTCAAGGTTCTCGCGGTAGAGTCTTCGGGCTTCGTCGAGTTTCCCGTCCAGCCGCGCCGCGGCCGCGAGCAGGTGGAGGGGAGTCGCGGTCTCCCCTTCGTTCCCCCGCCTTCGGGCGAGCTCCATGGCTTCGGTGCTCCAGCGACGCGTCTCCCGCGTGTCCCCCCGCCGCAACGCGAGGCGGGCGAGCCCCCCGTACCCGCGCCCGACGAAGCTCTCGTCGTCGATGGCACGGGCAACTTCGAGCAGCTCTTCGAAGTAGCGCTGCGCTCGCTCCTGGTCCAGCGCGCGGAAGGCGAACGTTCCGGCACCGTAGAGGGCCGTCGCCCGGACGGCGGTCGGGGCGTTAGTTCCGGGGGCTTCGAGCGCAGAATACAGCCAGCGGCGGCCTTCGTCCGCATACCCGCGGTCGAACTGGAACGTCCACAGTCGCGCGGCGAGTCGCAGCGCTTCGGCGTACCTGTGCTGGGAGGTGAACCAGTCAAACGCTTCTTGCAAGTGCGTGTGTTCTTGTTCCAGACGGTCGGCCCAGACGTTGCCACCGGGTTCGTCGAGCTTCTCGCTCGCGTCGTCGGCCAGGGAGAGGAGCCTCAGGGCGGTCGCTTCGTCCATCCCGTGGTCCTCGACATCGGCTTCGGGTACTTACCCTGAATCTCTGGCCTAGACCGACGAGCGAGCCTCCTCGGAGAGGATACCGACGGAAGCGATCGGAGCCCGGGATTCGTTCCGGGAGGGGACGCGACGTTGAGCTGGTGAGCTGTAGTTCACTCGCCGACACGTCGCTTATCAATCGTCCGGCCCAGTTCGACCTACCCCGTCCCGTATGAGCCTGTCCGAACCGGCAACGCAGACCGCTCGCCCCCTGTCGGGCGAACGCCCGGACTCTCCGGAGCTCGAACGGAGCCAGGCCCGGAGCGAGGCGTTCGTCCTGTTGCTCACGACGCTCGGGACGCTCATGGTGGCGATCGACAGCACGATCGTCATCCTCGCGCTTCCGACGATGGCCCGGGATCTTTCGGCTCCTCTCGAGACCGTGATCTGGAAGATCCTGATCTATCTCCTCATCGCGACCGTGCTCACCACGCAGGCCGGGCGCGTCGGCGACGTGCTCGGCCGGAGCCGCGTCTACAACGTCGGATTCGCCGTGTTCACGATCGGGTCCGCGCTCTGCGGCTTCGCCCCCACCGCCGACCTTCTGATCGCGGCCCGGGGAGTCCAAGCGATCGGGGGAGCCATCATCTGGGCGACCGGACCGGCGGTCATCACCTCGGCGATCCCCGCCGCGCGCCGGGGACGCGCGTTCGGGTTCATCGTGCTGGGGTACAGCATCGGCGCGATCCTCGGCATCCTCCTCGGCGGGGTGATCACCTCGCTCGTCGGATGGCGGTACATCTTTTTCATCAACCTCCCGATCGGGGTGGCGGCCGTCACGCTCGGCCTCCTCTACCTCCCCCGAACCGACCGGGTCCGCGCGAAGTTCGACATTCCCGGGTTCCTGACCTTCTCCGCGGCGCTGACGTTCCTGTGCTACGGGGCGATCGAGATCGCCTCGTTCGGGGCCTCGACGCTCTACGTGGTCTACGTTCTGCTCGGGCTCGCGCTCGTCCCGGTGTTCGCGTCCATCGAGCTGCGGATGGAGCAACCGATGATCGACCTGCGGGTGCTCGCGCACCGCCCCCTCGGCCTCTCGCTGGCCGCCCTTTTCCTCCTCTCGGTGGGCTACCTCTCGGTCATCTTCCTCCTGACGATGTACCTCCAAGGCCTGCGCGGCCTCTCCCCGCTCGACGCATCGCTCCTGCTCGTGCCGGGGTACATCGTCGGCGCGGTCGCCGGCCCGTACTTCGGCCGACGCGTGGACCGGCTCGGCGCCCGGGTCCTGATGTCGGTCGGGGTCCTCATGCTGGTCGCGACCGTCCTCGGCTACTCGACCCTGACCGTGCACTCCTGGCTCGGATGGATCCCGATGATCTCCTTGCTTCAGGGGATCGGCGCGGGGATGTTCTATCCCGCGAACAGCACGGCCATCATGAACCACGCCCCACGGTCGGCCCTCGGGTCGGTGAGCGGCCTCCGCGGGACGCTCGGGAACATGGGCATGCTGCTGAGCTTCGTCCTGACGCTCACGGTCGCCGCCATCAGCATTCCGCGGTACGTGGCCTACGAGGTCTTCCTCGGCACGACCAACCTCACGGGCGGAGTGAGCGCGCAATTCCTCGACGGGATTCACGTGGCGCTCATCGGGTCGGCCGCGATCCTGGCCGTCACCGCCGCCCTCGCGTGGTCCTCGGGTGTCGGCGCCGCGGCCGACGTGCCGGACTCCGTTCCCGAGCGGTCCTCCACCGCCGTCGACGCGGACGAGTGACGAAACGCCGCCGGCGCGCTCTCGGGGTGGCCCCTACGGGGGTGTCCCGTTCGAGAGGCCCCGGTCAATTCACGACGAAATGGATGCGCGCGCTGTACGTTCCGTCGGTCGCGGTGAGGAGTGCCGACCCCGCGCGAACTTTCGGAATCGTGACGAGGCAGCCGGAGAAGTTCCCGTGCGCGTTGGTCCGGCAGGGCGCTTCCGACGACGCGTTCGCGCTGCGGAGCTGGAACGTCATCACCTGGTCCGGAAGGAACCCCTGGCCGCTCAGCGCGGTCGTGTTCCCGACCGGCCCCGAGTCCGGGCGGGCCACGAGGTGCGTCAGGTGGAACGCGGCCGACTGGTTGTCCCCGGCGAGGTCGGTCACGAAGACCGTGTAGCTGCCCACCGGCTCGTTCGGGATCCCGAACGACGCGGTGAAGCCCCCCGTCCCGGTCGATCCGGAGCCGACGACCCGGGGCGGCGCACCGGCCTGCCCGTTCCAGAAGTAGACCGTGAACGGCTCGCCCGGCCAGAACCGGTATCCCGTGACGGTCTCCTTGTTGCCATGGGAGCCGGAAGAGATCGAGAGGACGATGTAGCAGGGAAGGATCGGGGCGATGCAGGTGTTCGGGGGAGGCCCGGGGGGAGGGGCGACGGAGCCTGCCGCGAGGCCTGGGATGCTCAACGCCAGCGCCACCACGACGCCGCCGGCGAGCGTGACCCACCGCCGGGGTCTTCCGGGACCCTGCATCTTCCCGCGGCCCTCCGTAAGGGAACCGGTACTTCGAAGACCGGGAAGGCGAGGAAGTTCACAGCCCTTTCGGGTGAACCTCCCGGGGACCGTAGGATCTCCTCGGTGGGCGGTCTGGCTCACTCCCAGCGGAAATAGCGGCTCGCCACGACGAAGAAGAAGGCCGTGTAGACCGCCATCGTCGCGAGGGCCGTGTACGGCGGGGTGGCGTTGAACACCGAGTAGAGGAGGGCCCGTACGGCCGCGCCCGTCGGCGAGTAGTACATGATCGTCTGCAACACGCCGCCGACCTGAACCGGTTGGATCCAGAGGCCCGAGAGGAACATCAGGGGGAAGAACATCCCGCCGGCGATGTAGTTGGCCGCCTGCTGCGACGGAGCGATCGCGGCGACCACGAGCCCGAGCGAAAACAGTTCCGCCATCGCGAGGACCGCGACCGCGACAAAGTCGATCCCTATCGTAAGCGGCGCACCGAAGATCACGACGGCGAAGACGATCAAGAGCGCGGTCGCCACCGCGGCGATGATCAGGTTGAACACGAGCTGGGCGGCGAGGAGCATCCAGGGCGGTACGGGCGTCGTGGATACCCGGCGGAGCCAGCCGATCTCCCGGTCCCGCGCGAAGGTCACCGGCAAGCCGAGCATGCCGATCGCGGTGTAGGAGATGACCAGGATGGTGGGGGTCCAGAGTTCGAGGATCGTGAGCCCGGAACCGGCCACCTCCCCGGGGTTCAGAACGCCGAGGATGTAGAACACGATCAAGAGGCCGAGCGGGAGGAAGATGCCCGTGAAGCTGTACTGTTCCCGCAGGGCGATGCGTCGTTGCACGCGGAACAGCTCGGCGAACGGGCCCCGGAGGCGGTGTCGGGACGGGGTGGGTTCCGGGGGGGAGGTCACTCCGTACCACCTCCCGTCGGCGGCCGCGCTTCTCTGCGGGTCAGCTGGACGAAGGCATCGTCCAGGCTCCCGCTCCGTGCCTCCAGTTCCGACACGCGCACGCCCGCTTTCTCGAGAGCGGTGATGACGGACGTCGCGAGATCCCCCGTGCCCGTGACCGTGACATACCGGTCCTTCCGCTCGATTCCGTCCACGCCGGGGATCGCGCGGAGGGTTGAGTCGCCAACGGGCGCGGACGGCACGAACCGCACCCGCCGCCCCCCGGCCCTCGCCACGAGCGCTTCCGGCGTGTCCAGCGCCCGGACGATCCCGTGGTCGATGAGCGCGAGGTGGTCACAGAGCCGCTCGGCCTCGTCCATGAAATGGGTCACGAGGATCACGGTGACGCCGCGCTCCCGAATGCGCTCGATGAGGGCCCACGTTTCCCGACGGGCCTCTGGGTCGAGACCCGTGGTCAGCTCGTCCAGGATGGCGATCCGAGGATTCCCCACAAGGGCGAGCGCAATCGACAGCCGCTGCTTCTCCCCGCCGGACAATTTCCGGAACTGCGAGTTCCTGAGGCGCGTGATGCCGAGGGTCTCGAGCAGGTCGCGCGGGTCCAACGGATGGGGGTAGAAGGAGGCGAAGAGTTCGACGGCCTCGCCCGCCGTGATGCGGGGAGGTAGCGCGCTCTCCTGCAGCTGGACCCCGACAAACTCTCGGATCTGTTTCCGGTCCTTTTGGGGGGAGAGACCGGCGACGCGGATGACCCCCGAATCCGGCACTCGGAGTCCGGAGATGCACTCCACCGTGGTGGTCTTGCCGGCCCCGTTCGGCCCGATGATCCCGAAGATCTCTCCCTTCCGGATGGAAAAGGAGACGTGGTCGACCGCCACAAAGCTGCCGTAGCTCTTGACGAGGTCCCGGACAACGATCTCCGGCTCGGATGTCGCGGACGACGCGACCGAGGGTGCCGAGTCGGATTCTGCGCTCATGGGGTCACCGCGAACCCCGCTCCGAGGGGCGAACGCCCTTGAGCGATTCCGACCGAGACCGGCTGCACCGTGAGGGCCAGAACCGTGCCGCCGAGAGTCGGACGCTCACTTCGGTGATTGCCTCGCCCGGAACTGGCTGAGGGAGAACAGATTCCCGTCGGGGTCCCGGAACGTCGCGACGACCCCCCATGGGTGCTCCTCGGGTACCTGGAGGAATGGCACTCCGCGCGAGTTCAGCTCCTCGTAGGTTCTCCGACAGTCGGAGACGCGGAGAACGATGGGCGGGGCCTTCGCGGGGGCCCACTGCTTCGACAACGCCTGCTGGGCCGGGTCCGATAGGGACCCTACTTCCCACAGGGCGAGTTCCAGCTCCTGCCCCTTCGGTCCGACCGTCACGTACCGGTAGCCTCCCGGGCCCGTGACGTCGGTCTTCTTCTCGAACCCCACCTTCTCGACGAAGAAGGCAAGGGCGCCGGTCTTGTTCGCCACGACGAGCGATATCTGCGAAATCTTTCCGTCCATCTCGGGATCCCCTTCGTGTGCGCCCCGAACGGCGTCGCTCCCCATGAAGACGACGGGGGAGCCTCGGGGCCCGGGCGCGACGGGCCGTTCCCCACCTCGCCGGTGCGCGCCGTTCAGAGGAGTGCCGGCAGTAGGTGTTCCGTGAGGAGCCGGTCGTCGAGCGCCTTGTCGCGCAGGGGGCCAAAGTTCTCGGCCGTGATCACGACGACCGCGTTGTGATCGGGAAGCACGACGACCTTGTTCCCCCCGTTTCCCTGCATGAAGTACCCCGCAGCCGTGCCCGATTCGGTCCGCATACGGCGAAGCCACCAGAGGTAACCATAATCGGTCTCGTCATCGACCCGAACGTGGGCCTGGGTGGATACCCGCACCCACCCTTCGGAGACGACCCGCTTCCCGTTCCACGTTCCCCCGTCGAGGTAGAGCTCTCCGAGCCGGAGAAGTTCGCGGCTGGAGAGGGGAAGCCCCCCGCCGGTGAAGGCTTGCCCCAGCGGATTGAGCGGCCAGGTGACGGCGCGGATCCCCAACGGTTCGAACAGGGATCGTGCGGCGAATTTGGGAAGGGGCGAGCCCGCCGCTTTCGCGAGGACTCCCCCCAGGAGGCCTACCCCCGCGGTGCAGTAGCTGAAGCTTCGTCCGTGGGGAGAATCTTCCGGTCGGGCCGCCCAGGAGGGAAACCCCCGCACCGGGAGGTCGAGCGCGAAGCGGGTCCAGTCCTCGACCAGGTACATCCGCTCCTCGTTCCCCCGGGAGAACGGGTTCGAGTCGTCGCACTCGAGGACGGAGCTCATCGTCAGGAGGTCCTCGACGGTCATCGCGCCCTTCCGCGGGTCGGGGTGAGCGAGTTCGCCGACCTCCGGAAAGAACTCGAGGACCGGAACGTTCACGCTCTCGAGAAGATGCCGGTCGAGAGCGATCCCGACCAGCATCCCCGCCACCGTCTTCGTGGCCGACCGGGTGTTGCGTCGGACGGTGGCCCCGCCCGCATCGAAGTAGCTCTCGTAGGCAAGGCGCCCCTTCCGAGCGATGAGAACGCTCGTCACCTTTCGGTACTCCCCGCGCCGCAGGGCGAGCTCCATCCGCCCGAGACGTTCCGCGTCGAGCCCGGCGTGCGAGGGGCTGGCGGTCTCCCATCGCAGGGGCGAGCTCCGGGAGCCCTCTGGCATCGGCCCGGGGACTGTCGCCCCGCAGATTGAGCTTTCCCGCGGGGCGACTCGGGACCGGGGGTCCACGGACTCCTTCCCTCCGGCGGCTTCCCGAGGCGCACGAACGACCACTTAACCCCCGACCCCGTGACCGGGCCGTGGACGGTCCTCCGGAACGTCGGCCTCGCTCGGAGACCGCAGGCCGGGTCACTGAGGTCGTCACCGGGCTCGTCGCGGTCGGGATCTCGATCGTCGTTCTCGCGAACCCTCTCCTTCCGCTCGCGACCCTCATCGCCCTGCTCGCGGTCACGCTCCTCGCGGACGCGGTTCGTCTGCTCCTCACGGGCGGCTTGCCGCGCGAGTGGTGGCGACGGTTCGAGCGAACCCTCGGGTCCACCTGGCGCTGGCTCCGGGGCATCGGCCGGATCGGCATCGGGGCGCTCGTGGCCGCCATCGTCATCGCGGTGCTCGTCAGCCCCGAGCTCCGTTCCCTGACGCTGCTCTATCTGCTCGCCCTCGGCGTACTGGCCCTGAACGTCGACCGGGTCGCCCACGCCACGGGCCATCAGGCCGCGGCGTGGCTCCGCCATGCCTCCGGTGCGACGGGGATCATCGCCATCGTCATCATCGGGGTCGCCCTCGCGGTGCCCCCGGTCGCCCTCGCGACCGTCGCAGTCCTCATCGCGGTCGCCCTGCTCATCGGCGGGGTCCAGGACGTCGTGATGGGGCTTCGCCCCACCGACCCGCGCCAGGTCGTGCTCCTCAAGCTCGTCCTGTTCGCCCTCTTCTACGGCCTCGTCCTCATCAACTGGATCGACCTGTTCGGGAAGAGCGTCCCGGCCTACGGCATCTGGCTCGTGCTCACCTACTTCGCTCCGTTCTTGGTCCTCATCATCTTCGAAGGGTACTCCGAGTGGCTTCTCGCGGTCAGCCTCGGTCTCTTGGTGTCGCTCGCGAACGACGTGGGGTACTACTTCGTCGGGAACCTGTTGTTCGGGTTCCACCAGAACCTCGGACCCTGGATCTCCGGCCAGTTGGGGTTTGAGGGAACCCAGTTGGTCACCATCTTCGAGGCGGGAGCGGTCTCGATCCCCGTGGATTCGTGGCTGATGGGCCTCTCCATCTACGCCCGCGCCGCCCTGGTGTCCGCCGGGTTGTACTATTGGTGGAGCCACCCGTCGCGGATCGTCGCTCGGATCCCCGGCGATGCGGCCCCGACTCCCCCCAACCCGCCCGGTTGAATCCGGCGGGAGCCCCGCCCTCGACCCGACCACTCCCTCCCGGGTCCGAGTCCTCCAGCCGCGGCGGTCGTCCCGTCCTGACGATAGGGACCGGTACGGGTCCGAAGGCCTATGAGCGCGCCCGCAGGCGAAATATTACACTGTTCGGTTTATCTTCCCGGTACCGGGTACGATGTCGGATCACCGGAAGAATGCCAAGGACGGCTCCGACCCGGCGCTCGACCGGCTCTTCGGCGCCCTCGCGGACCCGACCCGGCGAAGCCTTCTCGCCCGGCTTTCGCTCGGTCCGGCGAAGGTCACCGACCTGGCGCGACCGTACCGGATGAGTCTTCCCGCCGTCTCGAAGCATCTCCGTATCCTCGAGGAGGCCGGCCTCGTCTCCCGTCGGGTGGACGGGCGCGTCCACCGATTGACCCTGCGCGGCCGCCCCCTCGAGCAGGTCGAGGTCTGGCTCGACCCGTTCCGGTCCTACTGGGCCCACACCCTGCAGGCGCTCAAGCACGACCTCGAGACCCGGGACGCGGGGCCGAAGCGTCGCCGCCCGCGCCGCGCGGCGCGGTGAACGGGAGTCGCACCGGCGGCATCCCTCCGGGCTCAGCCGGTAGGGGCGGGCGCCGTCCGCTGCCCGAACACGAACCCTCGGGTGTCGATCACATCGAACGGATTCCCGTCGGGGTCGGAGAGGGTGACGAAGTCGCGGCCCTCCCGCGCCGGCTCCTTCAGGACCGCTCCCATCCCGAGGAGCCGCTGGACCTCCCGCTCGGGATCGGAGGAGTAGAGGTCGAAGTGGAACCGGTAGTCCTCTCCGGGTCCCTCGGGGACCTTCTGGAGCGAGATGTTCGGTCCCTTCGCGTGCGGGTCGGAGAGCACGACCCAGTCCTCGGTCGGCGGCTCGCGGGTCTCGTACCCGAGCGCCGCCGTCCAGAAGGCGATCATTCGGTCGAACTCCTTGCATTCCACGACGATCGACCCCACCCAGAGCTTCCCCGGCGCGCGCATCGAGAGGGGAAGAGACCGGTCGCGTAAGTAAGAAGCCGGCACCCTACGGGCCGGCCGGGGGTGCCGGGCCCGACCGATCGGTCCGCTCTACCGCACGACGCGGAACGCGTGCTCGTAGGTGTTCAACACCTGGGCCGCGCGAACCCAGAGGGGGACGAGCGCCTCGAGCCAGCGGGCCGCTTCGATCCCGCCGACGTCAAACGCCCCGGGCCAGCCGATGTCGCGGAGGATCGCCTCGGTCTCCTTCTTCGCTCCCGCGTCGTTGCCGCAGATCATCATCGGCGGATTGCCCTCCTGGAACTTGGGGTCGATCATCCGCACGTTGCTCACGGTGTTGAAGCACTTCACCACCTTCGCGTCGGGGAGCTTCCGCTGCACGCGCTCTCCGAGCGAGTCGGTCGTGCCGAACGATAGCCCCGGGGGCATCCCATGGGAGAAGTCGAGGGGGTTCGACGCATCCAGGACCAGTTTCCCGGCAAAGTTCTTCGGCCCGGCGAGGTCGACCGCCGACTCCGTTCCCGCACCGTTGGTCGCGAGGATCACGACCGAGCCGTGCGCCGCCGCCTGGGCGAACGTCCCGATGGCGACATCACCGGAAGTTTTCATCTCCCACGATTCGAGCTTCGCCGGGTCCCGCGAACCGACCATCACGTCGTAGCCGTGCTTTGCGAACCCGCGCCCGAGCTGCTTTCCCACGTCCCCGCTTCCGAGAATCCCAACCTTCGGTTTGCTCGGCATCTCTGGCTCCTTCCGCTTCCGCGCTCTCGGGCGAAGCGTCGGACAGTATTTGCCCGTTGCCGGAGGACCACTGACCTCTCGGCAACTACCAGCCGGCGTTCCCTCACATCGGGGTGCTCAGCACCGCGCTGCCGATCGGCCCTATCGGGTCGCACCGATAGCAGCGCCTGCGCCGCACCCGGTCGTGGCCGCTCCGCTCAAGTGCGCGGCAATCGTGCGGGACGTCGTGACCGGTCGGCGGCGACCTTCCCGCCCGCGTCGGCTCACGGTCGTCCTCGCCCAGTGGTGTCCGCACTGCGTGCCGCTCTCGGTGAGGAAAGGGCGTCTCCTCGCGAAGCGGCTCGGCGTGCCGTTCCGGACCCTCGACATCGACCGGCCGGCGGAGGAGAGGGCCGCGGACCGCCTCGTTCGCGGCCACGGGGACGACGCGCCGGACTACCTCATCCCGCAGGTCTTCCTCGAGTGGTCGGACGGGGCCGTCCAGCACCTCCTCACGGGATTCTCCGAGAAGGTCGCCCGGACGAGCGACGCCTGGGACGCCCTCCTCGCGAGCGAGTGGCTCCGGTCGGTCGTGAGGGAGGGGTCGCGATGAGCCGCCGGGGCGCGCTGCCCGCCGTGCTTCGCGCGGCGCTCGAATCGACCCCGGGAACGTGCTACCGCCACTGCGACCGGCCCGTCCGTCTTCGGACGGTGGCGAGCTCGCTACCGGGGACCTGGCACGTTCGTGCGTGTCCTTCGGGGGTCGTCTCGGTGACGTCCTACGCCGAGTGGACCCGGCGCGACCCCGTGGACTCCGTCCGCCGCACTCTGCGACGCTGGACGGTCCCGCGCTCCCTTGTTCGGTCGTGGGACCTCAGGACCGCGACCCGGCACGGCCCCGAGCTGGGCCGGCGCGCGGAAGCCTCTCTCGCGCG
>Ga0187782_10000899_pt1 | contig 21070 bp, 21 predicted proteins | sample 0715_SJ02_MP15_2_FD_132454 | JGI IMG/M metagenome (GOLD analysis project Ga0187782, IMG submission 132454) | Tropical peat soil microbial communities from peatlands in Department of Meta, Colombia - 0715_SJ02_MP15_20_MG | ecosystem: Environmental > Terrestrial > Soil > Wetlands > Peat | place... | reverse complement strand
GATCCCGCCGCCGACCAGGTTCTTTACCTTCACGAGGGAGAGCTCCGGCTCGAGCCCGAGGGTGTCGCAGCCCATCAGGAGCCCGATCGTGCCGGTCGGCGCGATGACCGAGATCTGGGCGTTGCGGTACCCCCAGAGCTCGCCGGCCTTCACCGTGTCGTGCCAGCGGTCGGCCGCGGCCTGGACGAACGGGGTGAGGCGGGGGTCGTTGTGCGGGATCTGGTCGGCCGCCTTCGCGTGCTTGCCCATCACGCGGAGCATGGACGCCCGGTTCGCCTCGAAGCCCGCGAAGGGGCCGAGACGTTTCGCGATCTCGCTCGACATATGGTACCCCTCGGCCGAGAGGAACGCCGAGACGGCGGCGGCGAGCGTGCGGCCGGCGTCGGAGTCGTAGGCGAGCCCGTAGTGCATCAGGAGCGAGCCCAAGTTCGCGTAGCCGAGTCCGAGCGGGCGGTAGTCGTGCGAGTTCCGCGCGATCGGGGCCGTCGGGTAGCTCGATGCATCGACGATGATCTCCATCGCCAGGATCATCGTGCGGACGGCCTGGCGGAACAGCTCGACGTCGAACTGTCCCTTCGCGTCCAGGAACTTCATCAGGTTGATGGACGCGAGGTTGCAGGCCGAGTCGTCCAGGAACAGGTACTCGCTGCACGGGTTGGAGGCGTTGATCCGGCCGGAGTTCGGACAGGTGTGCCAGTCGTTCGTGACATCGTCGAACTGGACCCCGGGGTCGCCGCAGCGCCATGCGGCGTAGGCGAGCTTGCGCCAGAGCTCGCGGGCGGGATACGTACCGGCGACCGTGTGGTCGGTCCGGTTGGTCGTCTTCCAGTCCTTGTCGCGCACGACCGCCTCCATGAACGCGTCCGGCACGCGGACCGAGTGGTTCGCGTTCTGGTAGGCGATGGAGGCGTAGGCCGAGTCGGGGTCCGTCCCGTCGAAGTTCGCGGAGTAGCCCTCGCGGATGAGCGCCGCGGCCTTGTCCTCCTCGCGGACCTTGCAGTCGATGAAGTCGACGATGTCGGGGTGGTCTAGGTTGAGGATGACCATCTTCGCCGCGCGGCGCGTGGTCCCGCCGGACTTGATGACCCCCGCGAGCGCGTCGAACGCGCGCATGAACGACACCGGGCCGGACGCGATGCCCCCGCCCGCGAGCTTCTCGTGGCTCCCGCGGAGCGGGGAGAGGTTGGTGCCCGTGCCGCTGCCGCCCTTGAACAGCCGGCCCTCGCTGGTCGCGAGCGCGAGGATGGAGTCCATGTCGTCCGAGATCGACTGGATGAAGCACGCCGAGCACTGCGGCGGCTCGCGGACCCCGACGTTGAACCAGACGGGGCTGTTGAACGCCGCCATCTGCTGGACCATGAGGTAGGCGAGGCTCTCCTCGAACGTCGTCGCCTCGTCGGCCGTGTCGAGGTAGCCCAGGTCGAGGCCCCGCTCCGCCATGAAGTGGCAGACGCGGCGGATCATCCCGTCGATCGCGTTCTCCCGGCGGCCCTGCAGGACCCGGAAGTACTTCGACGCGGCGATGTTGACGCTCGTCTCCGACCAGGAGGTGGGGGCCCGGATCCCCTTCTGCTCGAAGATCACCCTGCCTTCCGCGTTCTTGATGACGGCGTCGTGGGTCCGCCACTGGACGGTGTCGAAAGCGGTCTTGCCGCGCGGGACGAGGCGGGGGACCGGAATCGGTTCTCGTCCGATCCGGGCGGTCGACCGCGCGGTCGGCTCGTCCGGCGCAGACGCGGCGCGTTTCTTGGCCACTGCCATTAGAGCTCACTCCCGAAGGGTCGGTGGGCAATCCCGATCGATCGATTCACCATCGCGTGCCGAGGTAATCCGCTCGCGGCCGGGGGCTGAAACGGTCCAGTCGAGAGGCCGTTTCGCGTGGTCCGCCGACGAACGAGGACGCGTATGGTGTCGCTCGGGACACCGTGTAAACCCTCCGGGTGCGAGCCAAGCGTGACCCGCTATAAGTTTGCTTGGTCGGAATGCGGACCGGATTCGGAAAATTCGCGTCGCGCGAAGCGTCCACTGCGTTACTTAGAAAGATGCGTTGCGATTTCTGAGGACGGCTTGAATCCAAGTCGGCCGAACGACCGAGCGTCGTCGATGCCGGGCGTCGGGCGCGACGGGAGCGCCTACCGCGGGCCGTTGTCCGCCGCCCGCACCTCGGGCGGCGGAGGGAGCAGCCGCATCGTGCACGGCATGATCGCCCCGCAGTCGCCGCAGTAGAGCCCCTCCTCGGCGACCCAGAGGAAGGCGCCGCAGCGCTCGCATCGCCTCGGGTCCTCGGGGTCGTTCCGACAGACCATCGCCCGCTCGCGCCGGACCGAACCCCGCCGTCCTATTTGGAACCCGAGCACGTTCGGCAACGACGGCCGCCGGGGGCCGTGGAAAAAAAGAGAACCGGGAACCTTCCCGAAGGAAGGTCCCCGAGAAAGGGTGTCGCCGTTCAGGCGTTCTTCATCTTGGCGCGCGAAACGAACCCTTTCTTGTCGAGGAAGTACATGTAGCCGTCTTGGCGGGTGATCTTCTCGGTGCCGACCCGGCCCTTCTTCCCGGACTTGTTCAGCTTGGTCGGGGTCTTCCAGAGGTACCCGTCCTTGCCGAGGTAGTACAGATAACCCTTCTCTCGCTTGATCTGCTCCTTGCCTACACGTTCCGCCATGTGGCGACCTCACGGCGAGGAGTAGGACCCCCCTATTTAGAAGTACTGACGGAGTGTCGGCGGAGAAAACTGGTTTCCCTGACGGAAAACGAACGACGGGCTCACGTCGAAACGGTACCCGAGCTGGTCGACCGACCGCAGCGGGAACGCCGAGAAATCGGCGGGCCGACCGACCGCGATCGTGCCGGCCTCTTCGAGCCCGCTCGCGTGCGCCGCGTTCACGGTCGCCGCCGTGAGCGCCTCGGCCGGAGTGAGGCGGGCGCCGTGGACCGCGTGGGCGAGGACGGTCGGCATCCCCTCGACCCAGGAGTTCGGCGAGCAGTCGGTCCCGAGGGCGACCGGCACTCCGGCATCGACCAACTCGCGGCCCGGGCTCCGAACGCCCGGCGATGCCGTGAACGCCGTGACCGGCAGGAGGACCGCGGTGACCCCGCTCCGCGCGAGGAGGCGACGATCGTCCGCGCGGGCGGCGAGGAGATGGTCGGCCGAGACGGCGCCGAGCCGGGCGGCCAGACGCGCCCCTCCCGACCAGACGAACTCCTCCGCATGGACCTTGACGCCGAGCCCGAGGGTGAGGGCAGCGCGCAGGAGCCGCTCGGCCTCGCGCACGGAGAAGAACCCGGGCTCGCAGAAAACGTCGCAGAACCGGGCGAGCCTCTCCCTCGCCACCACGGGGAGCGCCCGCCGGACGAGCAGGTCGATGTAGGCCCCGGGTCGGGCCCGGTACTCGGGAGCGACGGCGTGCGCGCCGAGGAACGTCGGGACGAGCCGGAGCCCCGTGCGCCGGGCGAGCGTGGGCAGGAGGCGAAGGAGCTTGAGCTCGCCCGCGACCGTGAGGGCGTAGCCGGTTTTCACCTCGACTGAGGTCGTCCCTCGGGCCGCCATGGAGCGCAGCCGCGCGCCGGTCGCGCGGAGCAGTTCCTCGTTCGAGGCGCGCCGGGTCGCGCGGACCGTCGAGTAGAGGCCGCCGCCCGCGCGGGCGATCTCCGCGTAGCTCATCCCGCGGACCTTGAGCGGTAGCTCGAACGCCCGGTCCCCGGCGAAGAGGACGTGCGTGTGCGCGTCCACGAACCCCGGCACGACCACCGCCCCCTCGGCGGAGAGGCGCCGTCCCCCCGGACGCAGCCGGACCGCGTTCGCGAGCGCGCGCTCTCGGCCGACCCACGCGAACCGCCCGTCCACGACCGCGACCGCCGCGTCCGGGACGAGGGCGAGCTCGCCGGCCGCCGGGCCGATCCGGGGGACCGGTCCGTCCGCGAGGGTCGCGAGCTCCCCGATGTCGGTGACGACGAGGTCGGCGGCGATCATGGTTGGTGGATGAGGTGGTCGAGGAGGTCGCGGGCGACCCGGGATCCGGGGAAGACGATCCGAGCCTCCGACTCGAGCGGCTCGAGCTCCTTGTACCGCGCGGAGAAGTGCGTGAGGAAGAGCGTCCCCACCTCGGCGGCGTTCGCGAGCTCCGCCGCCTGCCGGGTCGAGGAGTGACCCCAGACGTTCGCCTCCTCCTCGAGCTCCCGCGCGACCGTCGCCTCGTGGATGAGGACGGTCGCTCGGTGGGAGAGCTTCCGGATCTCCTCGGAGGGGGCCGTGTCGCCGGAGTAGACGATGGAGCGACCGGCGCGGGGCGGGCCCATGACGTCGGAGGGGCTCACGACCGTCGCACCGACGCGGACCGACTCGCCGGATTCGAGCTTCGCGAAATCATGGCCGTGGATCCCGAGGGCGCGGGCCTTCTCCCCGTCGAACCGTCCCCGCTTCGGCCCCTCCTCGACCCGGTAGGCGAGGGACGGTACCGGGTGGGCAGCGGGCGCGGTGTGTACGGAGTAGCCGTCGAGGTCCACCGAGGCGCCGGGGGTGAGGGCGTGGATCTCGATCGGGAATCGAAGGGTGAAGTATCCCATCTGGAGCGCACGGCCGACCATCTCGCGGGCGTCCGGCGGCCCGTAGATGTCGAGCGGGTCGGTCCGGTTGTTGAGGCACATGCTCTGGATGAGGCCGGGAAGGCCGAGGAAGTGGTCGCCGTGGAAGTGGGTGATGAAGATCCGTCGGACGCGCATGAACGACGCCGTCGACTGGAAGAACTGGCGCTGCGTGCCCTCCCCGCAGTCGAGGAGAACGAGCTCTCGCTCCGTGTCGAGGGCGATCGCGGTCGCCGAGCGCTCCTTGGTCGGCCACGAGCCCGCGGTACCGAGGAAGGTGAGCCGCATCGCACCGCGCCACCGGGTCCCGCGTAAAAGCCCGACGGGGGTCCGGTCGCTCGGGCCGCGACCCCCCCTCCGAGGCAAAAGAGGAAAAGGGGTGGCCGGCTGGGCCGGTCGATGGTCGACTGGGACCGGGTCGAAGAGCTCCGGTCAAAGGGCTGGGATTGGGACCGGATCGCGGACGACCCGAAGGTCGGGTTCCACCCCGACGCCTCCGTGCAGGAGCCGGGCCGGGCCCTCCGGGGCCTCTACCACCGGCAGCGCTCGCGCCGCCAGCGTCAGGGCGCCGGACCGGAGTCGACCCCGGCCGTGGCCAAGAAGGAGCGGGAGCAGGCCGAACGCAAGTGGACGCTCCCTCGGATCGGCTACCTCCTGGTCCCCATCTTCGGGATCTGGTTCGCGCTCGCCTACTTCGTCCCGTCTCCGGTCGGCCTCGTCATCCCCGCGATCCCGTACCTCGCCCTCGTCCTGGTCGTCGCGGCGTTCCTGCTGATCTTCGGGCTCTTCCGCTCGTCCGGGGCCCGCTGGTCGAAGGTCTACCGGACGACCCTCATCACCGGCGTGGTCATCGGCCTCGTCGTTTCCGCGATGCTCGCGGTCGGCGGCGTGCTCTTCTTCGGCTGCCCGGTCCTCCCCGCCTCGGGCGCCTCCGAGCCCGGGCCCGGATGGATGAAGGTGAGCGCCCCCGCCTGGCAGGACGGCGGGAAGCCGGTCCTCTACTTCTACGGAGCGACCTGGTGCCCGTACTGTTCGGCCTCGAGCTGGGCGGTCTGGAAGGCCCTGACGGAGTTCGGGAGCGTGAGCGGCGAGGCCACCTCGTACTCGAGTTCCACGGACGTCTACGCCTCCACCCCCGAGATGGTGCTCGCCGGGATCTCGTTATCCTCGAGCACGATCGCCCTCCAGGTGAGCGAGGACACGTCGGGGGTCGAGGGGAACTTCCCGGGCACCGCGAACTGCCAGCAGCAGGCGTACGTGACCGCGTATTCGGGCGGGTCGATCCCGTTCGTCGTCATCAACGGCCAGTACGTCCACGGCGGCTCCACGGTCATCGACCCGTCGACCCTCTCGACCTGGGCGGGCGGCAACAACGGGGGGGCGCCGGCGGTCCAGACGTCGGTCTCGGGAGAGTCGGGCGCGCCGTGGTCCGCGGTCCAGACGCAGGCGTGGTGGATCATGGCGTTCCTCGCGAAAGCCAGCGGGGAATCCGTGAGCCAGCTCGCCTCCCAGTACAGCTGGTCCTCCTCGACCCAGAGCCAGGTCGCCGCCGACGTCGCGGCGATCACGTAGCGAGCGATGCGCACCCGTTCGATCCGGTCGGTCATCTACTTCGCCGCGGGCCTCGGGCTCATCACCTCGATCTTCACCTACGTCGAATCGCTCGAGGCGTCCCTCCAGTCGCTCTGCACGGTGAACGCGTTCGTCTCCTGCTCCGCGGTCGCGCATAGCGGCAAGACGACCCTCTTCGGGATCTCCGACTCGTTCATCGGCATCGGCGGGTTCATTCTCATCCTGGTCGTCGCCGCCATCGCCGAGTCGCGCCGCCGGGAGATGCTCTGGCCGTACCTTCTGTTGTTCCTGACGACCGGCGGGGTCGCCCTCTCGTTCTACTTCGGCTACGTCGAGCTCGGCGAGATCCACGCGCTCTGCCCGGTCTGTCTGACCGCGTACGTCTTCGGGTTCATCGCCTGGGGCGGGTCGATCGCGCTCGTCCAGAAGCTCCGGGCGAAGGCGCGGGACCGGGCGGCCCGGGAGGCGACCGGGACCCCCTCCGCGGGCACGGCCGCCGCGACCCCCGAACGCGAGTAGTTTTCTCGCCGGTGGACGGGGAGCCTCGCCGTTGGCTGTAGATTATATACCCGACCTTGCTCGGCCCGCCCGGGTCGGGCCATGGTAGCAAGCGACTACGCAACGCTCGCGGCCGGCATCGCCATCGCCGGAGGCCTCATCGGAACGGGCATGGCGCAGTCGGGGATCGGCGCCGCGGGGATGGGGATCATCGCCGAGAAACCCGAAAAGTTCGGCCAGGTGCTCTTCTTCTTCGTCATCCCCGAGACGCTCTGGATCATCGGGTTCGTGCTGGGCATCATCCTCCTCCTCGGGGTCATCTCGTAAGGGAACCGGCCGTCGACCGTCCATGAGCCTCGAGAGCCTCGTCGACGAGATCCGCCGTCGGGGTGAGGCGGACCTCGCCGCCATCACGGCGAGCCGCGACGCCGAGGCCGCGAAGATCGTGGCCGACCGGGACATGCGGGTCGCGGAGATCCGCACGCAGAGCGCGCGAACGACCGAGGCGGAGGTCTCGCGGGAACGCGCCCAACGCCTCGCCGCCGCGAAGCTGCAGGCGCGGAAGCAGCTCTACGAGGTCCGGGAACGGCGTCTCGATGCGGCGATCGGGGAGACGAAGAAGCTCCTCCAGGAGTACACCCGCTCCCCGCAGTACCCGACCGTCCTGCGCCGCATGGTCACCGCCGCCTCGGAGTCGCTGGGGAAGCAGGTCCGCATCTCGGGCCGGGCCGAGGACTCCTCCGTCCTCGCGAAGGCCGCCGGCAAGAACTTCGACCCGACCCCCCAGCCGATCCTCGGCGGGGTCCTCGCGGAGACCCCGGACGGGAGCCGGCGCCTGAGCCTCTCGTTCGACGAGCTGCTCCGCCTCCACGAGGACCGCGTCCGCGAGCTCCTCGCGTAGGGGGACGATGGCGGGCTCACCGTACGCGAGCGCGCTCGGTCGCCTCAAGCCCGAGTTCCCCTCGTTCCTCCCGAAGGAGACGTTCGGTCTCCTGCTCGCGACCAAGGACCCGAACGAGTTCGCAAAGGTCCTCGAGACCACCCCCTACGCGGTCGATATCGCCCGCCTGCGGGCGACCCACTCGGGGGCGAGCCTGGTGGAGCTCGCCATCAACCGGACGTTCGTCCGGCGGAACCGCCACGCGTTCGAGGCGACCCCGTTCGCCGGCCGCGGGGTGGTCGGCGCCTACCTCGGGCGCTGGGACATCCAGAACATCGAGATGATCCTGAGCGCGAAGGCCGAGGGGCGGAGCGTCACGGAGACGGAGGACCACATCGTCTCGAGCCGCGAGATCCCGGCCGGCCTCTACGCCGGCGCGATGAACCTGGACGATTTCCGCATCGTCCTCGGCCAGACGAGCCTCGAGGCGACCGCCGCCGCCCTCGTGAAGTACGGCTACGGCGCGACCATTCTCCCGTTCCTCGAGGCGTTCGAGCGGACGCACAACATCTTCCCGATCCTGCACGCCCTCGACAAGGAGTACTACCGCAACGTCCTCGCCCAGACGCGGTTCTTCCAGGGCGACGAGTGGGTCGTGCGCGCCATCCTCCAGAGCGAGGTGGACGCGCGGAACGCCCTCCTCCTCCTCAAGGGAAAGGAGCTCGCGACCCCGCTCGAGGAGGTCCTCGCCCGCTGGCTCGACGGCGGCACCCTCGCCTCGGTCGAGGCGCAGGACCTCTACTCTGCCCGCACGGTCCCCGACCTCGCGGAACGCCTCGCGCCCCGCTTCCCGTCCATCGCCGAGGGCGGGAAGGAGTACGCGGAGGGGAACACGCTCACCGGCTACGAGGTCGCGCTCGAGCGCGAACGGATGAGCGCGCAGTTGAAGCGGGCCCGGACGTACCCGCTCTCCCTCGCCGTGATCTTCGCCTACCTCATGCGGAACGAGCTCGAGCGGAGCGACCTCCGCCGCGCCGTCTTCGGCCGTCTCTACGGCCTCTCCGCCGAGCGGCTGAACCCGCTCCTCGTCTCGCCGCAGCTCTGACGCCTCCCGCCGACGGCCGCCCGAGCCGCGTGCGCCCCCGCGACGCGTGGGAGCCTAAGTAGCGAGAGGCGCTGCTCGGGCGGGTAGTCCTCGTGGCGGTCGTTCCGGAAGCTCGGGACCGCGAGCGAGACCGGTTGCTCCGGGAGGCGGAGCAGTACTCCCTCGTCGGCTGGGACTTCAGCTCGCTCGCCGACCGCTGGCAGATGGGACGGCCGGACTGGGACCTGAGGACGACCCTGCGCGCGCTCCTCCGGAACGCTTCCAGCTTCCTCGACCTCGGCACCGGGGGAGGCGAGTTTCTCACGTCGCTCGCGCCACTGCCGAAGAACACCGTGGCGACCGAGGGATATCCCCCCAATATCCCGCTCGCCCGGGCCCGGTTGAAGCCGCTCGGGGTTCGCGTGGTCGTCGCCCCGGAGGACCATCGCATCCCGCTCCCCGCGGGTTCGATGGAGGTCGTCCACAGCCGGCACGAGTCGTTCGACCCGAAGGAGGTCGCCCGGGTGCTCCGGGCGGGCGGGACGTTCATCACCCAGCAGGTGGGAGGCCAGAACTACGCGGAACTGAGGACGCGGTTCGGCGTCCCGCCGCAGAGGCCGTACAATCGGGTCGAGAGCCTCGCGGCCTTCTCGGAGGAGATCTCGGCGGCCGGGCTTTCCGTCCGGGTCGCTCGCGAGAGCCGATTTCCCGAACGGTTCCACGACGTCGGGGCCGTGGTCTGTTTCCTCCGGGCCGCCCCGTGGGAAGTGCCGGGGTTCTCGGTCGAACGGTTCCGTCCGGTGCTCGAGGAGATCCACGCCGACATCGTGCGGAACGGGCCCTGGGAGCTCATGGCGCACCGGCTCCTCGTCATCGCCGAGAAGCCCGCGACGGGCTAATCCTCCGGCGCGGGGGTCTCACTCCGTCGGGGTCCGGACGATCGGTCCGGACGGGGTCTCCCCCGCCGGTTCGAGCGAGGAGATCGTGCGGGTGCGGGCCGAGCCGAACGGCCGGAACGGTTTCCCGTTCCCGGTGTAGAACTTCGAGAAGTACTCGACGAAGATGAGCCGCGCCCCCTGGATCCCCGGCTCGAAGACGCCGATGATGACGTTGAACGACTGGCCGACGACGAGGATGACGAGTCCGGCGACGATCCCGACGATCGTACCCCCGAGCACGAGTCCGCCGCCGATGGAGTTGATGACGAGGGCGAGGATGACGCTCGCGAGCAGGATCCCGACGAGCCGCGTGTAGGAGAGGATGTGGCTCACGACCTCGATGAGCCCCATCATGCCCATCTGGAGGCCCTCGCCGAGGAGGAGCATCACGAGGCCGACCCCGAGGAACGCGTACCAGACGACGATGAGCGGGTCTGCGGAGACGGAGGTGGCGCGGTGGATGACCGCGAGGCCGAAGAACGCGACCCCGAACGCGAAGAGGATCCCGCCGGACTTCGCGATGACGCCGCGGGGGTGGTGGTGGAAGTACTCCTTGAGGGCCCCCATCAAAAAGCCGAGGACCACCATCCCGAGCCCGATGAACCCGGCGATGAGGAGGTAGGTCGGGACGCTCGTGGCCAGCTTGTAGTCCGGCCCGACGTAGCCGAACAGCGTGTGGAAGAGCGGGTAGCCGAAGAACGCGTCCGCGTAGAGCCCGAAGCCGATGGCGATCGCGCAGCCGGGGAGGAGCGCGTAGGCGAGGTTCTGCATCCCTTTCGGGCCCATGATCATCTTGACGAAGTTCCGCCCCGACTTCGGTAGATGCTGGGCCCCGGGGAAGCCGCGGATCATCCAGAGCGAGATCAGCAGGATGACGAGGCCGTAGCCCCAGTCGCCCAGCATGAACCCGAAGAAGATGGGGAACGCGATCGCGAAGACGAGGGTCGGGTCCCACTCGGTCGCCTGGGGAAGCGAGTAGAACCGAACGAAGAACTCGAACCGGCGGACCCCCTTCGGGTTCGCCATCATGGTCGGCGGCTCCTCGTGGGTCGGGACCCGGTAGAAGAACACCCGGCCTCCGCTCGCCCGCTGGACGACGCTCTCGAGCCGGGCGACGTCCCGCTCGGGGACCCACGCCTCGAGCGCGAACGTCGCGCGGCTCGCGCCGAGCTTCGTCAGGACCTCGGTCTTGCGGTTCTCGATCTCGAGCGCCTCCGCGATGGCGCTCACGAGCGGGTACCATTCGTTCGAGATCGCGAGGAGCCGCACCGCGATCTCGGTCCGACGGCGGGTGATCGCGACCGTCCGTTCGCGGAGGGCCTTCTCTTCCTCGGCGACCGTGCCCTTGAGGCGCGGCATCGCGACCAGGCGGACCCCCCGCGCCTGGGAGAGGCGGGAGAGCGCGTCCGCGCCCGCCGGTCGAAGGACGATCAAGAAGCGGACCGTCTCCTCCGCCGGCCCGACGAGCAGCTGGGCATCCGCCTCGGGGGGAAGCGCGGCCGTGAACTCGCGGTACGCCTCCTCCTTCGCCTCGCCGTAGAAGGTGAGGAAGTTCTTCGAGTCGAGGAGGTCGAGCCGCTCCGGGTAGAAGGAGAGCCCCTCGAGGAGCTCGGCCGTGTCGGCGGCCGCCTTCTCCTCGGTCAGGAGCCGGTCGTCCTCGCGTTTGAGTTCCCCGACCTCTCCGTCGATCGTGACGGTCTTCGCGGCCGTGAGGATCTCGCCGACCGAGTCGAAGCGCCGGGGCGTGCCGTTCGCGATCCGCGGGAGCGCGCTCAGGAGCCCCCGGAACCGAAGGGTCTCGTCCCCCACCTCGCGGAGCGTCTCGGGTCCCCGCTCCGGCCCGAGCTCCGCCATCGCCTCGGCCGAGAGCGGCTCGACCTGGGCGAGCCGGAGGTCGTGGAGGACGGTGAGGAGCTTCTCCTCGTCGTCCTTGAGGCCGAGGAAGCCGACCTTCGCCATCGCGACGGGACGCAGCGCCACGGTCGACCTCGATGCCCCCGTCCCCTAGTCCTTCGCGAATCCGCCGAGAACGGCCTCGAGGACCGCGTCCCGCTTGTCGGACGGGCGCCGTCCTTCGGCCCGCTCGGCCTTCGCGGCGGCCTTCTCGCCGTCCGCGATGATCGCCGCGGCGGCCGCGATCGTTTCGACCCGGGCCTGTTCGATCTTGGCCGAGCGGTCCCGCTCGGCCTCAAGCTCTGCCGACTTCACGGCCGACTCCGCCTCTTCGCGCAGCTCTGAGAGGAGCTTCTCCGACTCCTCCCGCGCCGCCGCGAGGCGCCGGTCCCACTCGCCCTCGGCCGCCTTCACGCGCTTCAGGGCTTCGATCGAGCCGGACCCGGCCATCGCCGGGGGGGTCGCCTCCGTGGCCACGGTTACACCCCTCCCACGAGCTTCAGGACGAGGAAGAGAAATACGGCGAGCGCGGCGAGCTTGATGGCTGTCGAGACCGTCCAGAGGGCGGCGAACCGGCGGACCGCGGCGTTCGGGCTAGGCGGCGCTCGCACTGCTGCCCTCCTGTTCCATCTTGCGTTTCACGGTCTTGAGCATGCTGAACGAGTCCCGCTCCATCTCGTCGAATCGGAACTTGATGTACCGGACGACGTCCTGGAGGCGCGGGATGAGGACGTTCTCGATCGCGCTCGCGCGCCGCTTCGTCTTCTCGATCTCCTTGAGGAGCCGACGGAGCGCGTTCTCTTTCTCGGCAATGTCGAGGACGACCTGGTAGATCCCCTGGAACCGCCGCACCGACTCCTGGACGGAGGTCGGGAGGTCGAGGAGGTCGGTGGCGGAAGTCGGCTCGTAGCCGCCGCGGTCGACCCGCGGCGTGCGGACGCCCATCACGTTCTTGGTCGTGACCGCGACCGGCGCGACGTCGCGCAGCAGCATCGAGATGTTCTCGAGGCGGGTCGGTCCCTCCATCATCTCCGCCATGCGGATCGACTCGTAGCCGCGCGCGATCCGGGCGGCGAGGTCGCCGCGGAGCTTCATCGCCTCGCGCGACAGCGCGAAGAATTCGACGATGAGCGCCGAGCGCTTCAGCTTCAAGAGGTTGAGGCCCTTCTTCGCGACCACGATCCGCCGGCGGGTGCGCAGGAGCTCGAGGCGGGTCGGTCGGACGGTTTCGGCGGGCATCCTCCCTCGGCGTCCTCCTACGGGGGGGCCGGTCCGCGCTTCGGCCGGTACTTCTCGATGAACTCGGGACGGATCCGCTTGAGCTCGGAGTCCGGGAAGTCGGCGAGGATGTCCCAGGCGATCGCCAGGCTCTCGTCGATCGAGCGGTCCTCGTCGGGCCGCTGGTTCACGAACTCGGCCTCGAACCGGTCGGCCGCCTTGAGGTAGAGTCGGTCGGTCGCGCTCAGCGCCTCCTCCCCGACGATCGCGGAGAGCGCGCGCTGGTCCTTCCCCGTCGCGTAGGTCGCGAACAGCTGGTCGGAGACCCCGCGGTGGTCCTCCCGCGTCCGGCCCTTGCCGATCCCCTGGCCCATCAGCCGGGAGAGGGACGGCAGGATGTCGATGGGCGGGTAGATCCCGCGGCGCTGGATGTCGCGGCTCACGTAGACCTGGCCCTCGGTGATGTAGCCCGTGAGGTCCGGGATCGGGTGCGTGACGTCGTCCGCCGGCATCGTGAGGATGGGGAGCTGCGTGATCGACCCCTTGCGGCCGTGGATCTTCCCGGCGCGCTCGTAGATCGTCGCGAGGTCGGTGTAGAGGTACCCGGGGTAGCCGCGGCGGCCCGGCACCTCCTCGCGCGCGGCGGAGACCTCGCGGAGCGCCTCGCAGTAGTTCGTCATGTCGGTGAGCACGACCAGGATGTGGAGGTCGCGCTCGTAGGCGAGGAACTCGGCGGCCGTGAGCGCCATCCGGGGCGTCACGACCCGTTCCATGGACGGGTCGCTCGACAGGTTCAGGAAGACGACCGCCCGCTCGAGCGCTCCGGTCGACTCGAACTCCTTCAGGAAGAAGTTCGCCTCCTCGCTCGTGATCCCCATCGCGGCGAAGACGACCGCAAACCCCTCGGAGGAGTCGCGGAGCTTCGCCTGGCGGACGATCTGGGCGGCGATCTGGTTGTGCGGCAGACCGGAGCCGGAGAAGATGGGGAGCTTCTGGCCCCGCACGAGGGTGTTGTTGACGTCGATCGTGGAGATCCCCGTCTGGATGAACTCGCTCGGCTCCTCGCGCGAGTAGGGGTTCATCGCGTTCCCGACGATCTCGAGCCGCGTCTCGCTCACGATGCGCGGGCCCCCGTCCCGCGGCTCGCCGAGGCCGTTGAACACGCGACCGAGCATCTCGTCCGAGACCGGGAGGGTCGCGACCTCGCCGAGGAACTTCACGCTCGTCTTCTCGAGGTTGATCCCCATCGTCGGGCCGAACACCTGGACGATGGCGAGGCCCTTCCGGGAGTCCAGGACCTGGCCCTGGCGGCGTTCGCCGCTCGGGAGCTGGATCTCGACGATCTCCCCGTACGCCGCGTTCGCGATATCGCGGACGAACAGGAGAGGTCCCGCGACGCGGTCGATCGTGCGGTAGTCGATGGGGACTTCCGGCGGGGCGGGCGCGGAGGCGGCCCCCTTGGACGCCATCAGGCACCTCCCGCGGCGACGACCGACCCGACGGCGAGCTCGGTCTCGCGCTCGAGCTCATCGAACTGCTTTTCGACCTCGGCCTCGGGGATCCATTTCATGCGGGAGAGCTTCGTCCGGACGGGGAGCTTCTGGAGGGAAGCGACCGTCGCCCCCCTCGTCACCGCGTCCTGCTCGAGGTCGCCGAAGTGCAGGATCGTCCGCAGCATGCGGGCCTGCTTCAGGATGGAGGTGTAGGTGTCGACCTCGTCGTAGGCGCTCTGCTGGAGGTAGTCCTCGCGGATCATCCGCGAGACGTCGAGCACGGCCTTCTCCCGCTCGGGGAGCGCGTCCACGCCGACCAGCTGGACGATCTCCTGGAGCTCGGCCTCCTTCTGGAGCGTCTCGAGCGCCTTCTGGCGCAGCGCCGTGAAATCCTTCGCGACCGAGCTCGCGTACCAGGGACCCAGGTCCCCGGTGTAGAGCGAGTAGCTCTGGAGCCAGTTGATGGACGGGAAATGGCGGCGCGACGCGAGCGATGCATCGAGCGCCCAGAAGACGCGGGTGACGCGGAGCGTGTTCTGGCTGACGGGTTCGGAGGTGTCCCCGCCCGGCGGAGAGACGGCCCCGACGACGGTGACCGAACCTTTCCTCGCTTCGGGAGAGAGCGTGACGACCCTTCCGGCGCGCTCGTAGAACTCCGCGACGCGGCGGCCGAGGTACGCCGGGTATCCTTCCTCGCCGGGCATCTCCTCGAGGCGGCCGGAGATCTCGCGCATCGCCTCGGCCCAGCGGCTCGTCGAGTCGGCCATGAGGGCGACGTCGTAGCCCATGTCCCGGTAGTACTCGGCGATCGTGATGCCGGTGTAGACGCTCGCCTCGCGTGCCGCCACCGGCATGTTGGACGTGTTCGCGATCAAGACCGTCCGTTCCATCAGCGGCCGTCCGGACTTCGGGTCCACGAGCTTCGGGAGGGTGGCGAGCACCTCGGTCATCTCGTTGCCGCGCTCCCCGCACCCGACGTAGACGACGATGTCGGAGTCCGCCCACTTCGCGAGCTGCTGCTGGGTGACGGTGTTGTGGAGGAGCAACCCTCCGTAGCCCCCGACGAAGTTGCTCCCGAACTCCGGAAGGACGAAGTCGTAGACATCGAACGGTCCGGGTTCTTCCCGAACCTCAACGACCTCGTCGCAGAACAGCCACTCCATGAGGTCGCGGAGCCGCGACGCTTCGGGTTCCATCCGGTCCAGGGAGCCGAGCGCGCGGTAGGGGTTCATGAACCGGTAGAACGTCGGAACGCCCATCCGCTCCCCGTTCCCGATGTAGTTGTGGATCTCGATGCCGTCCTCGAGGAGGGAGGAGTAGGAGAAGTGCTCCCGATAGATCCGCTCGATGGACTCGGGCGCGAGCGGCACTACGTCGGTGGCCGTGTACGTGGTACGCTTCGCATTCACGTACTGGGCGATCGCGGTCAGCTTCGGGTGGTCCGAACCGAGCGCGTCGAGCAGCCTCAGTAGGCGGTGGATCCCCCGCACGAAGAGCCGGAAGTAGTCGGTCCCGCCGACCGTTCTTCGGCCCATCGAGGTGAGGACGCCGAACCGCGAGAGCGCGTACGCCAGCTCCGTCTGCAGGTTTCGGCTCTTGGTGCAGAACTCGACCTCTCCGTCGGAGAAGCCTCCGTCCCCGAGATAGTAGCCGCGAAGGAACGACCCGAGGCAGTCGTTGTCGGACGCAAGGACCGGCCGAGGGATGCGCTTCTCGCCCGAGGTTCTTCCCGCGCCAAGCTGGTCGATGAGGTGCACGAGGAGCGTACTCCCGACGAGGACGTTGGGCGTCTTCGTCGGTCGGCGCTCGATCTTCCCTTCGAGCCCGAACAGCTCCCGGGCGAGGTCGAGGAATCGAACGAGCAGGCGCTCCTCACGGTTGGTGAAGACGATGGTCCGGTTGCCTCGAATGTACCCTTCCGCAACGTACAGACCGAGGAACTCGGCCAGTTCCGCGGACATGCGATCGGGCACCCGGATCGACTTGCCCCGACGTTGCAACTTGGGAAGCCGGAGGCCGAGCTTGCGAGAGCCCGCGGGAGGCGGAGTTCGCCGCGTCGAGGCGAGGTAGTCGCCGGGTTTCAGTTCCCGGGCCGGCGTCTCCCGAAGGGAGCCGTCCGGGCCGATCGAGAACAGGCGGTGCACCGGGGTGACCCGCACGGTGCGACCCGAGCGAGTTCGCACTCGAACGAGCGTGTCGCTCTTCCCCTTGTAGGCGGTTCGGGACTCGCTCGGGACGAGGGAGCTTCCGACCAGGGAGGTAAGGCGGACGGGCGTATCGAGCTCGACCCACTCGTCAGGACCGTCCGTACGAACGGTGCCCCGCTTCCGAGCGGCGGCGTACAGCTCCTCGATCGGCACCACTTCGCCGCTCGCGAGAAGGACCGGGGTATCGCCGCTCACGCACTTTCCGGACCCGAACGGACCCGGAATGCAGGCGGTTCCGCCCTTCGCTACGGGGTAGAACGAGTCGATCACGCGCTGGCCGGTGATGAGCGGGATCTCGGGAGGGAGCTTCTGGGTGACCGGTCGCGGGACCCGGACGACCCATTTCTGCGTCAGCGTGAGCGGGAGGCTCCCCGACCCGGTCGAGATCGAACCGATCCTGTCGCGGATGGTGTACTTCCCGCTCTTGAGCTCGGTGAGGGTTCCGCGGACGCCCGGCGGGACCATGATCTTGTGCAGGATGAGGGACGTCTCCTGGACCGTGCCGAGGATCGTGCCCGGCGTGACCTCGCTCCCGACCTTCGCGGTCGCGGTGAACTCCCAGACGGCCTTCTCGTCGAGCGGGGCCGCGAGCGTCCCGCGCGCGATGAAGTCCCCGACGCTCTTCTGGATCACATCGAGCGGCCGCTGGACGCCATCGTAGATCGACTTCAGGAGCCCGGGTCCGAGCTCGACGCTGAGCGCCTGGCCCGTGTTCTCCACCGGGTCCCCCGGGCGGATGCCCGTCGTGTCCTCGTAGACTTGGACGGTCGCGGTCCCGCCGACCAGGCGGATGATCTCCCCGACCAGGCCGAGGGTCCCCACCCGGACGACGTCGTACATCTTCGCGTCCACGAGCCCTTCGGCGATGACGACCGGTCCGGTCACCCTCGAAACGAACCCTGCCATGCTCTCTTCTCCGCTAGCTTGTCACCGACAGCGTGACCCCGAGGACCCGCTTCGCGAGCGCGTCGATGCTCTCGACGTCGAACTCCCCGGTCGGGGTCGGGACGAAGACGACCAGGGGATGGAGCGAGGCGTCCGCCGCGGTCCGCTGAGCATCCGATAGGCGCGCCCGGATCGACTGCGTCGCGATGACGAGGGAGTACCCTCCGGCCATCGCGCGCTGGAACTCGGCGACCGAGCTCTCGGGCGTCACCTCGACCACGTCCTTGAGCCCGATGAGGCGGAAGCCGATCGCGAGCTCCCGCTCCCCCACGACCACGGTGCGGCCCGTCTCCTTCGGCGTCTCGGGCACGGTAGCGTCGGCGGGGTTCCGGCCTATTTAAGCGCTGCCGGCGCTCGACTGACGGCGTCGCGACGGTTTCGTCCGAACGCGTGGCGACCGGGCGTCGGACGGGGGTGACGGGCGCGGCGGCACCTCCCCGGGAAGGAGGAGCGCGCTCGGCACCGTGCTCGTGGTCGACGCGGCGAGGAGGGCCGCGAACCGGCGTTCGCGGGTCTCCGGACGCGCGGCGCTCATCACCCAGAACGTCGCGCGTCGGCGGTACCCGCGGGGACGGGACCGCAGGTACCGGTCGGCCTCGGAGGCGGCCCGGAGACGGGCCGTGAAAGCCGGAGAGAAGCGGAACGTCCGCCCGCTCGAGAACTGGGGGACCTGCCTCGTCGGTCGTCGGTCGAACGCGCGACGCCCCGCATCGTGGACCCGTCCCGCCGCAGCGAGCTCGGCGAACCGCCGGCGGTTCGTGGAGCTCCATTGGCTGCCCGCGCGGCGAGGGGTGAACCGGTTCGCGTACCGGTCCGCGTCGATGCGCCGGACGGTCGTGTCGATCCATCCGAAGCAGAGCGCCACGTCCACGGCCTCGGGGTAGGTGACCCCGCCCTTCCCTGTGTGGGCCTTGCAGAAGCCGACCCAGATCTCGGGAGCGTCCGAGTGATGCCGATCGAACCAGGCGCGCAGGTCGAGGGTCGTGCGGAAGAACCGCGCCGGGATCTCCCTCGGGCCCGCGTCCCGTTCGGTCACTTGTAGACGGAGAAGTGGACGTGGTTCTCGTCGTCCGTGATGAGGATGCACTCCCCTTCGCACTCGAAGAGGCACGCCTCGCAGACGATGCACTCCGGTCCGTGCACCGCGAGGGACTTCTCGCCCCGGAACTGGAATTTCGCCCCGACCGCGGGGTCGTCCACGACGTCGGGCAGCTGGTCGCGCGGCCGTAGCTCGAAGACGTTCACCGGGCAGACGTCCCGGCAGTGGGCGCACCCCGTGCATTTCGCGACGTCGATGTCGACCTGGACCATCGCTCGCCCGTCCTCTCCGCGCCCGGGCGAGCCGACCTATTAGGGTTTCTGGGACGCGCTTCCGGGCCCGTTCGTGGTGCGACGAGCGTGACGCCCGCGCCCGAGCTCGCGCTCCCCCACGAACGGGGACGGCTCGAGGTACCGGGCCCCGCCCATCTCCTCGCGGACCGCCTCGGGGATCTCCACCCGGCCGTCGTCGGTCTGGTAGTTCTCGAGGATCGCGATGACGAGACGCGGGAGCGCGACCCCCGAGGCGTTGAGGGTGTGCAGCGGCTCGGGCGAGGCCGATTGGTGGCGCCGCCAGCGGATGTTCGCACGGACCGCCTGGTACGCCTCGAAGTTCGAGATGGAGCTCACCTCGAGCCAGCGCTTCCCTCCGGGGGCCCACAGCTCAAGGTCGTAGCATTTCGCGGCCTTCTCGGAGAGGTCCCCGGTGCAGAGGTTCAGCGTGCGGTACGGGAGGTCGAGCCTCCGGAGCACCTCCTCCGCCTCGGCGCGGAGCTCCTCGAGGGCGTCGTAGGAGGATTCCGGGGTCGTGAACTGGACGAGCTCGACCTTGTCGAACTGGTGGACCCGCGCGATGCCGCGGGTCTCGACGCCGTGCCCTCCGGCCTCCCGGCGGAAGCACGGCGTGTAGGAGAACAGTCGGATGGGGAGGTCGTCCGCGAGGAGGACCTCGTCGCGGAACAGGTTCGTCACCGGCACCTCCGCGGTCGGTACGAGCCAGAGGCCGTCCGGGGAGACCTGGTAGGAATCCTCCGCGAACTTGGGGAGCTGCCCCGTCCCGACCATCGCGTCGCTGCGGACGAGGATCGGGGGCGCCACCTCCCGGTACCCCCGGGCGCGATGGAGCTCCCGCATGAACCGGATGAGCGCGTACTCGAGCCGCGCGAGGTCGCCCCAGAGGACGTAGAACCCCTCGCCCGCGACCTTGACGCCGCGTTCCTCGTCCAGCAGGTTGAGCTCGTGGCCGATCTCGTAGTGCGGCCGGGGCGCGGACGGGGAGGGTCGACGGGGCGTGAAGCGGTCGACCTCGACGTTGTCCTCCGCACCCTTCCCGGGGGGGACGGTCGAGTGGGGGATCTGGGGGAGGAGAAGGAGGCGATCGCGGATCTCCGCGTCCAGCGCGGTCGTCCGCGTCTCGAGCTCGCGGATCCGGTCCCGAAGCTCCCCGAGCCGGGCCCGGTCGACCTCGCCCGCCCCGGATGACGTCTTGGCCGCGTCCGCCGCCTTCTGCGCTTCGCGGTTGCGCTCGGCGCGCAGACGGTTCGCCTCGTCGCCGAGCGCGCGGCGCTCCTGGTCGAGCTGGAGCAGGCGGTCGACCTCCGAGGGGTCCTTCCCGCGGGCGGTGAGCCCGGCCCGCAACGCCTCCGCCGACTCCCGTACGAAGCGAATCGGATACATCGACCTCCGGCGCCACCCCGGTCCCCACGATAACCCTTCGCGCGGGCCGTTCCGCGCCCCCGGACCGTGCTGCCCCCCGAGCGCAATCTTTACCGGCCGGGACGCCGTACCGGAAACCGCTCGGATGTCGGACATCCTCCTCGGGACGAGCGGTTGGGACTACCCGGAATGGGTGGGCCGCGTCTATCCCCGCCGGGGGGCGAGCGACAAGCTCCACTACTACTCCGGGATGTTCCCGATCGTCGAGGTCAACTCGACGTTCTACCGGCTTCCTCCGCCGTCCGTGGCGGCCTCCTGGGTGCGGCGCACGCCGCCCCGGTTCCGCTTCGCCGCGAAGTTCCCCCAGACGATCACCCACGACCTCCGTCTCGTCGGCACCGACGAGGAGCTCGCCCGCTTCCTCGCGGTGATGAAGCCGATCCGGGACGGGGGAAAGTTCGCGGCCGCGCTCCTGCAGCTCCCGCCGTCCCTGCCGTTCGAGCCGACCACCGTCCGACGCTTCTACGAGACGCTGCCGCGGGACCTTCCGGTCGCGGTCGAGTTCCGGGAACGCTCCTGGCTCGTCCCGGAGTCGGTCGACCTCCTGCGGGAGTTCGGCCTCGCCTACGTCACGGTCGACGGGCCGCACCTTCCCGTCTCCCTCGAGGTGACGGCCCCGTTCGCCTACATCCGCTGGCACGGGCACGGGAGCCCGCTCTGGTACGACTACACCTACTCGCAGCCCGAGATCACCGCATGGGTTCCCCGGGTCCGCGAGCTGACCGAGAGCGTCGCGACCGTCTACGGGTTCTTCAACAACCACTTCCGGGGGGACGCGGCGGTGAACTGCCGCACGCTCACCGAGGAGCTCGGCCTCACGCCCCCGGCCCGGCGGGGCCGGCTGGACGCGTAGGGGACCGGACGCCTATCCCGACCGCGCGGCGCGGAGCGCGACCCCGGAGGTGGGCGCGATCGGGCCACCGCCGGAGGGCGAAGCCAGGACCGAGCCCGACCCGCACGCGACGCTCGCGGTCGAGTTCGTTCCGAGGACCTTCCCCGTCGTGGCG
>Ga0187782_10000898_pt1 | contig 21080 bp, 19 predicted proteins | sample 0715_SJ02_MP15_2_FD_132454 | JGI IMG/M metagenome (GOLD analysis project Ga0187782, IMG submission 132454) | Tropical peat soil microbial communities from peatlands in Department of Meta, Colombia - 0715_SJ02_MP15_20_MG | ecosystem: Environmental > Terrestrial > Soil > Wetlands > Peat | place... | reverse complement strand
GAGTCCGCAAGCTGCCGGTGGAGACGGTCCGCAATCTGGTAACCCAGTACACGGAGGGCCGTCAGTTCGGTATCCTCGGTGAACCTCGGGTGAACGTGCTCGAGCTGAACCGGGCGCTCGACCAGGTCAAGTGAGCGTCACGCTCTCGGTCCAGGGTTCGCGGCCGCGCCGCATGGAACGCAGGTGGCAGGAGCGAGGGTTCCGTATTCTCCTCGTCGATAACCAGGAGCGAAGCCGAGAGTTGCTACGCACCTCCCTTTCCTCCCAAGGCCATCGGGTCTTCGAGGCCACAACCGGGCAGGAAGCATTGGCCAATGCCGGCGCGGGGCATCTCGACCTCGTCATCCTGGACCTTGCGCTTCCCGATGTCGCCAGCCTCGATGTCATCGGGCGGCTGCGCGAACGATCCGACACGCCGATCCTCGTCATATCCGCCTGCGATCTGGAGGAGCAGAAGGTCGCCGTGCTCGATGCTGGGGCGGACGACTACCTGACCAGGCCGTTCGGCATGGCCGAACTCCTGGCTCGTGTCCGGGCGGCGCTGCGGCGCCCGGTCTGCGCACGGACTCGCCCGGTGATCGTTAGAGGCGATCTTACCGTAGATGTCAGGCGCCGCCGGGTGACCGTGGCAGACCGGGAAGTCATGCTGACGCCCGTGGAGTACTCGTTGTTGAAGGCCCTTGCTGTTTCAGCGGGCACGGTCCTCATTCATAGGCGCCTCTTCCGCGAGGTGTGGGGCCGCCGCTTCGGCTCCGATCAGGATCTCAATCTGCTGCGCGTGAGCGTCAACAAACTGCGCCAAAAGATTGAGCCGGATCCCGCCCGCCCCCGATACCTCCTTACGGAGATCGGCGTCGGCTACCGGCTGCAATCGCCTGCGTGATCTGCAGCGGCCAACATCGGACCAATACCGCGTTACGTCAATGAGTTCGAGTGGGCCAAAGCGTACGTCGATGCTGATCGCTTGAGACAGTTCGGCTCCCATGAGTCCGCGCCTCCCAAGCTCGGTTCCGCCGTCAATACCACGGACCACTGCGGAGGCCGAACATCAAACTCAAGGGTCACCGAGGGACCAGGACGGACCAACAAGGCCGACATCGTTAAGGATCGCCCGACGTTCAGCGATTGTTTTCCGCCGCCGGCTCCGGTCGAGGCGATCGTCGTACCATTTTGCCAGCGAGCTTCCGAAGCCGTTGCTAATCGACAATCGCACCCGCTGCTGTCCCGCGTCGTCTGCACCACGCGTGCGCATCGTCTTCCGACTGGAAGACTACTCATTGTCCACTCGTGCCAAGTGGGCGTCAGGGTGGAACTTGTTGAGTCCTTGCACAAAGCGACACACAGGAGGCGCACTTTTGCCCGGCGTGCTCCTCGAAGCGGCTCTTACTCACATGAAAGCTCTGCGGTGACTAATCACCAGTTCGTCGCGGCAGTGAGGCACCACTCAAGGATGGCGGGCCAGGGGCCGTACCCGTCATCGATTGAGAGATGACCCGCCCCGTCGATGATGTGGTGGTCGAGCCCCAGGGCGCCTGTGTAGATTGCCTTGTATTCCTCGAGGCCCTCCGGACAGTACGGGTCGTTGTTGCTTGTGACGACAACGGGAAGCTGGTTTGAAGCACCGGCCACTGCCACCCAATCGATTCCCAGGGGAAGAAAGGCGCGGTACGGAGCCATAAATGCAGACCGGCCCGGCGGTGCCACGAGGACGACGCGGGTCACGCGTTCCTCGATCGTGATTTCGGGCGCGGCGAGGAGCCACAGCGGGACGCTGCAGCTGTGCGCTACGACGACTCGTTCCCCATCCCCCAGTTGAGCAAGCTCGCCGTGCAGAACGGCGAGCCACTCGTCTAACGCCGGCGAGGACGGAGAAGGCAGTTGCGGGTAAAGAACGTGTTCCCCGTGGCGTCGGAGTTGGTCCGCCAGCCACCACTGCCAGTGCTCGCGGGGCCGCCAATTCTCTACACCGTGCAAGATCAGGAACCGTCGGTGCGCCATCATCCGCCCTCCGGGCCGGCGGCACCCAAGGCGATGCGCGCCAGTCTGCGGGCCGCCTTGATTGCGGTCCCGCCGTCGCCGCTCACAAATGCCATCGTGATGGCTCCTTCTACGATGAGGGTTAGTTGTCGCGCGAGCGCGCGGGAATTCTCGGCACTGGCGCCGCGCACGCGTGCAAGACGGCCACAAGTAGCATCCGCTTTCGCGCCCGGGCTTTCTCTCGCACCCGCCCTCCGGCAACCAACTCCGCAATGGACCCCCTCAGGTTCAAGAAGCGCGCGGAAGAATTCTGTCATCACCTGTGGGACGTACTCACCATGCACACGATCATCGGGGACGACGCGCCTTCGGGGACCGAAGGGGAGGGATCGGGATGGAAAGACCCGGATTGGCCCCTGGAGCAGAAGGAGCACAGGCGCCGAAACGGAAATCCAAAACTTGCGGCAATCGCATCTTCCTCGGATGGGAGGAGCAATGGATACTCCACGCGACTTCCCCGGCGACATCCCGGCCCGGTTCCAGCCTCGGATGGAGTCGTGGGATTTCGAACGCCGTGTCGAGATGGTGCAAATGCGTGACGGCGTGGCGCTGAAGACGCTCATCCTGACGCCGAAGGGCGCCGCGAAAGCGCCGGTTCTGTTGTGCAGGACGCCCTACGACGCCGCGAAAGTCAGCGCCCGCCTCAACTCGCCGCATCTTGCGTCCGTCGTGCCCCAGATGCTGGACACGGCGGTGGACGCCGGCTACATCGTCGCCGTGCAGGATGTGCGCGGTAAGTACGGGTCGGAGGGCGAGTACGTGATGACCCGGCCGCCGATCGGGCCGCTCAACCCGACAGCCGTGGACCACGCGACCGACGCGTACGACACGATCGAGTGGCTGGTCACCAATCTCGCGCGTTGCAACGGCCGGGTCGGCACGATCGGCGGGTCCTACGCGGGCTTTACGACCGTGATGTCGGCGATGCATCCTCATCCCAACCTCAGGGCGGCGGTGGCGTTTGCGCCCATGGTGGACGGCTGGATCGGCGACGACTTCTTCCATCACGGCGCGTTCCGACAGGGGATGGCGCTGGATTACATCTACCAGCAGGAAGCGTCGCGCAAGGGCGAGGAGAAGTGGTGGAGCGGCTTCTACGACACCTACGCGGAGTTCCTCGAGGCCGGATCGGCCGGCGCGGTGGCGCGGGCCAAGGGCATCGAAGAACTCGGGATGTGGAAGACGCTGTGTCAGCACCCCGCCTATGACACCTGGTGGCAGGGTCAGGCGGTGGACCGCATGTTCGCCGACGAGCGGCTCACCGTGCCGTTGATGATCGTGTCCGGCCTGTTTGATCAAGAGGACATTTACGGCGGTCCGGCACTGTTCAAGGTGTTGAAGTCACAGGAGTCGGCGCGCGAGCGACTGCTGCTCGTGCTCGGCCCGTGGAACCACGGCGGTGCCCGCGCGGACGGCCGAGCGGTTGGCCGGATCGAGTTCCAGGGCGACACGGGCACCTGGTTCCGGCGCCACGTTATGCAGCCCTTTCTCGATCATCACCTGAGGGATGCGCCCGCCCCCGCGTTGTCGCGCGTGCTGCTGTACGAGACGGGCGCGGATTGCTGGCGGCGCTGCGACAACTGGCCGCCGGCCGAGCTGCTGCGTCCGATGTATCTCCTCGCCGATGGTCGGCTTGGATTCGACCCGCCGGCCGAGGCCGAGGGGTTCGAAGAGTACGTCTCCGATCCCGCCAAGCCCGTCCCGTATCGCCTCCGTCCGATTCCGCGAGACGATCGCGACGGCTGGGGCCAGTGGCTGACGGAAGACCAGCGCAATGCGGCGGCGCGGCCGGACGTCCTGAGCTATCAGACCCCACCGCTTGAGGCACCGCTGCGCATCGCCGGAGAGCCCTGGGCCGATCTCATCGCCTCGACCAGCGGCAGCGACGCGGATTGGGTCGTCAAGTTGATCGACGTCTGGCCCGACGATTATCCCGCCAGGCCGGAGATGGGCGGCTATCAGCAGATGATCTCGGCCGACATCTTTCGCGGACGTTATCGCGAGGACGTCTCGTCCCCGCAACCGTTGGAGCCGGACACCCCGCTGCGCTACCGCTTTCGCCTCCCCAGCGTCAGCCACGTCTTCTTGCGGGGACATCGCATCATGGTCCAGATCCAGTCGAGCTGGTTTCCGCTGTACGATCGCAATCCGCAGACATTTGTGCCGAACATCTTCTTTGCGGAGCCGCGTGACTTCGTGAAGGCCACCCACCGAATCTATCGTGGCAGCGCAATCGCCATACCGGTGGCGGCGGAATAGGGGTACAGCAGGGACCGGACTCGGGACGGCCTACCGATCCCGTTCATCCGCCTTCGGTACTTGGCTAGCGGGGACTTCCGTGCCGCCGCCTTACGCTCGGTGAGCTCGAACCGCGTGCACGATGGTTGACGGTGGCTTGTACCAGCGCTTGCCAAAGCGGCCGTGCTTTCATGTGAGGCCGGTTGGGATGGCGCGTGAACAGCGCAAAGTCGTTTCAGGTAAGCGCGACACCGGAGAGGTCGCGGCAGTAATCGAGCAGGCGGTCTTGCAGCGAAAGGTCGCGCGCGGCGGGGCTTAAGCGACCGGGCTGCTTGTGATAGAAGAAGCCGCCGGTCACCCGCGCGTCCGGGTCGTCGCTAACCGCCAGCCAGGCTTGGGTCAGGTGGGCCTGGCTCAGGTCGTCGGGCGCGCCGGGGCCACCCATCCGCGTCGCCACCCAACCCGGCGCGACCGCGTTGGACAGGACGTCCGGCCAGCGCCGCGCCACGGCGAACGCGAGCAGCACGTCGTGAAGTTTGGTATCCGAATAGGCCTGGCTGCCGTTCCAGCGACGCCGGGACCACTGCAGGTCGTCGAGGCTCGGGTCACCACTGAGGTGCATGCCGGAGCTGAGGTACACCAGCCGGTCGGGCCTCGGCATCAGGGCGGTGAGGACATAAGGCGCGAGCACGTTCACGGCCCACAGCTGAGACAGACCGTCGGCGGTTTCGACGCGGCGCGACTCGCGATAGCCGACGCCGACGTTATGGACTACCGTGTCGAAGCGGCCCAGTTCGTTGGCCTGGTCGGCGACGTCGCGCATGACCGCAAGCGTCGAAACATCGCCGACCAGCACCGCCTCGGCTCGCGGCAGTGCGGCCTGCGCGTCCCGCGCGCGCGCTTCGTTGCGGGCGTGAAGTACGACCGCGTGGCCCTGCTCCGCCAGAAGCCGGCCAGTCATCAGGCCGAGTCCTTCCGATGATCCGGTGACGAAGATTCTCGCCATGTCGTCCTCCGTTGGTTCAGCGCTGACGCTTCACCTCTCGCTGCCCATATGTGCGGGCTGCGCTTCCGGATGACGGCGCCGGACGTGGCGTCCTTCGGCACAGCTCCAACGACGATGCCCGCGACGCATACCGCGAGCACGCGACCGCACGGAGTTCGGGCCATCGTCGGCGCTTCCGCCACCTAATCGAGCACAGCAGGCAAGATGTAGCGGTTGAGGATCAAGATGTTGACGTTGTACGGTGGCTGGTTATGATAGCGACCGGTTGTAACCACGGGTACGATTCCGAGACTCGGGACGATAATGAGGGCTTGCCCGCCATACCCGGCGCCTTGAAACCAGTTGATCTCACGGCCACGAAAGAACGAGCGTCCGATCCACCACTGAAACCCATAGAAAAACAAACCCTCTCCGTGGATCTGCGGCGAACTGGATTGCTCGATCCACGATGCAGAAACAATGCGTCGGCTGCGCCACGTTCCAAGATCAAGCACCATCTGGCCGATTTTGGCGAGATCGCGTGGCCGTAGCCGGAGACCGGAAGCGGCAGCGACCTCGCCATTCGGATAGTGCCGCCATTCCATATCGCTGATGCCAAGCGGGGCAAACAGGTCGTCTCGGGCCCGTTCTTTGATCGAGGTTCGGGTGGGCCTTCCCGCCATCCGTCTGCCGGCTCGGCGTCGCTCAGCGCTAAACCCTCCTTAGACATGAAACCCCTCGGCGTGACGAGACGTTCGGAGAACTCCGTACCGGTAAGTACTTGGCACTATCTCATGCGAGATGGCGTCGAGCAACCACTGCGCTAAAGAGAGGCGGAGTGATCAGGCTGCGTTGAGGCATTCGGGATCGGGGTCGGTGCTCCTGCCGATCATGTGCCTCTGCGACGCTTTCGGACAACCGGGTAAGCTCTTCCCGCAGGGCTTGAATTCGCGCTGCGAACATCTGACGAAACGCGCGCGCCCCGGGGCGCCGGGGTACAGGAGCGCTTGCACCAGCGTCCGGTTCTTGCTCACATCTCTTGGGTCATTCCACGACGCGGACTCTCAACTATGAGAGACTACCCACACCATCTTTACGTCCCTGGTCGAGACTCCGAGGACGTCAAAGCACGCATCTGGCCGGATCATTCCGGGGGTGCATCCCGAGCCGAGGCCGCGCGCGGAGGCAGGGTTCCCTCTTTGCGACACCCAATAGTCCAGTCGGCATGAAGACCGTGAGCCCATGTGATCCTGTGGCTTGATGCGAATCGGCGTGCTCGGGGTACCGTTGGATCTCGGCGCAAGCCGGCGCGGGACCGACATGGGCCCGAGCGCCATCCGCTACGCTCAACTCCAGGACATCCTGGCGCAAACCGGCCACACCGTTCACGAGTTCGGAAACCTATCTGTGCCTGTCGCCGGCCAGGGGGAAACGAAAGGCCCGCTCAGGTACCTCGACGAGATCGTCGCCGTTTGCGATGCTCTCGCGCGGGCCACCACGGCGATGATGGACGAGGGATGCTTCCCGCTGATCCTCGGTGGCGACCACAGTCTGGCGCTCGGCACGCTGGCCGCCGTATGCCGTCGATATCCCGAGGTAGGTCTCTTGTGGCTCGACGCGCACGGGGACTTCAACACGCCCGAGACCAGCCCCAGCGGCAACATCCATGGCATGCCGCTCGCCGTCGCGGTCGGGCGCGGCGAACCGGCTCTGGTCGGGCTCGGCGGGTATCGGCCGAAGGTCCCGGAGTCGCACGTGGTCATTGTCGGTGCGCGCGACCTTGACGGTATCGAACGGACCGCGTTGCGGGAGTCCGCGGTGACCATCTTCACCATGAAGGAAATCGACGAACTCGGTATCGCCGCAGTGATGCGGCAGGCGCTGGGGATCACGACGGACGGCGGGCGGCGCCCGTTCCATCTGAGCCTGGACCTGGACGTTGTGGACCCCGTCTACGCGCCCGGCGTGGGCACGCCCGTTGAAGGCGGCCTCAGCTTCCGCGAAGCCCACCTGGCGATGGAACTGATCGGTCAGACCTGCGCCCTGGTGTCCGCAGAGATCGTCGAGGTCAATCCGATCCTGGACCAGGCAAATCGGACCGGCCGCCTTGCCGCAGGTCTCGCTGCCTCGGCGCTGGGGAAGCGCATTCTGTAATCCCGTCATCAAGAAGGGTCCACTAGACTAGAACCGCAGCGATCTGCTTCGCGATGTTCCTGCGAGAAGAACTCGTTCGTTTTTTCGAGACGAAGGCCGGATCGGATCGCTCGGACCCTGAGGACGCTGTAGGAAACCGCCTACTATTCTGCCTTCACGGTGACGGTGCCTTCCACAACCGGCCGACTATCCCCCGCGAACTATGACCAAGTATCGCGGCAAATGGCCAAGTAGAACGAGAACCAACGATACGGTTATCGCTGCTTTGCAAGGTTGTCGAAGCGACTGTGCTCCTTGTGGAAGTACAGCTCCACGGTCCCGATGGGTCCGTTGCGGTGCTTGGCGATGATGATCTCGCAGATGTTCTCCTTGTTCTCCTTCTGCGCTTTCTCCTGATCGTAGTAGTCCTCGCGGTAGAGGAACAGCACGAGATCCGATACTTGCTCGATTTCTCCGGATTCCCTCAAATGGCTCAGCATCGGGCGCTTCTGCCCGAGCGCCTCCACGGCGCGACTGAGCTGCGAGATCGCGATGATCGGGACGTCCAGCTCCTTCGCAAGCGATTTGATGTTCCGGGCGATCTCGCTCAGCTCTTGGGTGCGGTTCTCCGTGCGTCTGAACGACTGGATGAGCTGGATGTAGTCGATGACGATCAGGCCCAGGCCGTACTCGGCCTTGAGTTTGCGCGCTTTCGCGCGCATCTCGACCACGGAAAGCGTCGCAGAATCATCGATGAAGATCGGTGCCTCACTCAGGCCGCCCATCGCCCTGGCGAGTTTGCGCCAATCCTCGTCCGCGAGAAATCCGGTGCGCAGCTTCGTGTTGTCCACCTGCGCCTCGGAGCAGAGGATGCGCTGGACGAGCTGTTCCTTGCTCGTCTCCAGGCTGAAGATTGCGACCGGAATCTTTTGCATCAAGGCGGCGTGCTGGGCGATGTTGAGGCAGAACGTGGTGTTGTGCACGCAGATGTCGTTCGCTACGAAGTTGTGGGTCACCGGAATCGTCAAGTCGTACACCTGCTTGGATCCCGCGGGCTCGATCGAGACGATCTCGTCCCAGTAGACGTCGCTCTCGGCGATCTGTGCCAGCGCGGCCGGCTCGAGCGTCTGCGCGACCGCAAGCAGGCGACCCCTCGGTAGCGCCCGCGGTTCGGTAGAGACGCTGGAGGGGGATATGAGGCCGCCGGTTCGCGCGGCCGCCCAGGAAGCGGCCGCACTCCTGGCCGAAGCGACGGACTGCCAGATGCCCGAGGCGAGGATATCGGTGTTGGGTCTGCGGGCGCGGTCGGTAAGCGTTGCCACCACACGCTCGACCTGCGGCTGCCGGCCGAAGATGCCGATCTCGCTCGCGAAGAGCCAGAGTGAGGCGGGGTCGGAGATCTCGACCTGCCAGGTCGATCGCTGGACGTCCCGCGAGACCACCGTCATCGGCCGGATCGCCCCAAGGACCCCGAAGCGGAGCAGCAGGTGCTGCACCTGGCGGGCGAGCCGTTCGCTGTCGGTCGTGTACGTGACCTTCGACTGATCGCCGGGCCGTGCGACCGCCCGGCCCCCAACCGCGAAGAGCCGGCTCAAGAACCGCGCGAGCTGACGGCGTGGAAGCGTAAAGACGCCCGCGGGGAGGCATCGCTTAGCCGGGCCTGTGTCCCGGAGCTCCCGGCGCCCGAGCCGGGAGATGAGCCGGTCCCGGCCGCTCCTGCCGCGAGCGCGGGCCGCGCGGATTGCGCGGGAGAGGTCGTCGGCCGCGATCGGATGAGCGCGGGCGAAGGCACGGGTGGGAGAAACGCCTCCGGCCATGTACGCCAGCAGCGTGACGTCGCATTCTCGCATCGGCCTGTTGCCGAATACGCCGACGCGCCTGGGCACGGCGATCCACTCGCCGGCGCGAAGTGCGGCGACCGGGAGCCAGCCTTCGACCGTCAAAAACGGATGGCTCGCCGTGCATTCGACGGTCCGCCCCAGTCTCGTCGTGACGCGGAACACGGGCTTGATACCGTCGTCGACAAACGCAGACGGCTCCGTGATTCTGAGCTTCCAGTCGGCACCCAGCGTGAGGAGATGAGCCTGCTTGCGCCGGTACACGTCCTCGATCGTCGCCATAGTGCCATCGGCCAGGACGATCTCCGTGTCGCGGCTGAGACACTTCCCGACGGACGGTCTCGCGGCCACAACGATCATGTCCGACGGTTGGAGCCCGGATGTCATCATGTCCAGGTCGGTGAAGCTCGTTGAGACGCCGGTGACGGTACCCTTTTCCTGGTACCGCTTGTCGATCTTCTCGAAGCTCTCCTTGAGGATCTCCTTGATCGCCTGGAAGTCCTGGACGTTGCGGCGGGCTGCGATCCCGAAGACGAGCCTCTCGGCTTGATCGATCAGCGCCGCGATATCGTCGGCGCCATCATATCCGAGCGCGGCGATGTGCGTACCGGCGTTGATCAGCGAACGGAGCATGGACTTTTCGAGCACGATGCCCGCGTAGTAGTCGACGTTGGCGGCCGTCGGCACGACGTTTGGAAGCGATGCCAGATAGGTGGCGCCGCCGATATCCTCGATCTTGCCCATCCCAGAGAGCCGGTTCGTCACGGTGATCAGATCCACCGGCTCGCCGCGCTCGAACAGGTCGATCATTGCCGCAAAGATGGTTCTATGCGCGTCCCGGTAGAAGTCTTCCGAGCGGAGTGCCTCGAGGACGCGCGCGATGGCATCGCGATCGAGCAACATGGAGCCGAGGACGCCTTGCTCCGCCTCGAGGTTCTGCGGTGGGACACGTTCCAACTGCTGTACTATGCTCATCACGCGGACGAGCCTCCGGTACCGAGTCTGCACGTATTATAGAACATATGTTCGATCCAGTCCAGCAGTCGAGCCCGCTTACCGTCGGCGTCTGGGGGGCGGCGTGGCGGCGATCGGTCTCCTTTCGGACGTTGAACCAAAGACAAGATGCGAGGCCGCGCTGTGTCTTCCCTTGTGCGCTGCCTGCGTTCTTGCTGCGATGTTGTTGGGGATAACCTGGGTACAGAGGGGTGCGGTGAGACGCGGTGTTTTCCGTCACCGACGGTATATGTGTGCGAAATTCAGGGTCGTCGGCGTGGAGGGGCCTCGTAGATTACGCCCTCGGAAGAACCGGTGGAGCAGGAGATCATCGTGGAAGAAGCCGCCGGAGCCGCCACGCGCTCGTCATTCGGACAGCCCTCGCACGTCCCCACCGGCGTGACGCGAGTCAGGTCAGCTTCCCGATCATCCTGCCCCGATGACGTTGATCTCGACCATCGCCGCGTGCTGGTGGTGGAGGCGCACCTGGACCTTGTAGAACCCCGTCGCCCTGATCGGGTCGGGCAACTCGATCTGCTTCTTCGTGATCTCGAAGCCTTTCCGGTTGATCGCGTCTGCGATGTCCTGAGCGGTGATCGAGCCGAATAGCCGTCCTTCCTCGCCCGCGCGCGCGTGCACCTCGACGACAAGTGCTTCGAGCCGGCTCTTCAACCCCGCCGCCTCCAGGAGAATGCGGCTCTCGCGTTGCTTCGCGGCTTCCCGGGTGTGGGTGAGGCTTTGCAAATTGCTCTCTGTCGCGGGAGCGGCGAGGTGGCGCGGCAACAGGAAGTTCCGCGCGTAGCCGTCCTTGACTTCCCGAACCTCCCCGGCGTGTCCGATCGATGGAACGTCTTTCAGCAGGATGACCTTCATCGAGGATGCACCGCCTTTGCGCGATTCCTGCGCCGAGACTCGTCTGCTCGCGGCGTTTCGGGCGCCGTCCCGCCGTCCGCACCGCCGTCCGGGGTCAGTTCGCCTCGTGTGACCGGCGCGCTCAGCCTGCGGTAGTCGAACCACGTGTCGAGTACGCCGACCATTGCCAGCGCGACCATCGGCAGCAAGCCGCCCGAGATCAGGAGCACGCCGGCGATGACGATGGCGAACCGGGGAACTTGGCGGGCCAAGAGCCATTTGATGCCAACCAGAGCGCCTTGGAACCCGAAGACGAAGAGTGCCGCCAGCATCGCGTCGAGCGCGGGCGTGTCCAGAGACGGCGCACGCAGGCTCGCAAGCGAGAGACCTCCGCCGATCCACAACAGCGCGGTCGCGAGGATCGGGGGCACCCTCCATGTCAGCATGGGCCGGACGCCCGGGAGGGTGTGGCCGACTCGCCGGAGGACGGCTCGCGATACGACGTAGCACAGATACGACCAGAGGAGAGCGCCGAACGCGAGCATGACCGGCAGCGCGGCATGGAAGAGCCGCGGCATGAGAGCGATGGCGTCCCGCAAGGCATCGATCTGCTGCGGTGGCGCGCCGAGCTTCTGCTGTATCGCAATGGTCATCTGCATCGCGTCGATCTGGCTCTTGATGAGCTCCCCGATGAGGTCCTGGTGGAGCAGGTTTGTCACGGCGAGGAGGGCGGCCAGAGCGGACAGAAGAAACGCGGCCGCTCCGATCAGGATCGTGCCCTCGGCTCCAACGCCTCGCCACACGCCCCATCCGAGCGCGAGCCCAAGCGGGGCAAACATGGCGGCGGCGGAGAGCGCATTCAGCGGGCCGACGAACTCGAGTAGAACTGCGGTGGCGACGATAGCCGCGAGCACGGCGATGCGCGGTCCCCACCGGATCACAAGCAGCATGATCGGCAGCGGTGCCAACAGGACGCCGACGAACGGCGCAACCAGCCCTGCCGCCGCCACGATCACAGTCAGGGCGGCGAGGATTGCGCCCTCGGTTAGTCCGCGCGTAGGGTGCCGGTGCGTTGCCTTGGCCATCGCGGCGCTGGTCGAAGAGGCCGGGCGCGTGCGGTCGGCGCCCCGGTCACTCTCCAGTGTAGGGCAGGAGGGCCAACTCTCGTGCGCGCTTGATTGCGACCGCTAGGGCGCGCTGGTGCTTGGCGCAGTTGCCGGAGACGCGGCGTGGCAAGATCTTCCCGCGCTCGGTCACAAACCGCCGCAGCCGGTTCACTTCCTTATAATCGATGAACGTCGATTTCTCGGCGCAGAAAGAGCAGACCTTGCGCTTTGGACGACGCCGGTAATCCCGGCGCGGGCGTGCCTCTCGCTCCTTGCCTTCGGGCATTGCGGTCCTCCTCAGACGATGTTGGCGGACGCCTCGACTCGGTATGGGGCCGGTCGTGAATGCGGCCTCGAGAAACGTAGAGAGGAACTAGAAGGGAACGTCTTCGTCCTGGCCGCCGTGTGCCGGCTCGTCGCTCACCCCGGCCTCACCCGTCCCCGCCCCCCGCGCGCGGTCGCCGCGGTCGAGGAAACGAATCCCGTCGGCCACGACCTCCGCGACCTTGCGCTTTTGGCCGTCCTGCGTCTCGTAGGATCGGATCTGCAGCCGCCCTTCCACCGCGACCATCCGGCCCTTCGTCATGTACTGGCTGACCTGTTCCGCCAGCTTACGCCATGCCACGATGTCGATGAAATCGGTTTCGCGGTTGCCCTGCTGATCGCGGAACGGGCGGTCGACCGCGAGGGTGAACGACGCGACCGGGGCCCCGCTCGGGACGTATCGCAACTCGGGGTCGCGGGTGAGGCGGCCGATCAGGATGATGCGATTATACATTGGAGCCACCGCCCGAGGATGGTCCCGTGGGCTGTTCTTCCGTCGACGGGGCTGCCGCCGGCGTTGCAGGTGGGGGCGGAGCGTCCGGCGCGGCGGCCGTGGCAGGGGTCTGGGCCGGTGCCGTCGTGGAAGCAGACGCCGCCGGGGCCCGGTGGGTGCCGACGGAGAAGCGCAACAGGGCTTCGTGGAGGCCGAGGATCTGCCGGAGCGGAGCTACCCGCCCCGAATCCATGGTGAACACCGTCATCACGTAGAATCCGTCGCGGTGGTTGCCGATGGGGTAGGCAAGCCTGCGCTTGCCCCAGCGATCGGTCGACTTGACGACGCCCCCGTTCTCGGAGATCCGTTGCTGGATCCGTTCGATGGCGGCGTTCAGCGCGTCCTCGTCGAGATCTGGACGAACGATAGACACAATCTCATAGGTGCTCAAACGGCACCCTCCTTCCTACGGACGTTCGGGTCTGGTCCAATCCCGCGGCTGTGCCGAACCTCCTCGGCGCGTGCGCGCCGAAGCCCGGCAGAGCAGGAAGGCAGCGGCCCGACGGAACACGCGGCCGCCCGCTATGCAGTTGTAAACGGCACTCGACCAGCAAAGCATTATAGCATGCGCCCACCCGCGATCACAAGAACAAACTTGCCGCGCGTGCCGCGCGATCTGGACGCTCGGGACAGCACGCGACTACGGCGCGAACCTGAACGTGACTACGTCGCCGTCGCGGATCACGTACTCCTTGCCCTCGAGCCGCAGGAGTCCGCGCTCGCGAGCCGCGGCGATCGAGCCGCAGGCCACGAGATCCTCCCATGCGATGACCTCGGCCCGAATGAATCCGCGCTCCATATCGGTGTGAATGCGCCCCGCCGCCTGCGGCGCCCGGGTGCCGGCGGCGACATGCCACGCCCGGACCTCCGCCGAGGCGATCGAAAAGAAGGTCCTCAAACCGAGGAGCGACTGGCATGCCCGCACCAGCCTGGGCAGGCTGCGCTCCGCGAGGCCCACGGCGGCCAGGAACTGCGAGGCGTCGTCGTCGGACAACTCGGTGAGTTCCAGTTCGAGCTTACCGAAGAGCCCCAACGCCTGTGCACCGTTCTGGGCAGCGTAACGCTCGACCGCATCGAGGACCACCCGGCTCTCCGTGTCCTGATCGTCGAGGTTGGCGACGTACAACACGGGCCGCGAGGTCAAGAGATGGAGGCGGCCGATCAACTGCGCAGCCATATCGTGCGTTTCCGGCGCGACGAAGGATCGCGCCCGGCGGCCCGCGTCGAGATGCGCTTCAAGGGCGCCGAGGATCGCCTCGTCCTCGCGCGCCGCACGGTCCCCGATGCGCGCTCGCGGCACCACCTGGGCCCTGGCCCGCTGGACCGTGGCCAGATCCGCCAGCAGCAGCTCCGTGTCTACGATGCCGATGTCGCGCGCCGGATCGATGCTCCCCTCAACGTGGGCGACCGGGCCGCCAAAGCAGCGGACGACGTGGAGCAGCGCGTCCACCTCGCGGATGTGCCCGAGGAACTGGTTCCCGAGGCCCTCGCCCGCGTGGGCGTTGCGCACGAGTCCCGCAACGTCCACCAACTCCAGCGTCGCCGGGACGACGCGGTCGGGGTGCATCACGGCCGCGACGGCCGTGAGCCGGTCATCGGGAATGCGGACGACGCCTACATTGGGCTCGATCGTCGTGAACGGGTAGGGGGCGATCTCCGCGTGGGCGCACGTAATCGCTCGAAAGAGCGTCGACTTGCCCGCGTTGGGGAGACCGATCAGGCCGCAGGTGAGAGACATGGCGGTCCCGGGCGGTTCGCAAGGATCATGGACGCGGCGGCATCTGGGGGGTGTTGTCGTCGGCGCCGGCGCCGCGTTTCGCAAACGTCTTGATGCGGCGCTCCAGCTTGGCGCGCGGCATCAACACGTACCGGCCGCAGCCGAGGCATCGAATGCCGATGTCGGCGCCGAGGCGGACAATTTCCCAGCGGTCGTCCCCGCACGGGTGGGCCTTTCGCGTGTGGACGACGTCTCCCAGGACCAGCTTGAGCACCGGCACGGCGCGTGCCTCCGTTCGTTGGTCCGCGTCAGCGGCCGGCCGCGGCGAGCACGTCGGTCGGCGCGTAGTCGTCGGTCAGGATCGGGACGTCCCGCGTCTCGATCGGGCTGTCGTATAGGTCGGCGGCGTCGCGGACGAGACCGTCGATTCGAACCCTCCCGAGCGCCACGGCGCTGCGGGCGCGGGCGAGCACATCGGCGCGGTTCAGCGGCGGACCGGAGGTCCCGACGATGATGATATTCTGCAGACCGTCGCCCCCGCCGCCGACCGGGAACACGTAGACCGCGGGGAATACCGACCGGAACGTCTTGTCGAATGCGCGGAACAGGGGGCTCTGCGGTCCCTGAACCGCACCGATGACGTTGCTTACGACGGCGCCTCCCGGGGTCAGGTGCGCCGCCGCATTCTCGTAGAATTCTCGGGTCGCCAGGTGGAACGGGATCGTGTCGATGAGGTACGCGTCCAGCACGATGAGATCGTATCGCTCAGCCGTACGCCGGATCCACAGCCGGCCGTCCTGAACGTGCACCGCGAGGCGCGGGTCGTTGGGCAGATCGAAGAACCGGCGGGCCGTTGCGACGACCGCCGGATCGATCTCGACGACATCGATTCTGGCCTGCGGGTACTCGCGGTAGAATCGGCCCGGTGCGGTTCCGCCGCCCATCCCGACGAACAGCACCCGGCGCACCTGCGGAACGAAGAGCACGCCCAGGTGCAGGTAGTCCGTGTACGGGAAGACGGTGTGCCCCGGCGCGCTCCGATCGACGGCGCTCTGCCAGTACTGATCCAACTTGAGATACCGGTCGTTGCCCTCATCGCTCACCGTGATGCGGTGGTAGATTGTGTCCCGCGCGTAGATCACATCCGAGCCATCGGCGGGCACGGTACTGGTCGCGGCCAGCACCACCGCGATGACCGCGGCAGCGGCCGTTGCGGCGCGTATCCTGCGCCACCACAGAAATCCCAGCAGGGCCAGGACCATCTCCGTCGCGCCGAGCATCTGGACGATGGATCGGACGCCGAACGTGGAGATCAGGACGAACGCCGCCAGCAACGTGCCCGCAATGCTCCCGAGCGTGCTGAGCGCGTAGAGCACACCCGCGACGTTGCCGACCCCCTCCACGGACCGCGCGCTGAGGCGCACCGCGTAGGGCGAGATGGTTCCGAGCAGGGCGCTGGGGAGAAAGAACAGCGACATGGTGGCGGCCAGCGGGTTGGCGCGCGGCCCGTAGTCGCGGGCCGCGATCGCTCCGAGCACCCCGTCGGCCACGTGCGGAATCGGATAGATGCACGCCCCCGCGGCCAGCACCAGCACGAGAAACGGGCCCCACGTCGGCCAGCGCGTCGCGATGCGCCCGCCGAGGAAGTACCCGAGGCTGAGTGCCGCCAGGAACACGCCGATGAGGCTGCCCCAGACGTAGACCGAGTTCCCGAAGTACGGCGCCACCACGCGGCTCGCGACGATCTCGAGCGCGAGCAAGACGCCGCCGCTGACGAACACGATGACTTGAAGAATGAGCGTCCTCCACGGCGAAGCGGCTGGGCAACACTTCCCCGCGTACCACGCTCCTTCCTCGGAGCGCGCCGTACATTCAGTGCCGCGGGGGAGCGTCAGGCCGGCGTCGGTGCCGCCTTCCGCAGGACGATGTCGCTGCCCTGCGCGTCCACGAGAATCGTGTCGTTCTCACGGAACTCGCCACGGAGCATATCGCGGCTCAACGGATTCTCGACCACGCGCTGGATCAACCGGCGGAGCGGCCGCGCACCGAAGTCCGGGCTGTACCCTTCGCGCGCGAGCAGCGCCTTGGCCGCCGGCGTCACGTTGAGCCCGATCTTGAGATCCTGGAGCCTGGCCGCGAGCCCTTGGAGCTGCAGATCGACGATCTGCTCCAGGTTTGCTTTGGTGAGCGGATGGAACACGATGATCTCGTCGATCCGGTTGAGAAACTCGGGCCGGAACGTGCGTCGCAACTCCTCTTGGATCTGGACCCGCACCAACTCGAACGCCGGGCGGTCGTCCGGGTCGAGGTTGCGGAGATACTGGCTGCCCAGGTTGCTTGTCATGATGATGATGGAGTGCCGAAAGTCCACCGTCCGGCCGTGCCCATCCGTCAGCCGGCCGTCCTCGAGGACCTGCAACAGGACGTTGAACACGTCCGCGTGCGCCTTCTCGATCTCGTCGAACAAGATCACCCGGTACGGTCTCCGGCGCACGGCCTCCGTGAGCTGGCCGCCTTCGTCGTAGCCGACGTATCCCGGCGGGGCGCCGATGAGGCGGCTCACCGAGTACTTCTCCATGTACTCGGACATGTCGATGCGGACCATCGCGTCCTCGTCGTCGAACAGAAGCACCGCGAGCGCCCGTGCGAGCTCGGTCTTTCCCACGCCGGTGGGACCGAGGAACAGGAACGACCCCACGGGGCGTTTGGGATCCGCGAGCCCCGCCCGGGACCGCCGGATCGCGTCCGCGACGGCCTGGACCGCGTCGTCCTGGCCCACCACGCGGGCGTGCAGGCGGTCCTCGAGTTGGAGCAGCTTGGCCATCTCGCCTTCCATGAGCCTCGTGACGGGGATGCCCGTCCACCGGCTGACGACCTCCGCGATATCCTCGGGGCCAACCTCTTCCTTCAGCAGCCGGCCTTCGCCGATAGCGGCGAGCTTGGCCTCGTGGGTCTTGACCTGTTGCTCCAGCTCGCGCAGCGTCCCGTACCGGAGCCGCGCCACTTGTTCCAAGTCTGCGGCGCGTTCTGCCTGCTCGATCCGCACGCGCGTCTCGTCGATCTTGGCCCGTGTCGCCCGTAGATCGGCGATGACCTGTTTCTCCTGGTCCCAGCGGACGCGGAGCGCCTGGCTCTGCTCCCGCAACTCCGCGATCTCCCGCTCGATCCGGCTGAGCCGCTCGCGCGCCGCAGGATCGGTCTCCTTGCGGAGCGCCTCGCGTTCGATCTCGAGCTGCATGATCTTGCGGTCCGCCTCGTCGAGCGGCGCCGGCTTGCTGTCGATCTCCATGCGCAGCCGGCTCGCGGCCTCGTCGATCAGGTCGATCGCCTTGTCGGGCAGGAACCGGTCGCTGATGTACCGGTCGGAGAGTGTCGCGGCGGCGATGACGGCACTGTCGGTGATCCGGACACCGTGATGGACCTCGTATTTCTCTTTGAGGCCTCGCAGGATCGAGATCGTCTCTTCGACGGACGGCTCCCCGACCAGCACCGGCTGGAACCGCCGCTCGAGCGCGGGGTCCTTCTCGATATGCTTGCGGTACTCGTCGAGCGTCGTGGCGCCGATGGCGTGCAGTTCGCCGCGCGCAAGCATCGGCTTGAGCATGTTGCTCGCGTCCATTGCGCCTTCGGCAGCCCCGGCGCCGACCACGGTGTGCAGCTCGTCGATGAAGAGCACGATCTCTCCGGCCGCCTCGGTCACCTCGCGCAGCACGGCCTTGAGCCGGTCCTCAAACTCGCCCCGGAACTTTGATCCGGCGATGAGCGCCCCGAGATCCAGTTGCACGACGCGCTTGCGTCGTAGCCCTTCGGGCACGTCACCGCGCACGATCCGCTGCGCGAGCCCCTCGACGATGGCCGTCTTCCCGACGCCCGGATCGCCAATAAGCACCGGGTTGTTCTTGGTCCGCCGCGCGAGCACCTGGACGACCCGGCGGATCTCATCGTCGCGTCCGATCACCGGGTCCAGCTTGCCCTCGCGGGCCATCTTCGTGAGATCCTTGCCGTAACGCTCGAGCGCTTGGTACTTGGACTCGGGGTTGGGATCCGTGACGCGCTGTCCGCCCCGGACCTGCGCGAGCGCGGCGTAGATCTTCTCGCGGTCTACGCCCGCCTCGGCGAGGAGGCGCCCCGCGGCGGTGCTCTGGTCCGCGGCGATCGCGAGCAGCAAGTGCTCCGTGCTGATATAGTCGTCCTTCAGGCGGTTTGCTTCCGCCTGCGCCGTTTCGAGCGCCCGCCGGAGGTCGGGCGCCGCGGTCGGCTCCGGACCACCGTGGATCTTGGGACGGCGAGCCAGTTCCTGCTCGATGCGGGTCCTGAGCGCGCCGACGTTGGCCCCGATGCGCCCAAGCACCGCCGCAGGAATCCCGTCCTGTGCAACGAGCAGCGCGTCGAGCAGGTGATCGGTGTCGATCTGCGCGTGGTTCTGCTCCCGCGCCAGGGCCTGCGCCGCGACGATGGCCTCTTGGGCCTTTTCGGTGAACCGATCAAACTTCATGGCCATGAGGATCCCCTCGTCTGCTAAGGTTTTGTCGCCGACGGTTCGTGCGACCGCCGCATCTCTTCGAGCAACTCCCGGTCGCGCGGCGTGAGCGGGTCCGGCAGCGTGAGCCTCACTTTCGCGAGAAGGTCGCCGGAACCGCCTCCGCGCACGTGGGGCATGCCCTGTCCCCGCAGCCGGAATGTGCGTCCGTCTTTGGTCGCCGGCGGGATCGTCATCTTCACCGTGCCGGCTAGCGTCGGCACCTCGGCCTCGCCGCCAAGCGCCGCGGTCCAGACGGGCACGGCGACCTCGCACGAGAGGTCATCATCATGCCGCGTGAACTGTGGGTGCGGAAGCACTCGCACCGTGAGGAAGAGATCTCCGCCGTTCGCCTGCCCGGCAGCGCGAATCCGCTGGCCGTCACGCACGCCTTTGGGGATCTTGATCTCGAGGGAGCGGGACGATCCGCGGCCGTCCGAGACGGTGACCGTCCGGCTCGTGCCACGGTACGCTTCGTCGAGCGAGATCTGGACCGCGCTCTCGACGTCCTCCGCGCCGGTGCGCCGCCCGGTGCGCTGCCGGAGCAGATCTTCAGCCGTGTCCGGGCTGGCGTCGCGGCTTCGGCGCCGGCTCCCGCCGGGCCGGAATGCCCCTCCGAATATCTGCTGGAAGAACTCGCTGAATTGGCCGAGCCCTTCCGGACCTACGCCCTCGCTGAACACGGTGAACGTTCCGTCCCCGCCGGGGGCGGCCCCGTGACGCAGCAGGTCTTCCCACCCGCCGCCGCGCTGCCTGAGGTCAAGGATCTGGTCGTACTTCGCCCGGCGCTCGGGATCGTTCAGGACCTGGTACGCTTCGTTGATCTCCTTGAAGCGCTGCTCCGCTTGGGCATTGCCGGGGTTGACGTCTGGATGATGCTGACGCGCGAGCTTGCGGAAGGCCTGCCGGATCGCCTTCTGGTCGGCGGCTCGATCCACCCCGAGGATCTTGTAGTAGTCTTTGAACTCCATCGCACCATTCCCGTGGATACGTATCCTGCGGACAGCCGCCCCGCGTCCCTCGTCGCGTAGCCGCCCGTGCGGCGGTTAGCGTTCAGCGCGTCCGTTACCCTCTCGTTCCGAGACCACCATCACCTTGGCCGGTCGAAGGACGTCATCATCGAGCCGATACCCGCGAAGCACTTCTCCCACGATCGTGCCGGCGGCTTGCTGCGGTCCCTGCGGTGGAACCGTCGCCACGGCTTCGTGGAGGCGAGGGTCGAATGGCTTGCCGAGCGCGTCAATCGGGCGCACGCCAACCACCGCGAGCTGATCCAGCATCTGTCGCTGCGCCATGCGGAGCCCCTCCACCAACGCCTTGGTCCCGCCGTCCTGACGCGTAGCGGACGCCAGCGCGCGATCCAGGTTGTCCAGGACGCCCAGCGCCAGCCCGAGTACCTGCCGGCGAGTTCGCTCGATTGCGTCCTGCCGTTCGCGCACCGCGAGCCTCTTGTAGTTCTCCAGGTCCGCCGCGGAGTGGAGGAACTGCTGCCAGTACCGCTGCGATTCGGCCCGCGCCTCGCGGAGTTTCTCACGCAACTCGTCCGCGGAGAGCGCGTCCAGGTCGTCCGCTTCGTCCGCCGGCCTCACGGCCCCGGCACGCGCGCTGCTTTCTTCTGCCGCCCCCGGCGGGTTCTCCGTCTCGCCAGTCTGCTTCTCGGAGCGGCCCGACGCTTCCGCCGGCCCCGGAGTGCCGTCCACGTCCGGTCGTCCGTGGGCGTATTCGGTCATCATGCCGACACCTCGATCGATCTGAACATCGTCGTCGGGGCAGGCTTCGGCGCCCGCCCCGGACGCGCGCTCGTCACGGCTTGTCGGACGGCTTGAATTCCGCATCAATCACGTC